>Ga0209723_1000680_pt1 | contig 60733 bp, 60 predicted proteins | sample BiotimSIPDNA_2_FD_185750 | JGI IMG/M metagenome (GOLD analysis project Ga0209723, IMG submission 185750) | Anaerobic biogas reactor microbial communites from Washington, USA - Biogas_R2 time_0 SIP DNA (SPAdes) (version 2) | ecosystem: Engineered > Bioreactor > Anaerobic > Unclassified | place... | reverse complement strand
CTTAACCGTGTTCAGGGAGACTCATTCCTTCCTGATCTGCCGGAAATCGGAAGACCCTATCCGATCTCACCAATGTCTCTGGAAAAACGGATCAGGACGAATGTTGTACCCCGGAAAGGCTTTTGCAGCGTTACTCCCGGCAAGCTGGTGAGTGAGGCCCTTATATCCGGGAATGGGAAGATGAATATTGAGTTGATGGGCGATCCATATTCAGAACAAATACTTTTCCATCACGAAAGCCTGCTTATGCCCTGGGAAAAGCCAATGGAGGCACCCAACGTAGCAGATATTTTTCCGCAATTGCGGCAAATGATACTCGATGGAAAAAACCGCGAAGCATTTGCTCTTGCTCTTCAGTACATGAATGAAAGCCCGGTTAAAGCGGATACCGAACCACATCTGACTATTCCTGCCTTCCTGATGAAGCTCGATCTCACTAATACCACTTCCGTCAGAAACTACCTTCGTACAGTTAATTTCGAGAACAGCGAGATAAAAGTTATCTGGACTGATGAAGATGGCGAATGGGTTCGTCAAACCTTTACTTCCCGTCCCGACAATGTAGTTGTTCAGTGGCTCACTGCCCCGGAAGGTAAGACAATGGATGTCCGGATCTCCCTGGAAAAGTCTGGACCATGGACAATGGTATCCGGGATGGACTGGGGAGCACGAAGGGGAATTGGAACCACAGACCCGGATATGAAAGCATTCGTTCAGTTGACAGCTGATCAGAAAAAATTTGCCCCAAAAGGTGTGGAAACTTGCGAGGTCCGCCAGGATTTCAATGAGCAAGACCTGATTTACAAATGCCGTCTTGACCCCTCTGTGGATAACAGTGGCTACGCCGGAATGACGAGAGTTGTTACCAACGGTGGTACGGCCAGAATGAATGGAAACACTCTCGTCATCGAGAAAGCTTCTTCAGTAATGTTGATTATACGAATTGAATATTTCCCGGACTTCCGTGAGGAAAATGTTAAAGCTCTGCAGGAAGAGGTGGAAAAACTGACCCCTGATTATCGGGCGTTGCTGCAACGGCATGAAAAGATCCAGTCGGAAATTTTAAACCGCGTCACAATAGATTTAGGAGGCGACTCTCAATATGGAATGGCAATTGAGGAACTTCTTACAGACCAGAGATCGAGACCGGATTATTCCCCGGCATTATTGGAGAAGGTCTTTGAAATGGGACGATACTGGTTCATCCTTAACAGTGGAAATTATCCTGTTATAGCAGCAGGGATCAACTCCACTATTAATCTTCAGACAGCAGGCGCTGTGCAGGGCGACCTGCGGGAAGGCATGGAAGCCTACTTTAAATGGATGGAGGAAATAGTTCCGGATTGCAGAAACAACGCCAGGAATATTTTTGGTTTTAAGGGTACTTCTTATCCCCTTTTCCCGGATAAGGGATTCGGTGTCAATTTTTATTATACCGCCAGCTCCGACATCGGCATCTGGCCTTACTGGATTTCTGCCGGAGGCTGGTTATTACGACAGTTCTGGGATTATTATCTGGTTACCGGAGATATGGAATTTTTGCGTAATCGCGTGGTCCCAGCCTATAAAGAACTGGCTCAGTTCTATGAGGATTTTCTGACTGTCACCGACAAAGACGGGAATTATATTTTTGTACCATCCATCTCACCGGAGAACATACCCTATAACACGGACCCATCCGGTCCTGTACTTATCAATGCCACCATGGACATTGCAGTATGCCGGGAAATACTGACCAATTTGATTCAGGCATCAGAGATACTTGGCAGCGACTCTGACAACGTGACAAAATGGAGGGCAATGCTGGACAAGATGCCACCTTACCTTGTCGAAGCTGACGGCACACTGAAGGAATGGGCCTGGCCTTCATTGCGGGAACACTACAGTCACAGACATGTGTCTCATCTCTATGGTGTCTGGCCGGGCGATGAAATTGATCCTGACAGCACACCTCAACTGGCCCTGGCTGCAGAAATAGCTGACCGGAGAAGAACGTTTGATACCATGTCAACAGCTGTTGCCGGGGAGACTCTGGCTGCATATGCACGCTGCCACAGAGCTCTGGCCGGAGCACGTCTTAAAGACAACCTGTTGGTTGACGTACACTTACGGCAGTTGCTTGAACAGGGTTATGTAAGCACTGCTCTTAGGTGTTCCCGTGAACCTTATGGAATACCTATACCTGATGGACAGGGCGGAATTCCCGCTATCATAATGGAGATGCTTCTGTATTCACGCCCGGGAGTGATAGAGCTGCTTCCGGCTCTTCCCCCTACTCTTGTGAAAGGATCAATAAACGGCATGCTGGCCCGCACTTTTTCGAGGATCAATAAACTGTCATGGGATATGCAGGAGAGAACAGCTGACATAACGATTACATCTCTAAAAGACCAGGACATTACACTAATTGCCCGCTATGGTATAGATGATATTTCTGCTCCTTCGGGAATTATCAAAAGCTTCAGGAAAGGTAATGCAGACTGTGAAATAAACTTACCTGAGAATAAGCCTGTAGAAATACATCTGGAACTTGGTGAACACAACCCATTGGAATGGATTGCTCATGTGAGTCGGAAAAATGTTCAATGATATACTATTAACTGCGCTGAAATGAAAAAAATACTTATCTCTTTGTTATCTGTTGTTGCAGTAATAACAAATATTACCGCGCAAAATGATACTTACCTAAAACTCTGGTATACTCAACCTGCCAAACAGTGGGTAGAAGCGTTGCCTGTTGGAAACGGACGCCTGGGTGCAATGGTATACGGAGATCCATCGAAGGAACTCATTCAGCTTAATGAGAGTACAGTATGGGCCGGTTCACCATACCGCAATGATAATCCTGAGGCAAGGCAAGCACTCTCTGAAGTCAGAAGACTGATCTTCGAAGGTAAATACAAAGAAGCTCATGATATTGTCAATGAGAAATTTATCAGTAAGATCTCCCATGGTATGCCCTACCAGACGATGGGAAACCTGAGACTGTTTTTCCCCGGTCACGAAAATTGTTCGGATTATTACCGGGAACTTGATCTGAAAGAGGCAGTTGTGTCAAGCAGGTATAGTATTGACGGTATTAAATATGAGACCAGAGTTTTTTCTTCTTTCCCGGACCAGATCCTTGTTATAAGTATTTCTGCCGATAAACCCGGCTCTGTGAGTTTTCAGGCAACACTCGACAGACCATCAGATGTTGATATAACCACAAACGGCAATGATGAGCTGGTCATGTCGGGAAGAACGAATAATTTCGAGGAGGTAAAAGGAAACCTGCTTGAATTTATGACTAAAGTGAAAGTTCTGACAACGGGAGGTTCTGTTTCCGCAACAGATACTGCCCTTAACATATCAGAAGCTGATGCAGCAACACTATATGTTTCCATGGCCACAAACTTTGTAAACTATAACAATCTAAGTGCAAAAGCCGGAGAAAGAGTAAATAATTACCTGCAAAATGCCCTGAAGAAGAACTATGATCAGTTATTTAAGGATCATGTTGTTGATTATCAGAAATATTTCAACAGAGTAAGCCTTGACCTGGGTATTACTGATGCTGTTAATAATCCGACAGATATTCGCCTTGAACAGTTTGCAAAGAGTAACGATCCGCAATTAGTATCACTTTACTTCCAGTTTGGACGTTATCTTCTGATCTCATCTTCACGACCCGGGGGTCAGCCAGCCAATCTGCAAGGGATCTGGAATGACCAGCTGACGCCTTCGTGGGACAGCAAATACACTATCAACATCAACACAGAGATGAACTACTGGCCTTCCGAGATCACCAATCTCACTGAAATGAATGAACCACTTGTTCAGATGGTCCGCGATCTGTCGCAGACAGGAAGGCAAACGGCATCGGATATGTATGGTGCACAGGGCTGGGTAGCACATCACAACACTGATATCTGGCGTTTCACAGGACCGATCGATGGTGCCAGCTGGGGACAATGGCCTATGGGAGGTGCCTGGCTTGCCCAGCATCTCTTCGATAAATACGACTACAATGGTGATGTTAATTTTTTAAGATCGATATATCCTGTGGCGAAAGAAGCTTCATTATTTTTTCTGGATTTCCTCGTTGAGGAACCTGAACATAAGTGGCTTGTAGTAAGTCCTTCTCTCTCTCCTGAAAATGCCCCTTCTGTTCATCCGGGAGAAGCTATATCAGCAGGCACCACAATGGATAACCAGCTTGTCTTTGATCTGTTCACAAGAACTATAAAAGCTGCAGAAATTATTGATACCGACAAAGAACTGACTCTAAAACTGGAAGAAGCAATCAGGCGCCTCCCGCCCATGCAGACAGGGAGCTGGGGTCAGTTGCAGGAATGGATGCATGACTGGGATAACCAGAAAGATAACCACCGGCACGTTTCTCATCTGTACGGACTTTATCCATCAAACCAGATATCTCCCTACAGAACTCCCGAACTGTTTTCTGCAGCCCGCACATCTCTCGTTGCAAGAGGTGATGAATCGACAGGATGGTCAATGGGCTGGAAAGTGAACCTGTGGGCACGTCTCCTTGATGGCAACCACGCCTTCAAACTGATAACCGACCAGCTCACTCCTTCTATTCAGCCCGGCAGCAGAAGACAGAGAGGAGGTACTTATCCCAATCTCTTTGATGCCCATCCTCCATTCCAGATTGATGGTAATTTCGGTTGCACTTCAGGTATTGCAGAAATGTTGCTGCAAAGTCACGACGGAGCAATACATTTGCTGCCAGCCCTTCCTGATACCTGGCAAAAAGGAAGTGTAAAAGGTCTAAAAGCAAGAGGTGGTTTCGAAGTTGATATCGAATGGGAAAAGGGAGAAATCAAATCAGCCACAATAAAATCATCATTGGGAAATAAGTGCCGTATCAGATCCTATTACCCCTTGAAAGGTAAAAGGCTTAAAAAAGCAAAAGGAGATAATCCGAATCCTTTCTATACAATACCTGAAATCAAAAAACCCCTTATTAATTCCGGAATATCAGAACCAGATCTGAGAGAAATATTCGAATATGATATAAAAACCCGTAAAGGAAGAACGGTAATAATTACAGGAGAATAAAAAACATGGAGTGACTGAAGCCCCGATATTTGTTGGTTTTATATGCTCCGGTCACTCCTGATTTTCTAATTTTGTACTGTTTTAATACCTTTCGTTATTCCTGATTCATTAAAGGCATCCACACTGTAGTAATATTTCACCCCTCTGTTCAGTCCTGTAAGTGTTACTTCATTTGCTCCATATACCATTACTGAAGAATATAATTTATCCGGTGCAATACCATAATTTACAATATAACCAGTGGCTGTTTCGTCAAAATCCCATTTTATCCCGGCCTTTCTTGTATCCGGCTCATTGCGCACAACGGTGATATCATCAACGGCTGCCGGTGTCTGACCCTCTCTTAACCCGAATATCCTTAGATCATATAATGAGAATTTTCCATCCGGAACTCTTACATTCTCAATCCTGATAAATTTTGTTCTGACAGGATCATCAAGTACAATATAATCATGGCAAGCATCTTTGGTGTTGTTACTGTTATCAACAATTACATCCCATTTTTCCCCATCATCTGATGCAAGAATTTTATACTGGTAATAAATATCTCCGGATCCTGGTTTCAGGGTTGATTCATTATCGGCAAAATTAATCTGGATTGCATTGACAGTTGAATTATTGTCAAGCTCCACACTCAGCCATTCGCCCTCATCACCTGAAACAGCTGACCACCATGTCCTGATATCTTCATCGAAAGCATTTTGTTCAGGATAATCCTCAAGCGATGATGAAGCTTCAGCATTTTTATTGTATGATAATAACATCCAGCCTTTGAAAAGATCTTCTTTTTCAAAATCGACTTTATGATCGGGAATAACAGAAGGATAATCACCAAAAGCTGTAAAGGTTCTCATTACACCATCCTCATCGAAAGCAACAGGAAAAAGGCCAAGCCGACGTTCAAACATATGACGGATGGATATGGACATTGTTGCTATATGCCAGTAATTACCATATTTATCCTGGAATGTTGAACCGTGTCCTGCTCCTCCTGCAAAACCATCAGGTTTATAGGAATACGGACTGTATGTTTCATAAGTAAATGGCCCCAGTGGTGAATCAGAGGTATAAGCACCGTCGGCATAGGTTTTAAACTCAGTCCCGGGGGCTGCATATTGCAGGTAATAACGGTTATTATGCTTTGTCATCCATGCCCCTTCATTCCATCCGTTTCTTTCCAGTTCGTTCATTTCTCCGGGTACTTCCCATCCATTGTCTTCAGGATTATGTCTTATCAGGACTTCCGGTTCAGTAACAGCCTGCATTTTTGAATTGAGTTTTACCCCATAAATAGGTTGAACATTGGAACATCCCCAGTAAAGATACCTTTGTCCGTCATCATCCAAAAAGAAATGAGGGTCCCATACATCAAAAGGAAGGGTATCAGGATAAACCTGCCAGTTATCACTTAGAGGATCAGTAGTATAATAAAAGGGTTTTATTACTCCTGCCGAGGCAATATAAAAAACAGTGTCATTTATTGTTATTGCATCAGGTGCATAATCCTCAATAGGCAAAGAATTGATCTTCAGATACTCCCAGGTAAGCATATCATCTGAAATCCAGTATCCTCCGCTATGTGATGCAAAGAGAATATACTTATCCTTATATCTGATCATAGCCGGGTCAGCAGCTTCCCTGTAAGAAATATCTTCTGTGAACTGAAACCGGTAATTAAGATCAAGAGGATTACAATAAGTGTTTTCCTTCTCGGGCATCTCCCTTGAACAGGAAACAAGTATCAGAAGATAGAGTACAAGTGTTTTTTTCATTTTAAAAAAGATTTAAGATTAAACCATGCCATGCTAAGAATATATTTACAGCTAATTTGGTAAAAATAGTAAAACGTTTGTATTTGTCCTAATAATCAGGCACTTGTTAGAAAATTCCCCGGCATGCCGATTTGCTTGATTTTCTGGCTTTTCCGTGGAAAAAATGAAATTCTTATGCCTTTATTAGTCATCTTTTTGGTATTTTTGTAGTATACTCTTTTCTCTTATACAGTCTATATAAGTAAATTTATTTATAACTCAAAAAACCTGTCCGTATGAAAACCAGACAATCGACCATTAAAATCCTTACCAGATCATTTCTGGTGATATCATTTGCTGCAAGCATAATGTTGCTTGCCAATTGCCGTGGAACCGGTGGTAAAAAGCCCGGCGAGATAGATTCTACAAAAGGTCTGAAAGATTTCTATCAGGGTTATTTTGACATTGGAGTAGCTGTAGGACCTCATAATATTCAGGGAGAAGAAGCTGAATTAATAAAGAAACATTTTAACAGTATCACAGCTGAAAATGTTATGAAGCCCGGACCGCTACATCCTGAAGAAGAAAGGTATAACTGGGATGATGCCGATAAGATTGTGGATTTTGCCCAGGCCAACGGAATGAAAGTGAGGGGTCATACCCTTTGCTGGCATAACCAGACTGCTCCATGGATGTTTCAGGATGAAAATGGCAATCAGGTCTCAAAAGAAGTAGCTCTGGCCAGGCTGAAAGATCATATTACTACCGTAGTATCACGTTATAAAGGAAAGATATATGCATGGGATGTTTTGAATGAAGTAATTCAGGACAGTGATTCTGCCGGTCTTTACAGGGAAACAATGTGGTTAAAGATATGTGGCGAGGAATATATCTCAAAAATATTCCAGTGGGCTCACGAAGCTGATCCTGATGCTCTGCTGGTGTATAATGACTATAATACCGTTGATCCCGGAAAAAGGGACAGGATGTATACAATGCTAAAAAATCTTCTTGATGAAGGAGTACCGGTTCATGCCGTAGGTCTTCAGGGGCACTGGAACATAAGTGATCCCACAGAAGAGAACCTCAGGGCAGCAATCGAAAAATTTGCCTCACTGGGCCTGAAAATACAGGTAACGGAACTGGATGTTTCTATTTACTCATCAAGGGCTGATACAATTGATACAGGTTTTACCGCAGCCAGAGAACAACAACAAACTGATTTTTACAAAATGATCTTTGATGTATTCAGGGAAAATAAAGATGTGATCAACAGTGTAACCTTCTGGAATGTCACAGACCGGCACAGCTGGAGGGACAGACGTGGCATGAAAGTATACCCCCTGCTTTTCGACGAAAACATGCAAGCTAAAAAAGCATTCTGGGAAGTAGTAAAATTCTGACATAGAGAATTTTCCTTAATTAATAATATATTCTGCAAACAAATAATATCTCCTGCATCACTGGAGATATTATTTGTTATTTTTATTAAAAATTATAATTTCTATGAAATCTGTATACATTTCCTCTATGAGATCAATATTCCTTTATTCTGTCTTTCTTTTTTTCTTACACCAAAACGTTCACTCACAGGAATCACAGTCTGATCTGAGAAAAACCGGAGGGGTGTCTGTTCTTCTTATCGACACCGACAGGCCCCTTGGAAAGATCAGTGAAGGAGTATACGGACATTTTCTTGAACATATCAACCATTCTGTGGTTGACGGACTCTATGCCGAACAGGTTCAGGGAAACGGATTTGAAGGAAAAGATTTTGAGAGATACTGGAAAGTATATGGAGAAAAAGAGTCTGTTGAAGTTGTAGCAGCACATTCCGGTAACGGAGAAAAAAGTCTTCAATTCACAACAAGAAGAAGCACGGCTGGCATAAGACAGGATCGTATTTATTGTGAAGAGGGGTTTACATATGACGGTTCAATATTGGTAAATATTACAGAAGGTTCGCCCCGTCTTATTCTGAGATTGAAAGATAATACAGGCAGAGCTATAAAGGAAATTACACTCAGGGTTCCGGGAAAAGGATGGAAAGAAGTACCCTTTTCCTTCTTATGTAATACAACTGATCACCAGGCATCCCTGGAAATTGAAACAAAGGGAACAGGCACCGTTATGGTGGATTTCATATCCTTCATGAGAGAAGATATCCGTAAGAACGGCCGTATCCGACCGGATCTTCTAAAAGCTCTGGATGATCTGAAAGCCCCTTTTATAAGATGGCCCGGAGGGTCCTTTGCTTCCAATTACAAATGGAAAGATGGTATCGGTCCTTATAAATCACGCGTATATCATCCCAACATTGACTGGGGTGGTTACGCTGATTATTATGGTTTTGGGACACATGAGTTCCTGGAGTTATGCCGGCAACTTAACACCGAACCTTTGATTGTTTTACCGGCACCCGGTACGACAGAAGAAGATATCAGATATGCAATGGAATGGGTACATTATCTTAATGACCCGGTTACCACAGAACATGGTAAACTGAGAGCTGCCCACGGACATCCTGACCCCTGGAATGTAAAATATTTCCAGATCGACAATGAACCCATGAATTATAATCTTTCTCCTGAACAATATGCTCAGCGTGTAAATCTGTATGGCCGTGAACTTCGTAAAATTGATCCTGACCTAAAAATAGTGGCATGTGGCCAGAAAAGATCCAATGATCTCAACTGGAGCCAGATAGTAATTGATATTGCCGGAGATAATTTTGATATTCTCGGATGTCATAATTATGAATATGAAAGTGAAAACTTCCAGTCAGGTATCATAAGAATTGAGAACTACCTCATCAGGCTTCGTGATTACATAAGAACATCCTCTCATCCCGACATTGAACTGGCTGTTCTTGAATGGGGTCTTTGCAGGTCTTATGACTGGAGAGCAGGACTTCACGCAGCCGGAAGCCTTATTATGTACGAGAAACTCGGGAAAGAACTCACCATGACCTGCCCCGCACTCCTGATGCGCAATACAAGCGATGATCCTACCTGGACAGCTTTTATTTATCATGACCATGTTTCATGGTTCCCCGGAGGAGGATATGTGGTCGAACGCTTATTCCGTGAACATTATGCTGAAACATTTTTCGCCTCAGCATCAGGTACTTTCAGTGATATAAAAGAAAGAAATCAGTTTTTCGATGATATTTCTCAAATGAAACCTGAAAACTGGAAACCCGGGACAGTCGATGCGATAGCCTCAGGATCAGCTGACGGAAAAAGAATAATCATAAAAGCCGTTAATTACGAGAATTGTAAAAATACCCTACTCGCACGTTTACAAGGCCAGGCAATAACTGAAAATGCCGGTGTTAAGATATTCACCATACAAGCCGGATTATATGACAAAGCAGCAATAGAGAATCCTGATGCTATTAAACCTCGGGAAAGTTCAATGCCTTTTTCCAAAGATATTTCCCTTGAACTGGAGCCCTTCTCTGTAGTGCTAATTGAAATTGTTATGGAATAATTTTTCTCCTCAAAACTCAGCTTCCCGAAGCAACCTGCCAGTAACTGTAAATAGCTGCTGTTTCTTCAAAACCGGCACGGACACCTGTACCTGAATAAAGGATTTGGCCATTCTTTTCATATTCAATATAATTTTTGCCGCTCAATGAACCCTGAAACAATCCGGGATTGAATATTTTATACAATGAATACATATATATTTTAATATACCAACAATTTAAAATAGGTATTGTTTCCCGTGTATTCTGCTCACAGGATTGTACTATATCTTTTCATGAGATTCATTTAGTCCTGAAAGATGTAAATCTTTGATCAATTGAGTCATTTCGTCCCTTGCTTTGGAGAAAGATTTATACTTATTAATTACTATTTTCCGGGATTTGTCCTTATTAAGAAAAGCAAGTCTGATATCATCGTTTTTTTCTGTCAGGGTCATATTCGCTCTGCTGTATGTCGTATAACTGCGGCGCGATCTGTAAATATTAAAACTGGTAAAACTATCAACAGGTAGCCATTTACCGTATTTCATTATACCAAAAAGAGCTGTGTAACTTTTTATTCTTCTTTTAATAAAATCAATTCTTGTCCCTTCATACGTAAAAGACATAAAAGCACCCGCAATTACAAGTATCAAACCGGTCCATTTAAAGTAAGTCCCGATTAACCCGAATATAATCAGGGAATAACCGGCAGCTCTTGCTGTTGATCCCATGAAATTGTCAATTTTATTATCTGATAGTAATAATTCAGTATTATTTGGTTGCATATTATCCCTTTGAGTTGTTGAAAAAAGTCCAATGCCATATCTGTTACAGTATAGGATCGCCGCAATAATCTCTTCGCTTACAATTCCTGCAGAATTTACCCATCCATACTTCATCAAACTGATCCATTACAGCACTTACCAGCTCTTTATCAGTTGTTACAATTCCCGATTCAAAGTTACGGGTATTATCCCCTTTCATACCTAATCCTGCTCCGGTCAGATTTGCAGACCCTGTATAAGCAAGTTTCCCATCAATGATAATATGCTTGAAATGGACCCGCGGACAAAGCTGTCTCTCAATATTATCCCACAGCAAAGGATATTTATCAAAGCTCTTCCGGAAATTTGCTCCCGGCTCTTTTGCATGCAGAAGTCGGATAGCTACTCCCTTTTTCACCAGACTATCCAGAACAGATAAAAATGAAAAGACTCTTCCCCCCTGCTTAACATGCAGATCCTTTATATCGGCCGTCCCAATCCAAACAAAAGATTTTGCATCTGCAACAGATTCTGTTACGTCTTTGTACAATTGTGAATTTGTTATGAAATGTATATAATTCATACTGTTCCTTTTTCTGTCCTGTTCTCCCACTCAGTTCTGTAATATTTTATACTACAGAAAGATATAAAATTAATTAAAAAAGAAATATTCTCTGCTAATAATTTTTCTGACTATTATCTGCAAGAAACAGGAGGTACGAAGGTTTTTATGAATATTCCCGATTACTATCTTATAATAAGTTCTATTCTCCTAAAGACAAATAATTATCTGAACTTTATAATATTTATAATGTTATGATGATGTATCAAAGCATTTGATGAATCCAAATATTATATATTTATAGTTTCAAATTATAAGATAGAGCTACTTTAGAAAAAGCATTTTCTTAAAACAATTTCACGGTATTATAAAGTATGAATCATAAGGCATTGAATACTGTCAGACCGGAACCTGTTACCCCGCCATGTAATAAAAAGATTTATAACACAGAAGAAGAGGCTCAGGATATGATCAGGTTTATTAAAGAGCACAGGAGAACAAGAGAATTATATGCATATAAATGTCCTGTTTGCGGTCTATGGCATCTTACAAGCAAAAAGAAATGAACAAGGAACATTTTTGTGAAAGCTGCATTGCTGCGCTTGAAAATACGAGTAAGATATATAAAACAGGAGATACATCAGTTACTGCCCTGCAGCCGTCAACAGTTATGCTGAAACCTAATGAACTGACATTAATAATAGGTCCTTCCGGTTCCGGTAAAACCACACTTCTTTCTCTTCTGGGTTGCGTAATTTATCCTACTACGGGGGATATCTGGGTCAATGGAAATCACGTCAATCTCCTCAATGAAGTTGAACTGGCCAATTTAAGACTTAGAAACATAGGTTTTGTTTTCCAGAGTTTCAATCTTATTGCCCCGTTAAATGCAATTGAAAATGTAATAATGCCCCTCAGATTATTAAGGTTACCTGAAAGCAAAGCTCGTGAGAAAGCTCTCGAAGCTCTGGAAAAAGTAAATATGACGGATAAACAAAAAAACCTTCCAAGAGAACTCAGCGGAGGACAGCAGCAGCGTATTGCTATAGCCAGAGCCCTGGTAACAGAACCTTCGCTTATCCTTTGCGATGAACCAACAGCAGCTCTTGACACAAAGAGTGTGTCAATAGTTATGCAGGAACTTAAATCATTGGTCTCTGTGGGAAAATCAATAGCTGTTGTGACTCACGATAACCGCCTTAAACAATTTGCTGACCGTATTTTATATGTCAATAATGGTTTTGTTTCAGACACCCCGCCGGAAGAAGAAATATTTACCTAAAATTTTCAGAATAACTCAATATTTGTAATTACAGTAATAATGAAAATGTATCATCCTTTATTCAAAATGCCGTAATAATTTAATCACCATGACATTGAAAAATTTATTTTTTTTTCTACTGGTTTTTTCGGTTTTGTTTTCCTGTTCGGGCAATAAGGAAGATTTTCCGGATCCTGTTGCTGATTCTGATCATAATACTTCAGAAAATGTACTTGTGAAAGAAGTTGTCGGAACAGGCAGGATAGAACCTGAGAACAGGATTATGTCGCTTGCCTCGGCAAGCGGAGGCCTAATTACCAATGTTTTTAAATTTGACGGTGACAGGGTAAAAAAGGGAGAAACAATAATTATTCTTGATGACGTTACAGAAAAAGCTAATCTTGATATTTTGAGATCCAGAATAAGAACCATGCAAATTCAGATTAGTCTTGACAGTTGCACTATAAAGGAAAGCGAAGTGAAACTTGCCAGTAATACACTTCTTCTTGAAAGCAGTCGCTCTCTATACCAGAATGGTGCAGAAACTGCGAAAAACCTGGAAGATCTTGTAACAGAAGTCAGCCTGTCAGAGATAGAGCTTGCCAGGAATAAGTATAACATGAAGACCAGTGAGTCGAAGCTTGATGAACTGAGAAAAGAAGAGCATCTGGCAAAGGCAGAACTTGATCATAAGACATTGAAGGCTCCCGTTGACGGCATCATTCTGAACATGAAGGTTACAACAGGCAGTTCTCTCAGTCCACTTGCAGAGTATTGTGATTTTGCTCCTGATGGAAAGCTCATTGCAAGATGTGAGATAGATGAAATGTTTGCAGATTATATTAAAAAAGGACAGACGGCAAAAATAACTCTTGTTGGCTCCAATGATATAATAGCTACCGGAAAGGTTATAAGGGCTGCCCCTTCCCTCAAAAGAAAGTCGCTCTTTTCAGAACTTCCGGGAGATAAAGAAGACAGAAGGGTGAGGGAGATTTGGATAATACTTGATGAAGACACAGATCTTCTTTATAATCTGCAGGTTGAATGCATCATTTCTGTTAACGGATAAGCCTTAATCATGATCAAAACGGCCTATAAATTTCTTAAGTATGATAAGCCTAAAACTATTGGTGTCATTATTGGTATTGTAATATGTACTTTCTTAATAGGGCAGCAAGTTGGGATACTTACATTTCTGACCAGACTGATGGGAGGTCTGATAGATAATTCCGATACTGATACAGCTCAGATATGGATCGTCGATAAGATAACCATAAATGTGAACGAACTGGCCAGGCTTGATGAGAGCCTTGTAAGGGAAGTAAGGAGTGTTGAAGGAGTTAAAAATTCATATCCTGTTATTGTTGCAGGGGCAATAGCTACTTTTTCAAGTGGAAAAACAGTACCCGTAACTCTTATTGGCAGTGAACCACCACATTTCTCAGCAGGCCCGAATACAGGGAAAATAGCTGAAGGCAAATTGTCTGATCTTGTATTGGAATATTCTATCTCAGCCGATTATTACGATGCATCAACATTCTCCAATACCACCGACTTAGGAACAGAACTGGAATTAAACGGCAAAAGGGCTTTTATCAGATTGCAAACAATTGATGCACGGGGCTTTGGAGGGTCTTATATATATACCACAGTCACAAAAGCAAGATTCTACGCTAATTACCCGCAAGACAAAGTAAATGCCATAAATGTAAGTATCAAAGACGGATACACTCCTGAAGAAGTGTGTAACAGCATAAATAAAACTTTCCCCTCTGTAAGGGCCTGGGTTACAAATGATCTTAAAAAATCAACTATCCGTTTTGTTGTTTCCAGCTCCAATATTGGAACAAGCATTGGCTCTCTGGTCATATTTGCCATAATAAGCGGTTTTTTCATAATAGGACTCACACTCTATTCTGCAGCTATTGACAGGATAAGGGATTATGGAACCCTGAAAGCAATAGGAGCTACCAATCAGTATATAACAAAACTTATTTTAATTCAATCTTTTATTTCTGCATCAACAGGATTTCTCCTGGCATGGATGCTTCTGGAAGGCTTCCGGTCAGGTGTCGCAAAAGGAGGATTGATTTTCAGTCTGTCGCCAGCTTTACTGGTCGGACTATTTCTCATTACATTGATAATTTCCGGCGGAAGCGCTGTATTTTTTTCAATAAGGACTTTAAAAAATGTTGAGCCGGCATCGGTATTCAGAAATTAACAATACAGTCATGAATAACAGATATCTTGTTACAATCTTCATAATCGTTTTTTCAAACCAGCAATTCATATTTCCACAGATTTCAGATAAACAGTTATCACTTTCTTTCGATCAGGCAGTTTCCTATGCTTTACAGAATAATCCTGAGTATAAAATAAAAAACCTTGATTATCTCATTGCACAGGAACAACTCAAAGAAACACAGCTTCAGAGAGTGCCTCAGATCTACAGCAGGTATGACATTCAACGTAATCTGATAATCCCCTCCACACTGGTGCCAATAGGTCAGTTTAATCCTGATCTTCCGTCTGATGAACTGACACCGATAAAATTCGGTACAAACTGGTCATCTGGCATAGGATTATATGGATCCTTCATAATATTTGATCCTGAGGTATCGGGTAAAATAAAAGAACAGAGGGCATCAGTTGAGCTTATTGATGTTGAAAGAAAAATATCTGAAGCCGAGCTTATCAATGCTGCCGGAATGGCTTACACTGATTGTCTTCTGGCCAGAGAACAAGTGATGTTTGCAGAAGAAGATACCATTAACAGTAACCGTTTTCTGGCAGAATCGTATCTGCAATATGAGGCCGGAATGATCAAACAAACCGATCTTAATCAGGCAATCTTCAATCATTCAGGTGCCTTAAGCCGGTACAATGAAGCTGTCAGGATTTTATCCGCATCCTATAAAACTCTCCTTTACTGGATGGGTTATACTGAACAGGAATATACAGAACTGCTCTTAACCGATTCCCCCGGTATACTTATGAAACGGCTGGACAGCCTTGAATATGAGTCGGTAGAACCATCTCACTCGCTGACACATCTCAGATATAACGCAATAAATAATATTGACAAAATAAGACTCAAAAATGTTAAAGCAGGATTTTTGCCTGTTATTTCCCTTAACGGAATATTAGTCAGCGATTACTACAGCAATCAGTTTAATCCGGGAAACAAAAATTTATGGTTTGGTAACAGCAATATTAATGTTTCTGTGCAAATACCTATTACCGAAGGGATCAGCCGGACCAGGAAAATTGCACAGCAAAACTATCAGTTGGAAGCAAACCTTGAAGAATTTAATGCAGCTCTCAATAAAAAGGAACTGGATATCCGGAGGGTTTCTGATAATATCTCATTCTATAAAAAGGAAATGAATCTTCAGGAATCAAATCTCGAACTGGCACAGGAAAATCTGAATTCTTCCTTCAGCTTATTTGAGCAAGGCCGAATTCTTCCATCTGATCTGAATAATGCAGAAATTTCCTATAAACAGATAAAAATCGAATATCTCAAAGCCATCTACAATTATATCAATGCCCTCCTGGAGAAGAAAATGATAATGGAATCCTGATACTCTCTTTGAATATTTTTGTCATTTCGTGATCCTGGGGACAGGAAATCCTGTTATATACATATTTTATTTAAGTTCGCATTCAGAATTATCACCAGATTAATGGAAGGACTGTTTGACTATACTCTCTGGGGCTTATTCCTCGCCAGTTTTCTGTCGGCTACTGTCATCCCATTCAGTTCCGAAGCTATGCTCAGTTTTCTTATCGTAAAAGGAACAGATCCTTATGCTGCTGTTCTCGTGGCTTCTGCCGGCAACTGGGTTGGTGGAATGAGCAGTTATGCCATCGGATACATGGGTAAATGGGTGTGGATTGAGAAATACCTGAGAATAAAACGTGTTACTATTGAAAAATGGCATGACCGTTTGTATAAGAGAGGTGCTATATTTGCATTTCTTAGCTGGATGCCATTAGTGGGAGATGTTTTTGCTGTCGGACTGGGCCTTCTGCGCTCAAATATTATTATTACTGCCAGCGCAATGTTTGCCGGTAAATTACTCCGTTATATAATATGGGGCTGGCTCACAGGACTCGTTTTCTGAAGAAAGAATACATCTCTGTCTATAAAATCTGAATACTAACAGCACCCCGTTTCAATACCCATGAAAAAGACTTTTTTACAGGCTCTTCAACCAGTCTTTATACTCCGCCTTCTGAGCGTCAGTCATATTTGTACCATTATATTCAATGCTGTAATCGTTGAATAGCCAACGGAAAAAATTGGGGTTTGATTTTGCTTCACTCTCTGCAAAAGAACGAAGAGTAAACAATTCATTATCTTTTTCATTTTTCCCCTGTGAACTGACTTTCATCTGGTCATTTGCAAAATTCATGTTTCCCTCAAGCACTTTTTCAGCATTTTGGCGTATTGTTCTCATGATTAAAATATTAATTAAATAAAAAATAAAAAGAGAACTATATAGTTCCCTTTCTGTATAACAATATAGTCTTTCTTAGTTACATATCCATGACGTAATCATATAATTCTCTTTGTTCTACCGGTTTCATTCCTTATATTTTTAAAGGTGTGCAAATTTAAGTTTCATTTTCTTTGTTAACAAATCCAAGTGGTTTTTTAGACTGTTTCTAAATAAGCATCTGTTTGATATTCTTTAATATATACCTCTACAGAGAGGGAATGCTATGAATATTTTTCTTCAGGATATTAATACTGCGATGGATAAATAACCTCGTTTTGTTTATTTTTACATTCATGCAATATGAATGAAAAAGAAATAATACAGCTCATCCTTAAAGGAGACAGTGAAAAATTTCGTCTGCTTGTGGAAAAATATCAGAATATGGTATTCAGGACCTGTATTGGATTTGTTCACAACAAAGAAGACGCTGAAGATCTTACACAGGAAATATTTATCCGGGTCTATCAATCACTGTCACAGTTTAAAGGTAATGCTGCCTTTTCTACCTGGCTGTACCGTATTGCTATCAATGCGTCATTGAATAAAATAAACAGATCTCCTTTGAAATCATTTTTTAAGTCCCGCGATGAAAGACATGACACTGCAGGATCGGTAGAAAATATTTCAATATTTTCAGACAATGAGGATCCGGAAAAAATAATGATAACCCGTGAACATCGCGAATGGCTCGGGAAAGCTGTTGATTCTCTGCCGGACAAACAGAAAACAGCTCTTGTACTCAGCAGGTATGACGGACTTCCACAAAAAGAAATTGCTGAAATAATGAATACAACGGAAGGAGCTGTGGAATCTCTTTTACAACGGGCAAAAAACAATCTAAGGACATTATTGACAAGCGGCAGAAAAGATCACTGAATGATCCTGACTTTTCTCTTTTAAGTACCAGTTTTTAAGGTAAACTGTCATTTCCTGAAAGTCTTTTAGTATTCTTATTACTTAAGAAAACCGGTGGCCACCCTGAACACCCTTTCAAAACTATTGTCAACTTCAGTTTTTGATATATTCTCTGATAAGGGGAAAGGGTTCTCATGAATATAGTAATGTGGGAAATCCCAGACTTCAACATTACAAAAACCCTTCAGAGTTTTTACGATCCCATCAGAAGGGATAACCTTATCTTTTGCCAGCCCGATGGAATAGATCCTTTCTCCTATATTTGAAAGGGCTTTCTCTCTAAAAGTTCTAAAACGACTGTAATCTATCATGGATCTGAATGACATCCCTGCACTACTGTTCACCAGATGATCAATTACCGATTTCTTCTTCTTCAATTCCGTTTCAAAATATTTCAGATAATAACGATAAACCAGGTCAAAAGCGTTTTTATCCATAATGAATTTCGACTCACCACGCATATTACTGAAAACAGATCCACCACAAAACATAAACATCCTTGATTCTGAAAGAAGTCCTCCGGGATCAGCCATCATCATTATCTGAGCCAGAAAAGCACCTATCGAGTAAGCAAATATGTTCACAGTACTTCCTGCGGGAACAATTTCATGTTTCCCGTTCTTTATCATGGTAATCAGTTTTACTAAATCAAAAAGAGTCTGATAACCGGATTTTAGAAACCGTCTTGGATCATCACTAAGCCGGTCACTCAGAGTAATATTAGCGAAACTGGAATTCGGGATATTTCCTTTTAAACCTTTTTTTCTTCTGAAAGAATCAAGCATTGATCTTGGATCTCTCCAGGATAGCGGTGACCTGTTGACATGAAAGGAAATAGGGAACAGGATAACATATTGACCCGTTTCCGAGGCCAGTCTGTAAGCCCAGGTAAGATACTTGCTCCAGTTTCTTTCATTAAGTCCATGCAGAAGAAGTATCACTTTTGCAGAATTTTTATCAGCCGGCACAAAAACAGGATAAGAAAAAGTAATGTTTTCTGTTATTGAACGATCTTCTCCGCTGTAATAACCGGCTGAAATGCTGTCAGAAATAAAACTGGAATTGGCTATTCTGATGTCTGACCCGGGTATGGATATTTCATTAATACTGTGATCGAATAGTGAAACTAATTTTTTATGGCTGCTACTGTAACTCATAATCTCAACAAAGGAATTCACAGAAAAAAAAGGAAACAAAAAAATGTGTCTGAGACCTGAGATGTGGGATAAAAATCAAATGCCTGTGACGAATCCTGGTCATTGGGGATGAATAACCATATTTTTATTTCTGTGAAATAAGCCTTAAATCAATGTGATAAATAAAAATCCTATTTTTGTATGAGAAAAAGTCACGATAATGCCGGATTTTCAAAAACCTGTTCCTTCATATCTTATTGAAAAGAGAAATATTGTGAACCTGATTCTCTTCACAGCTCTCTTTGCTCTTATTTTCATTAATATTTATTCTCCTTTCGGTGCTGATAAATGGTTTAACCTTACAAGAATACAGTTTCTTACATTTTCAAGTCTTGTTATTCTTACCGGTGTTATGGTTGTTGTTATAAGCAGGATAATTATGTACCAGTTATCCAAAAAGTATACTATAAACCTGACTCACTTTCTCCTGTGGATAACAGCTGAAATATTTGCCATGGCTCTTTTTTATTCAATGTTTCAAAAGATTTTTCTGAATGATACAAGAGAATTAATTGTTCTGGTTAAAATGTCAGCGCGTAATACTGCGCTGGTTTTACTTCTTCCATATTCAGTAGCCTGGCTTTACCTTTCATGGAAAGAAAAAAAGGAACAAATAGAATTGTTTTCAGACACTCAGCGTGTTCAGGATACTACACCGGATATGATTCCCTTCTATGATGAAAAATCTGTACTCAGATTTTCCGTCAAGAGAGACCGGCTGCTCTACCTGGAAGCAAGCGAGAATTATATTACTATCTATTATCTTAATAAAGGAGTTATTTCAAAATACCTTCTCCGTGCTACAATGAAGCGAATGGAAGAAAATTTAACTGGTACTTCCATCCTTCGCTGCCATAGATCATATATGGTTAATTTTGAAAAAGTTAAAGTTATCCGGAAAGATAAGGACGGACTTAAATTACAGCTGGACCATCCTGAAATTATTGATATCCCCATTTCAAAAACATATTCGGATAATGTTATGCAAAAATTTGTATCATACAGCGATCAATAATTCGATACATTCTGATTCAAAAAAATATCATGGTATTTGGAAAACGAACATATGTTCATTTATTTTGAAAGGAATATAATATAACACGAATCAAACATGAAACTTAGCGGTAGTTTTAGATCAAAATTGAATCTTAGTATAGATATTATTATGTTCATTCTTCTTCTTGCTATGGCAGGCATAGGTTTTCTTATAAAATATGTGGTTGTCAGTGGTGAAGTAAGAAATGTAAAGTACGGTCCTTATGTTGATCTGGAATTTCTGGGTTTAACAAGACATCAGTGGGGGTCAATACATTTAATAGTGAGCATTATATTTTTGGTTCTTTTGGTTCTGCATATTGTTTTCCACTGGCGTTGTATCCTTTCAATATATAAATGTCTTTTCCCTTCACCTTTTACAAGGTCATTTATAGCTGTTATGCTGGTATTTCTCACGCTCTTTGCTCTTATTTCTCCATTTTTACTGAAACCCGATACTGTTCCTTTTGAGCCGGAATACAGAAACCGGAATTTTTATTTCCCTGAATCATCACAAAGCAATGCTACAGATGTAACTGAGCATGTAACTTTTTCAAATGTTTCTCAAAATGAAATTTCCCTTGATGTTAACCCCTCTGAAGATCCGGAATCAAGATCTGTAGTTTTATCATCCGAAGGAACAATACATCATGGTCCTGAATATGATCAATATGAGGTCTTCGGCTATAATACTCTCAACGAAATAGCTGAAAGATACAGTATTTCTGCAAATTCAATTGCAGATAAGCTTGGTATTCCTGCTAACCTTTCATCAGAAAGGTTGTCATGGCTCAGAAAGAGATATCCTTTTACCATGTCTGATGTAAGAAAGACCATTGGAGAATTGACTACACAGAAAAATAGATTGCGATAATTTTACTCCTCTTCAGAGCAGTAAATTGCCGCAATCATCTAAACATCTGTTATTGTATAATAACAAGTAACCAAAGAAACCTTTAAAAACTATTCTTTCTTCTCCAATTCTTCAAGCCTTTTCCCGATCTCATTCTGAGAACGTTTCAGGGCATCTGCTTCTGATTTGAGGAACTTCATCTCCTCCTCCCGGCTCATCTCCGGTGTCCATTGATTACGCGGCATATAAGCTGGCTGGCGAAAGGAAGGATTATAACCCCATCCACGACCGAAGCCTCTGCCCCAGCCCATACCTCTTCCATTTCCAAATCCTCTTCCCATTCCTCTCCCGGAGCCTTTTGTGTACCCCGGAGAATCAAATCCGTAACAATATCCAAATGCTCTTCCGGTTCCGGGACCCTGTCCCAGAGGTCCGCTACGATCTCCTGCTGGCATAATTTCTTTTTTTTTATTTTACAATTAATTATTCATTTTATACATGATGTCATAATTTTATCAGTTCCTAATTATGATATCATAATACAAATATAATAAATAAAGTGAACATATGTTCATATTGATGTAAAAAATTTATCTTTGAAAAAAATAACAGATAAAACTATCCTCAGTAAAAGACCTGGTTATAAAAACATATATCTCAGGTCAGGGAGATTTTACCTGATATAATTTTTTATGGTGTAAATATTATATGAATTTTGCAGAATCGTATTTTCTTTAAAAGACATTGAAACAATATATAATTCTTAGTATGAAAATCCGGCTGGAAAAAAAAACAGTGAATGATCTGGAAAGCTGGTTTTCTGATTACGTAAGTGCTTTCAGATACCAGTGCAAGGAATTACAGCAAAACATAAATTTAAAGATTGAACATACCGGCAGGGTTAAAAAGGAAATAATATCTATTGGAACTCAATTGGGGTTGGATAAAAACGAACTTAATCTGGCTGAAATAATTGCTTTGTTCCATGATCTTGGAAGGTTTGAGCAGTATGACAGATATAAAACCTTTTCTGACAGAAAGTCTGAGGATCATGCTGAATTGGGTATCAGGATCCTGAAGAAATATAATGTTCTGGACAGTCTGGATGACACTCTAAAAGAGATCGTTTTTTGCTCTGTGAAAAATCATAATAAAGCTTTTGTTCCGGAAAATGAGACAGACGGATGCCTCTTCTATTCCAGACTTGTGAGGGATGCTGATAAACTGGACATATACAGGGTGGTAACATCATATTACCTGCGGAATGATCTGCAGCATAATTCTGTACTGGAACTGGGACTTCCTGATACACCGGGAATATCAAAAGAAATATATGATATGCTTTTGGCCGGGACTATAGTTGATTCAAAATATGTTAAAAACCTTAATGATATGAAGTTACTACAAGCAGGATGGATATATGATCTTAACTTTCGTCCTACTGTTGAATTTATTAAAGAAAGAGGCTATATAGAATTATTAAGAAAAGCCCTCCCTGATACCAATGAGATAAAAAATATTTTTGATTCAATAAACCTGCATATTCAAAAATCTTACAATTGAGTATTTCGTCGCGGTTTATAATGAGGTGAATAGTGTTCAGGGTCCACTATTTCACAATATTTATCAATGATCCTCTTACAATCCTCCCAGGCATCTCTTTTAAGTGAGGGATTACGGAGAAGTGCTGCAGGATGATAGACCGGTATGGCCGGCCTGTTTTGTACATTGATCCATTTCCCATGGTCGCGAGTAATTTTGTAATCACTCCCTGCCATATATTTCAGTGCTGTAGCTCCAAGTAAAATCAATATCTTCGGGTCAATAAGATCAATTTGTTTCAATAACCATGGCATACATACCGATGCTTCAGCGGGTGATGGTGTCCTGTTGCCTGGAGGTCTGCATTTTACAATATTATTTATGAATAACTGCTGATTTCTGCTAAACCCGCAGGCTGCAAGTATCTTATCCAGTAACTGCCCCGACAGACCAACAAAAGGTCTTCCCTGAATATCTTCATCTCTGCCCGGGGCCTCTCCAATAATCAATACATGAGCCTTCATATTCCCCTCCCCAAAGATAACATGCTGACGTGTTTTAGCTAATTCACATTTTGTACAATGTAATATCGCATTTTTTAATTCTTCAAATTCCTGCATTATATTTCTGGTATATTTTTATTTATTAATCAGCACTAAGGAGATAACTATTTTTGCTTTATTGTAAAAATAATCAAATTCAGGCGCAGGAAAAAATCAGAATATGTTTCTAAACAGTAAAAAACCAATTGAAATGAATTGCAGTTTGTGTCAAAATAATCTGGATGCATATATAAAAGGCTCATTGTCATCAGCTCTTGAGACTGAAATAAAGGTTCACCTCAAAACATGCGATGAATGCAGCCATTTATACAATGCTCAGATTCTGGCAGACAGAATTATCGATTCCGAAAAGAATACTGAACCTAATCCTTTTCTCAGCACCCGGATAATGGCCCGTATCGAGAATATTGAAGATCCGGTACATCACTCTCAGAGGGTAATAAATATCCTGAGACCTGCACTGATAACCCTTTCTCTGGCTGCTGCTATTTTCTTTGGTGTCATGATAGGAAATCTCTCTTTTCAAAATTACAATGCAAACATGATTCCGGCCGAGCTTACCATGATTGATGATGCTGCACTGGAATCAATTGATATACTTTCAACCGAACAGCAAATATACGATGAGACCGGAAGATAAATATAAATGGATGATATGGGCAATTAGCTTCCTGGCAGTAATGAATATTGCCACAATCGCTACTGTCATATATAACCGCCAGAAAACTGCTGAAGAAATAACTGTGCAGGAACCTATTGAAGTTCAGGCAGGAAACAGGTCTATGAGATTCAGCCAGAGATATTTCCGCGATCAGCTTAATCTAAACAGAGACCAAATGATCATATTCAATGAACATAACATACAATTCCGGCAAGAGGTCAGAGATATTAATCTGGAACTGATCAATATCCGTCAACAGATGTTAGAGGAAATGTCTGCCTTAAAAAGTGATACTGCACTCCTTAACAGACTTTCAGATTCGATAGGATATCTGCATTCAGAACTCAAGAAAATAACTTATAGTTACTATCTGGATATTAAAAATATCTGTGATGAACAACAAAGACAAAAACTGGAATCATTATTCGGAGGATTATTTACAATAGATGCCGCACCAGGACAGTATGGCCGGCAAAGAGGTCAATATGGAAGAGGACAGGGAAGAGGATTTAATAATTTTAATAATAATTAATTTTTATGACTATGAAAGCAAAAATTTTCTTTACAGTGTTAGCCTTGATGGCTTTTACAACGATGGCTGTTGCCCAGGACAAATCTCCTGAACAACAAAGTGAAACACAAGCTGCCAACAGAACCTTTGTTGATGCTAATAATAACGGTATAAACTATTACGCCGAACAAGGTGGCAGATTTTTCATGAACAGGCGTGGAATGGGTAATGGACCTGCTATGGGATATGGACCCGGAATGGGTTACAGAAGAGGTATGGCCCCTGGCCAGGGCCGTGGAATCGCCAGAGGTCAGGGTCGTGGATTTGGACCGGGCCAGGGCCGTGGTCTGGCTCCCGGTGGAAGATACTTCGTTGATGAAAATAAGAACGGAGTCTGCGATCTGTATGAAGATGTACAAGAGAACAAATAATCACTACTGCTAAATTAAGCCAACGGAATCTCGTTCCCCTATTTTTTTCTTCATACAATAAAATGTAAATTTAATATGTACCCCCATTATAAATGGGGGTATTTTTGTTTTTTATACTTATTTACCACTCTGCTCCCTTTATTTTAAGGGGTTTATTTTATTTTTTTTAATTTTTTTACATATACACCCCCTTTTTTATAAGGCATATTTAAATTTTTTGTATTTTTATGCTGAAAATTTTACTAATTAAAAATACAGATCATGAAAAATCCATTTAAAATTTTGGCGGGAATAATATTATTAAGTTTAATTTCTTCCGGAAAAGCTGTAGCACAACAATCAGAAAATAATTCCCCTTTCAATATATCTGCAGACTTTTATACCAATTACTTATGGAGAGGATCCCGTTTCGGTACCGGACCACATATTCAACCCTCTATAGAATTCGTTAAAGGAGGATTGACAGTAGGAGTCTGGGGGTCTTTTGATTTTCATGGTTATGCTGAAGCAGATCCGTATATTTCATACTCTTTTCCGTTCGGACTAAGTCTCGGACTAACAGATTATTATTATCCCGGCTCATCTTTTTTTGATGCCTCTGTTGAAGACGGGAATCATGCTTTTGAAATTAATGGTTCTTACAGTATCGGTGGATTAAGTCTTGGCGCTAACTATATTCTGAATGAAGCCGGAGGCGCCGGATCAGCAGGCAATGATCTCTATTTTCAGGCCGCTTACTCATTCGGCTCATTTGATCTCTTCGCAGGAGCAGGTAACGGATGGCATACCACTGATGGTGAGTTCAATTTTTGTAATCTGGGAATAGGTACTACTAAATCAATAGAAGTAACTGAAAAGTTATCCATCCCGGTGACGGGCCAGGTAATACTTAATCCCGACAAAGAACAATTATACTTTACTGTTGGATTCTCTTTCTAGATCAGAAATTAAAAACAATAGGACAATGAAGATATAAGCCCCATATTTTTCATACACAAACATGAATGATTAAAAATGTTAATGTGAGCATAATACGTTTTCAGAGTTAAGGAAATTTTTATTTACTTTATTTTTTATAGAATGAAAAATTTTTACTATGAAAACAAGGGGCAGATCTTTACCTATACTGCTAACCTTAATATTGTTTATTAATTCTTGCTCAGAAAGAAACATATCTGCATGGGATAGTCTCTACCCGGAAATCCTTGACCAGATAAGCATCCCTGAGTTTAGCGAAACAATCTACGATATTACTGACTTTGGTGCCAAAAATGATGATCCTGCTTTTCTTAACCACAATGCAATAAATTCGGCTATTGATACGTGCAGCAGTAACGGAGGTGGTATTGTACTTATTCCCGAGGGCAGGTGGTATAGCGGTCCGCTGCTGCTTAAGAACAACGTTAACCTCTATATTTCAGAAGGAGCTTCACTGATCTTTGCTTCTGATACATCATTATATCCTTCTGTGCTGACAAGGTGGGAAGGAATGGATTGTTACAATACTTCTCCCATGATATACGCCCATGGGCAGGAAAATATAGCAATAAGCGGAAAAGGAACAATAGATGGAGGCGCTTCACAGGAAAACTGGTGGGGAATGGAAAGGCTCACTCCTGTTCCCGGAAAAGAACTAAGAGGAAGACCTTTACTGATGGCATGGAATGAAAATAACACTCCTGTTGAGGACAGAATTCTCAGGCCGGCAGATAATTTAAGACCCCAACTAATCAACCTCTATAAATGCAAAAATATCCTGATGACCGATGTAAACCTCACGTGTCCGGCTTTCTGGACCATCCATCCTGTTTTTTGTGAAAATATTACTGTCAGAGGCCTTACAATAAACACCGTCGGAGCACCAAATGGAGATGGCTGCAATCCTGAATCATGCAGAAATGTTCTCATTGAATCCTGTTTTTTCAATACAGGAGATGATTGTATAGCCATAAAATCAGGACGGAATAATGATGGCCGGAAATGGAACATCCCTTCTGAAAACATTATTGTCCGTAATTGCCATATGCAAAACGGACACGGAGGTGTTGTAATAGGGAGCGAAATCTCCGGAGGTTTTCGTAATCTTTTTGTTGAAGATTGTGAAATGAACAGTCCATCCCTTGACAGGGTCATCAGGATAAAGACCAATAATTGCCGGGGAGGAACAGTAGAAAACATCTATGTCCGGAATATTGATGTCGGACAATGTGGTGAAGCCGTACTGAAGATCAATCTTGTATATGAACCCGGAGAAATCTGTAAAAGAGATTTTTCCCCATATGTCAGGAATGTTTATCTCGAAAATGTTAACTGCAGACAAAGCCGTTATGGGGTATTTATAACAGGTTATGAAGAATCAGCCAACATTAGCAATATTAATGTTAGTGATTGTGAATGGACCAATGTAAAAGAAGACAACCGTCTGCAGGGTCTGATCGATAATATCAGATTCACCCGGACATCTGTTAATGGCACAGTTGTTAAACTCTGATCTGATATATGTTATAAGCCTGGAGCTATACTTTATGCAACAACATGACAGAATCTGCTGAACATGAAAAAAATTATCCACTTATCTGATTTGCATGTCGGGTACAGAAACTGTGGTAAAAGATTTCATAAAATAGTCGGGAACATAAAAACCCTTCAACAACCTGCTGAAAATTTCATTATTGTAATCACAGGTGATCTGGCAGATAATGCAAATATTAATGAACAGCGTGAAGAAGCAGCCTACTGTATTGAAGAGCTTCAACGGGCCGGATTCCGTGTACTTGTTGTCCCCGGAAATCATGATTATGGAACAGGGACAATTGGAAATCCTGTATTTGTAAGCATGTTTAAAAACAGATTTTTTGGAACTGGTGAGGCTAATTATCCCAGACTTGATATAATTGATGATATGGCCTTTATTGGTCTTGACTCAACTGCTGAAGAGCTTAGCTGGTACGACAGGCTTCTGGCACAGGGAGAACTGGGAAAGGATCAGTTACTACGCCTGAAAAATATCCTTGAAGATCCTCTCCTGTATAAACGGAAAATAATAGTTTATCTTCATCATCATCCTTTTGACTTTAAAGTGGGAAGGCAACTTAAAGACAGTGATAACCTCAAAGAAGTACTTAAAAACAGGGCAGATCTTCTTCTTTTCGGGCATTATCACAGAAGTAAAGCAGATGCCCTTAAAATTTACCATGGTAAGTGGGGCATAGCCCGTTGTTACAATGCAGGCAGTGCTACACATAAAAACGGGAATCCCGGTTTTCACAGGGTAATAGATATGACTTCTTCTGATCCTGTGAATGACTATGACGGAAAATTCGATACTGATTACATGACTTAATACCGGTATCCGGTATTAAGAAAAACAAAACATTATCACTACTTTTAACAATTAATAAAAAAAACACCTGATCATGAAAACACTAAAAAAGATATTGCTGGGATTTGCAATATTTCTTGGAATACTTGTAATTGCTTTTTTTATATTGAAAATCAATCCAAAACCTGAAATTATCACTCTTGAAAGAAGGGTTCTCACAGAACAGGAGATTGATAATATGGCCCTTGAAGCTGTCAGTGAGATGAGTCTTGAGGAAAAAGTTCAAATGATGACTCCACGGCTGAAAAGCATGTTGAAATTCATGCTGGAGATGGCCGGTGACAGAATGAAATATAACCAAAAAGCTTATCAGGCTGGTGGTAATGAACGGCTCAATATTCCTACGGTAAGATTCTTTGATGGTCCACGTGGCCTGGTCAAGGCAGAAGCAACATGTTTCCCTGTGGCCATAGGCCGGGCTGCCTCTTTCGACAGGGATCTTGAATACAGGATAGGAGAAGCTATCGGAAAAGAAATAAGAGCAAATGAAGGTAATTATTTCGGTGGAGTTTGTATAAACCTCATGCGTCATCCTGCAGGAGGCAGATCACAGGAAGGTTATGGTGAGGATTCGTATCTGACAGGGCAAATGGGAAGTTCCCTGATGAAGGGAGTTCAACACCATAATGTAATGGCATGTATCAAGCATTATGCCGTAAATAACCAGGAAAATACAAGGTTTGAAGTTAATGTGGAAGTCGATGAAAGAGTTCTGAGAGAAGTCTATCTTGAACATTTCAGAGAATGTGTCAATCAGGGAGCTGCCAGCGCTATGGGTGCCTATAATAAATTCCGTGGCGACCAGGCCTGTCAAAGTCCATATCTCCTGAAAAAAGTCCTCAAGGAAGACTGGGGCTTCAGAGGCTTTACAATAAGTGATTTTATCTGGGGAGTAAGAGATACTGAAAAAGCCGCAAAGGCAGGTCTCGATATTGAAATGCCTGCAACAAGGTTCTATGGTAAGAAACTGGTGAAAGCGGTTGAAAATGGTTCAGTACCGGAATCAGATATTGATGAAAGTGCTTTCCGTATTACCAGAACTGTTTTGAAATATGAGACCGCCCCTGATCCCCTGCCTGAGTATTCTTCCTCACTTATACTGCACAAAGACCACACAGATCTGGCACTTGAAGCTGCTTTGAAATCAATTGTGCTTATGCAGAACAAAGAAGATGTTTTACCTTTTGATAAAAATGAAATAAAAACTCTTCTGATAGTGGGAAAACTCGGGGATAATGAAAATATCGGAGATCATGGTTCCAGCAGGGTCTTCCCTTCTTATGTGGTAACTCCCCTTGAAGGGCTGACAAATGAATATGGTTCTTCAGTTGAAATCCTATATGATTCAGGAGAAGATACAGATATATTGAAAGAAAAAATTGAAAATGCTGATGCTGTGGTTTATGTTGTAGGCTATGACCATGATGATGAAGGTGAATTTGTCGCAAGAAACAATATTGAACTGGGAGGCGATAGAAAAAGCCTGAGGCTGCATGACGATGAAAGCAAGTTACTTCAGGAAACAGGCTCACTCAATAAGAATTCAGTTGCAGTTCTTATCGGAGGAAGTGCTATAATTACAGAAGAATGGAGAGATAATGTCAAAGCCATTTTACATGCTTTTTACCCCGGGATGGAAGGAGGAACAGCTATTGCAAGGGTACTTTTCGGAGACACTAATCCGGGAGGAAAATTACCTTTTACCGTGGCCAGTGATGAGAGTCATTATCCCGATTTCGACAGACATGCCCTGGAAGTTACCTATGACAGGTACCATGGGTACATAAGGATGGACCATTCAGGTAATAAACCGGCTTTCCCGTTCGGGTACGGATTGTCCTACACCAGTTTTACACAGGACGATCTGGAGATTGAAACAGATACCGCTAAATTAATGGCTTCTATCAATGTGACTAATACCGGTGACAGAAAAGGTGATCAGGTAATCCAGCTTTATATAGGTTTTGACAACTCAGCTGTTGAAAGAGAACACAAACTGCTAAAAGGATTCAGCCGTATCACTCTTGAACCAGGAGAAACACGAAGGGTAACCATAGAATGTCCTTTCGACAGACTCCGGTATTACGATCCCGAAACTGAAAAATGGATACTTGAAAAAATGGAATATCAGATATATGCCGGATCAAGCAGTGATGAGAACGATCTCATTAAATCATCTTTTCTTATTGATTAAAATAAGCAGACAGATACAAAATTTAAAATATTTATAGCAGCAACATTAATGCGCTCATTTTCACTGAATTATTACTTGAAGAGTTATTGAGTTTTATGCTTTTTGCCGGAGCTTTTCATATTAACTACTAAGACCTGAGTGTCCACCTGTAAAGTATTATTATTTTCTTCTGTGAACACATCTTTTCCGGCAAGGCAGATTATCCTCCCATAAAGAGACTTTTGCTTGAGAATTCAGGGTCACATGATACATTCACCTTTAATTTTCTCAATCCTGCTTCATCGCCAGGTGTAGGCATATGTGTCAGATGTACTTCGCAATCTACAAGATATTTCAGGTTTTCCAATGCCATTTGGGCTGCCGGATTTGATAATGCGCTTATTCCCAGCAATATGAGAGTCTCGTCAACATCCAGACTCACCATTTTGCCATTGAGTATATCCTTTTTCAGATAAGTTACTGAATCGATTATATTTTTGGGCAGGAGAAAAAGGTTATCAGGCAGACCGGCCAGGTATTTTGTGGCATTTAAGATCAGGCTTGAAGAAGCATGCATGAGAGGAGAATTTTTTCCTGTAATTATTTTCCCATCGTGCAATTCCATAGCGGCTCCGCAATAAATACCTGCATTACCTTTACCCTTTTCTTCGGCATCCTTTGCTGCCTGCCGCGCCGGTCCGACAACTTTTCTGTCTTCCACAACCGCTCCAATACTGTCCATTATCCTGCCTGACCTGTTAAGCGTCTCCTTATCTACAATACCCATTACGTACTCCACAGCACATCTGAAATACCGGCGTATTATTTCCTGATGAGATGCCTCTGATATTATTGCATCATTGATTATACCTCTGCTTATACGATTTACTCCCATATCAGTAGGTGATCTGTACATGGATTCTCCCCCGGTAATCTTTTCAAAGATCCTCTTCAGAAGATTAAATGCCTCAATATCGCGATTATAATTAACGACTTTTACATTATAGGCTTTCAGATGATGCTCATCGGTCATTACCTGATCTTTCAGATCGACAGTAGCTGCCTCATAGGCAACATTCACTTTGTGATCGACAGGCAAATCCCAGACAGGAAATGTCTCAAATTTTGCATAACCTGCTTTAACGCCTTTTTTGTATTCATGATAAAGATTGCAGAGGCAGGTGGCAAGCTTTCCACTGCCCGGACCAGGGCCAGTCACTATTACAATAGGCTTTTTTGTCATGATGTATTCATTGGCACCATAACCTTCATCACTTACTATAAGATCAACATCTGTGGGATAACCTTTTGTCGGATAATGCAGATATACTTTTACTCCTCTGAGCTCAAGCTTATTTTTAAAGGTTCGTGCAGGAAACTGATTCTTATAACGGGTAATAACAACAGCCGTAACCTCTATTCCCCATTCCCTGAAATCATCAATCGTCTTCAGAGCATCAGAATCGTATGTGATCCCAAAATCGGCTCTCACCTTTTTTCTTTCTATATCTCCCGCATTAATACATAAAACAACATCTATTTTGTCCTTCAGCATTTGGAGCAACCTCATTTTGACATTGGGATCGAATCCCGGAAGAACCCTTGATGCATGATAATCAAACAGTATCTTCCCTCCGAATTCAATATAAAGTTTATCGTTAAAACGGTTCACCCTTTCAAGAATAGCTGCAGTCTGCTCCTGAAGATATTTCTCATTGTCAAATCCCTTCAGATTATTATTTATCATATTTCCCCCTCAGTATTGTTTTATGGTAATTTTTAATATTAGTAATTTTTATTATAAATCCTTTCATAAAATTATTCCCGGCAAAAATACTTTTTTTGAAAAAACCCGGTTAACTATTCCAGGGCGAACACAGGCGGGCTCTTTCAATAAATGATGAAGGAAACGGCATTTCATAAACAGTTTTCCGTAAAAAATTACCCAGAGATTCCAGATCCGTATATTGCTCCAGTTCTTCCACCGATATTACATTGCCAATAGATATCCTGGTTTCTTTATCCCTCTTATTGAATACTTCCGAAGGCATTCTTAATGATCTTATATGCCAGTTAATAAGACCCAGGAAATAAAAAAATGATGAATTTATATCAAAAAACCTTATAGGAACAACCGGAACCTTAACATGCCTGATAAGATTAAGAATCCCTGTTTGCCACTTACGGTCTCTGACTTTCATGTCTTTAAAACTAAAATTCGAGACTGCACCGGACGGGAAAAACCCAATGGGATGACCACACTGTAAATTGCTTATTGCTTCTCTTACTCCATGAAGACTGATACCTGAAATTTTTTTAGTATTTGAAAAAGAAGGAGCAACTGTAATAAAATTCTCTTTCATGGTCTTCACCAATCCAATTATATTATTGACCATCAGTTTATAATCAGGGCGCAATCCGGCAAAAAGGTCTATCAGAATAATGCCATCCAGACCTCCATACGGATGATTGGCAATAGTTATAAATGCTCCTCCCGGTATTTGTCTGAGCCTTTCTGAATTTCCGATTAAGTAATTAACGCCTATATCTTTTAATAAACTGGCAGCAAATTTGGCCCCAGTGAATTTTCCGGAATTCTCATATACCTGATTAACTTTATCAATAGACAGTAATCGCATGATATACCTGGCCCGCCGATGCCCCCTCTCTCCTCTGAAAAAAGGAGAAAGATTTTCCAGAAATGTTTCATCAAGCACTTTCATAACTAAACCCAAATTTAACTATTTTTTGTTTCCTTATCCATTTAAAATGAATATGCCTATATCCTGAAAAAAATGAATGAGCAGAATTATCCCTAATAATCTCTTAGCAACAAGGTTAATGTAAAAAGATTGGATATCACTTGCTATATTGATAATAATTACTATCTTAAATGCTCATGAATGATAAGCTTTATTAAGAGTATTGTGCTAATACTGCCTATTAAAGTTTTATCAGACTAAAAAGCTTTAAATACTATTTATATATGAAGAAAGAGATCATTCAAAAACTGGCATCTGAAACAAACAAGCCATGTGTTACCATTTCATTAAATACTCATCGCACCAGGCCGGATAATGAAAAAGACCGTATCGTTATCAAGAATATGTGTAAAGTGACAGAAAAAAGACTGTTAAAAGAATTCGGGAAAAGGGACATTTCTCGCTTACTGGATAAATTAAAAACGATCCCTGATGAAATTGATATAAGCTTAAATCTTGAAAGTTTGCACATATTCCTGTCAAATGACACTAAAGAAATTATCAGATCTTCATGGCCTGTACATGACGATAAAATTCATATTACTGACAGATTTGCATTACGTCCTTTGATTTACGCATTAAACAGGAATGAAGAATACCTTATTCTCCTGTTATCACAAAGCTCCGTGAGCTTATTTGAAACATTGAATGATTCTATTGTTAAAGAGATTACAACTGAAGGATTCCCTTTTCCCGAAAATCCTTATTTTCTGACAGACAAAGCCAGGATAAGTGACCCTAAAGCGGTTGACAATATGGTAAGGGAATTTCTGAATATTGTTGATAAAGCAATAGTCAAAGTGTACAACAAATCAGGTATGCAGTGCATCGTTATCTGTACTGAAGATAATTACAGCCGTCTTTTGCAGGTAGCGGATAAACCGGAGGTATACCTGGGTTATGTCAGAATAAATTATAATAATACTGCTCAGCATTATATTTCCGGTCAGGCCTGGGATTTTGTAAAAAAAATCCATTCAGACAGAGTTGCTGAAGCACTCATGGAAATGAAAAATGCGGTTCCTCAGGGAAAAGTAACTACCGATCTGTATGAAATATATATGGCTGCAAAACAAGGCAAGGGTGATATGTTAGTTATGTCAAAGGATTTTTATCAGGCAGTAAGGATTAAGGAAGGTTTTTCTATTGAGCTTGTAGATGATCCTTCATTACCGGGTGTAATTGATGACATTACTTCAGTTATTGCATGGGAGGTTATCTCCAAAAACGGGAAAGTATTCTTTCCCACAAGAGATGAAATGAAAAGTTTCGGGAATATAGCCCTGAAGTTGAGATACTGATAAGCATTTTATTAATCTGGCTGTTATTGGTTTTTTGTTCTTTCGTTTTTTTAAATAACATTTTCTATGGATTCAATCCCAAGGAAAAAAAATTTTGATGAACCATGGCATTCATTTTCAGCAGATGAATCATTCAGTAAAATGGATGTGAGTACAGAAGGCCTGGATTCGGATGAGTCTGAAAAAAGATTTAATTTTTATGGACCTAACAATTTGCCTGAAGGGAAAAAAATCACTTTAAGACAAATCATCCTGAATCAGTTAATAAACCCTCTCATTTTCATCCTCATTGCTGCTGCTGTGGTATCACTGGTAATAGGTGAAGCAAAAGATGCCATCTTTATTTTCATTGTAATCATTTTAAACAGTGCTCTTGGAACATATCAGGAATATAATGCTGAAAAGAGTGCTTCAGGACTCCGGAAATTAATGAAAATAAAGGCAAGAGTTATCCGTGAAGGTAAATCTTATGAAATTTTATCGGAGAATGTAGTTCCAGGTGATATTGTTTATCTTGAATCAGGTCTGAAAGTTCCGGCAGATATAAGACTTTTTGAAACATCAAATTTAGAGATTGATGAAAGTTTTCTTACAGGAGAATCGATAGCTGCAAAAAAGCAATCCGGTAAACTTCGTGAGGATATTGGTATTGCTGAGAGATCAAATATGGCTTTTGCAGGTTCTACAATAATTTCAGGCAGAGGCAAAGGAATTGTTGTAGGGACAGGGATAAATACACAGGTTGGCATTATTTCACAAAATGTGACTGAAGGAAAATCTGCCAAGCCGCCTTTGATCCTCCGGATAGAAAAGTTTACCCGTCAGATTACCTTATTTACTGTTGTCCTCAGTATAATACTTGGTATTATGTTAAGGCTTCAGGGAAATGATTTCAAAGCTGTATTTTTCTTTGTTGTCGCTCTTGCCGTATCTGCAATACCCGAAGGATTACCCGTAGCCTTAACAGTTGCTCTGTCAATTGCTGTAAGAAAAATGGCCCGGCGAAATGTAATAGTCAGGAAACTTACCTCCGTTGAAAGCCTTGGTAGTTGCACAATTATTGCCAGTGACAAAACAGGGACTCTTACTGTAAATGAGCAGACTGCAAAAAAAATTATACTTCCCGGCGGTAAAATTTTTTCTATTACAGGTGAAGGCTATAACGGAGAAGGAAAAATCACTGACAATAATAACAATACTGTTAATCTTCCTGATCATCACGATCTTGAAACTCTTATTAGAATTTCTGCACTGGCAAATGAAGCTACTCTTAATAAAAATGATAAAGAATGGGAATATCACGGTGATGCCATAGATATTGCTCTTCTCGGTATGGTTTTCAAGTCAGGAACCGATCCTGAAAAAATTAAGAAAGACTTTCACCAGACAGATAAGATTCCTTATGAATCAGAAAGAAAATTTTCGGCCTCTTTTTGCGAAATAAACGGAAGTGTTTATATCGGTATGAAAGGAGCTGTTGAAACAGTAATCTCTTTTTGCGACAAAATGTATGAAGAAGATTCTGTTAAAAAAATTAATAAAGATCTTGTGCTGGATCAGGCTGATAAGATGGCTGAACAGGGTTACAGGGTCCTTGCCTTTGCCAGCGGTGAATTTAAGGATTTTGTACAACGCGACGATTATAAAAATGAAAATCTCCCCCCTCTGACATTTTACGGACTGGTCTGTTTCATTGACCCGCTGAGACCCGAAGCTAAAAAATCAATTGAAAAATGTAAGAAAGCTGGAATAAAAGTAATAATGATTACAGGTGATCATCCAGCCACAGCAAGTACCATAGCCCATGAACTAGGTATACTTGAAAGTGAAAATAACGCTGTGACAGGCGGCATGCTCGAAAAAGCCGGACCTTCTGATTCTCCCGCTTTTGAAAAATTAGTGACATCAACAACAGTCTTTGCAAGGGTAAGTCCTGTTCAAAAACTTGAAATAGTAGATGTACTCATCCGTAAAGGAGAATTCGTGGCTGTAACTGGTGATGGTGTAAATGATGCTCCCGCACTCAGACGTGCAAACATAGGTGTTGCAATGGGATCAGGTACTGATGTTGCAAAAGAAGTCGGATCAATGATAGTGGTAGATGATAATTTCGCCTCAATTGTTGCAGGTATTGAAGAAGGCAGATATGCATACGACAATGTAAGAAAAGTAATTTACCTCCTCATCTCAACAGGTATTGCAGAAATAATAATATTTATCCTGGCAATAAGTACCAAATTACCTCTTCCCTTTCTCCCTGTTCAGTTACTGTGGTTAAACCTGGTAACAAACGGTATCCAGGATATAGCTCTCGCTTTTGAAGGAGGAGAACCCGGAACAATGCTTAAAAAACCAAGAAAGCCATCAGAACCAATATTTGATCGTACAATGATCAAACAGACAATCGTCGCAAGTTTCACAATGAGTATCATCATTTTTGGCTTCTGGTTCTGGCTGAATAACTATTCAAATCACCCTGAATTGTACTCACGAAATTTATTACTCCTGCTTATTGTATTCTTTCAAAATTTCCATGTATTCAACTGCCGTTCAGAAACAGCCTCTGTATTTAAAATCCCCCTTAAAAGAAACACATTACTCATCTTTGGAGTTTTAATAGCCCAGGGAATTCATCTTCTGGCAATGCATATCCCCATTATGCAGGATATCCTTCAGGTCCAGCCTGTAACTTTCCAGGAATGGTCCTTCACTCTGTTACTCGCAATCCCAATGGTGCTAAGCATAGAAATATATAAATTTATCACAGGAAAAATTTATAAACGAAACTCTTAATCATATTATTTATTAAAACTTATATATTCGTAAATAATTATCCGGCAAGATTTAGTTGAAGTCCACATGATTACAAAAAAAATATAATTACTAAAATCCTGTTATTTCGATGTAACCTTTAAAATCAAATTCACTTACACATGAATAATCAATCTGCAAAATTTCATCTTTCTCCAAAACAGGTAATTAACATTATTTTACTCGTAGTACTTCTGATATTTATAGGACAAAATGTCCATAGTGTGAGCATTAAATTCCTGTTATGGAGACTGGAAATGCCTGTGATAATAATTATTCTTGCATCTTTCTTTATGGGATTCTACACATCAAGGGCATTTTCAAAAAAAATAAAACCTGAAAAAGACAAAGTAACTGAATTGGTCAATAAAACTGACGAATAAGTTTACACTCCTATTACCTCTCCGGTAAAATGTTTCAGGAAGTCAGGTGACGGCTTTTAAAAAAAAGCTGCATTTTTTTATTATATATAAATCAAATTCAAAAATTATATATATTTGCAAACACTTGAACAGTTGTTCATATATTTAATTATATGAGAAAGGCAAAACCAAATATTACAGAGCTGGAATGTATTGAAGAAAACAAGGTCAGGTCGGTATTAAACAGAATGAAATCGGAGAGTTTTTTTCACGATCTGGCAGAAACATTCAGTGCAATGAGTGATACAACCAGGGTTAAGATAATATATAGCCTTTGCCTGGAAAATGAACTATGCGTCCGGGATATTGCTGCAATAATAGGAACATCCGATTCTGCAATATCTCATCAGTTGAGAACTCTGAGAAATATGAAACTGGTCAGATACAATAAAGTTGGTAAAATGATTTATTACTCTCTTGACGATATACATATTAATAATCTGGTTGCAGAGGGTTTAAGACATGTTGATGAGAAATGATCACCTGTAATATCATTATGTGGTTTTTTGAAAAAGTTAAATAAATTCATATGAACAAAGATAAGGAGCAAGTCCGCTTACTGGATCTCGAAGATGGCCGGACAGGAATAATAATTTCTATCACTGGGGGGAAAATGCTTACAAAAAGGCTGGCGGATCTTGGGCTTTCAACAGGAACAAAAATCAAGATCCTGCGAAAAACCCCCTTTTCCGGACCGGTTCAGGTTGAAGTAAGAAGTTCGAAACTGGTACTGGGAAGGGGACTGGCATATAAAATCATGGTGGAAATACAATGACAGAGGGAAAGAAGATCAACATTGTTCTTGCTGGTCAGGGTAATGCCGGAAAATCAACTATATTCAACTATTTAACCGGGTTACACCAGCATACAGGCAACTGGGCCGGTAAAACCATAGAAAAATTTGAAGGCACACTATATTATAAAGGATACACCATTGATGTCTTCGATCTTCCCGGAATATATTCCCTTACAACTTATTCAGTAGAAGAAGTTATTTCCCGCGAATATATTATTAAGCAAAAGCCTGATGTAGTAATAAACATCATTGATTCAACCAATCTTGAGAGGAATCTGATTTTCACTTTACAACTTCTTGAACTTGAATGTCCGGTTATTCTTGCTTTGAACATGGTTGATCTGGCCTTGAAGAAAGGTATTACCATTGACAGTGCAAAGCTTCAGAAGATCATAAATGCCCCGGTAATACCAACAATTGCCTCCCGTGGTTCAGGCCTCACTGATATTATTGATAAAGCTATCGAACTAAAGGAAGGAAAAACTGAGTACAGGGTTCCCCGGTATGGTAAAGAAATTGAAAGCAGAATTGAGGATCTTTCGCAATATGTAAAGGATGTTGATCTCCCTTATCCAAGTAGATGGATTGCTATCAAGCTTCTTGAAAAAGACAGAGACATTGTAACAAACATCCGGGGAAAAGATCCCCGCATCCTCAAAGAGGCCGGAGAAGCTATTTACAGGCTGGAGGAAATTCACGGTCATGATTCTTCTGTGGTAATATCTGATGAAAGAACTCTTCTGGCTTCTCATATCACTCGTGAGATAGTAAATATTAGACCTCACAGGAAATTGTCTCTGAATGAAAAGCTTGAAATAATCACCACACATAAAATAATTGGTTATTTCATTATGATACTTATTCTTGGAGCAATGTTTGTCGGGGTATTCAGTTTTGGTAACTGGCTTTCATCCCTGTTCGAATCAGTTTTTCAAAACTGGCATGAATGGTGGAACAATGAGCTTGGAACAACATTAACTGCAGCACTGGGATGGGCAGCAGTTGAGAGTGTCCTTGCACTGGTCCAGATAGCTCTTCCATATATACTTCCTTTCTATATATTACTTTATATACTTGAGGATTGGGGTTATATAGCACGTATTTCTTTTCTTATGGATAATTTTATGCATAAGATGGGAATACATGGTAAAGGTTGTATATCTTTTATTATCGGACTGGGATGCAATGTCCCCGGTTGCCTTTCATGCCGTATCATGGAATCAAAGAGAGAAAGGTTTATAACAGCTGTTCTGGTTACATTGGTTCCCTGTTCTGCCGTATCTGTCATTATTTTCGGACTTGTAGGAAAATATGTGGGTCTGCTATGGGCTTTGGGTCTGTACCTTTTTGCGATGATTGTGATCTTTTTGACAGGGAAACTCTCATCAAAATTTATCGGAGGAGAACCTGTTGAACTCATCATGCCTATGCCTGATTATAAAACACCTAATCTGAAAACCATATTATATGAAACATGGGATGCCCTTAAGGAATTTATTTATATAGCAGCTCCGATAGTAATAATTTCAGGCGTTTTCATTCAGGCTATAAATCTTGCCGGCTGGATGCCTGCAATATCATCATTCCTGAGTCCTGTTACCGAAAAATGGCTGGGCCTTCCTGCTGTTACAGGAATTTTACTCATTTTCGGTATTCTCAGAAAAGAATTGATCCTCGTAATGCTGGCAGCTTATCTTGGAACAACAAGTTTTATTGATGTACTTAGCCCTCAACAGATGATTACACTTTCAGTAGTCAGTATGTTCTATGTTCCCTGTGTTGCAACAATTTCAGTTTTGTGGAAAGATTTTGGCTGGAAAAAAGCCATGGCAGTCTGTATACTTGAAATATTGTTCGCAATAGCAATTGCAGGTATAGTAAAAAGAGCCCTTGATCTTGTTTTCTGATTCTGAATAGAAATATGTTTTCTCCTCTTTTGTGCGGTTCGCATCTTTTCAGGTTTTCCCCCCACACATTAAGGACTGAAGATTTATTATAATTCAAATTCTGCCACGTATATTTAAAAAAATCTGCGCCATGCAAAACCTAACCCCTGTAACACTACTTCTTCAACTTCCTTCAACCCCTTACAGGGGATCGGAGGTCGAACAAGCAGCGAATTCCGGCAATAATCATATAAAATTTATTTTGGGTGTCTTTCGCGCAAAACACCAAATATGTTTTCCCTCTCCCTGAAATTTATATTACCTATTTATAATGCATTACCTGTTACAGACAAAAGATGACTTTTTATTGTTTTTTTAAGAACATTAGTTCATTATCTTTGTGGCGAACTATAGTTCTTAACAAATGTCACCCAGGCCTTTCAGATTAAGAAGAATAAGTGATCCTCCGGTTATATCAGGCTTTAAACCATACGGTGGTAATAACAAAGGAGAAAATGAAAGTGTATTTCTTCATCTTGAAGAATATGAAGCACTGCGATTATGTGATCATGAGATGCTGAATCATCATCAGGCTTCATTACTGATGTCTGTCTCACGACCTACACTGACACGTATTTATTCCAGTGCCAGGAAAAAAGTAGCTGAAGCTATCGTTATGGGGAAACAGATAATTATTGAAGGAGGTAAGGTGTATTTCGACAGTGAATGGTACTCTTGTAATAACTGTGGATGCTTTTTTAATAATCCTGATAAAATAAATGGAATACTTGAGTGTCCCTTATGCAGAAAAAAAGATTTTTCAAAATTTAATAATATATCTGATGAATCTGGAGATTCTCCAGCAGAAAAAGTAACAATAAAAAACAAATGATATGAAAATAGCCATCACGAGTACAGGTAATAGTCTTGAAAGTAAAATTGATCAACGCTTTGGCCGTTGTGCTTATTTTGTTGTTTATGATCTTGAAACAAAAGGGATTGAGTACATTCCAAATCCCAACGTAGATGCACTGGAAGGTGCCGGTCCCGCATCAGTTCAGGTTGTAGCATCAAGAGGTGTATCCAAAATAATATCCGGAGAATTTGGTGTTAAAGTTAAATCACTCCTTGACAGTCTGAAGGTACAGATGATAGTTATCAAAGAGCCGGAAAAAACAATAAATGAAATAATAAATATGTTTAACGATTAAATATTATTATCATGCCAAACAGGGATGGAACAGGACCTGAAGGAAAAGGTTCCAAAAGCGGTCGTGGTATGGGTCGCTGTAAAAAGAGTACCGGAAATGGAGATAGTCCTGCCAAAGGTACGGGCAAAAACCGTAGAAACGGTGGAGGCCAGGGAAAAGGGAACAGATCACAAAGAAGTTCCTGAGTATTAATTATTAATTCAAAAAAACTCAATGAAAAAAAGAATCGCTGTCCCACTGGAAAACGGGATATTATGTTCTCATTTTGGTCATTGTCAGAAATTTGCAATTATTGACGCAGACAATAACATTATTACAGGTGAAGAACTGCTAACACCTCCGCCTCATGAACCAGGTCTACTTCCTGCATGGCTCGCAGAAAAAGGTGTAACAGATGTTATAGCAGGAGGAATGGGGCAAAGAGCTATAAATTTGTTCATTCAGCAAAATATTAATGTTTTTGTTGGAGCTCCCATTAAAAATCCAAAAGAACTGGCCAGTGACCTTCTCGGTAATTCCTTGAAGGCAGGAGCTAATTATTGTGATCATTAATCTGCTTGCTTATGATTTGTGATTATCGCTGCTTCTTTTGTTTTACCAGAGCTGTCGAAAAATTACTTCAGAAAGAACCTGTATCTCAAGAGGAAAAAGGACTTATTGTAGATAAAATGATCACTGCTTATCAAAACAGTAGAAATAATTTTTCAGCCCCTGAGTTCTCCCGTGAAATAAATCTTATAATACAGAAATATTCAGGAAATAATGATCTGTACAAAGAAGAAAAGAGAGAAACCAATAATTTGGCAATAAGTATGTTACCGGAACTAACCCTGATCACGGAAAAATCAGATGACCGGTTTAATACAACATTGAGGATAGCAATAGCAGGTAATATAATGGATTTTGCTGCCAATGATAATTTTAACCTGCAGGAGACCGTACAAAAAACTCTTAAGGAAGATTTTGCAATAGATCATTCAGTACAGTTAAAAGAAGCACTGAAAAATGCAGGGTCGGTTCTTTATCTTGGTGACAATGCAGGAGAAATAGTATTTGATAAACTTTTTATCAAAACCACAGGCTTGCAGAATGTTACTTTCGTGGTAAGAGGAGGAGCTGTTCTGAATGATGTAACGGCAGAGGATGCTGAATATACAGGTATGAAAGAGATAGCAAATGTCATTTCTAACGGATATGACGCTCCTTCAACTCTTCCTGATAAATCCAGTGAAGAGTTTTGTGATTATTACAATAAAGCAGATGTTATTATTTCCAAAGGACAGGGTAACCTTGAGGGACTGTATCACCTGAAAGATAAAAGAATATTTTTTCTGCTTCTTGTAAAATGTGATGTCATTGCAGAATCACTAAAAGTTCCAAAAAACAGTATAGTAGTATATAATTCGTCTTATTATGAAACGAACATGAGCAACAACTCACAACAGGAAATAATTGTATAAATCATGTAAGTTCCATTTGGCCAATGAAATAATATAATTAACGAATGAATAAAATAATCAAATATAATTCATCAGAATCATGATATGCTTCGGACCGGTACCATCGAGAAGACTTGGGAAAAGTCTTGGAGTCAATAATATTATTGCACCAAAAACCTGTTCTTACAGTTGTGTTTATTGTCAGGTCGGACCAACAATGAAAGAAAGCATTAAAAGAGATATACACTTTAAACCTGATGTAATTCTGGACAATGTAAAACATCATATTAGTCTTCTTAATAAGAATAATTATCCTGATTATATTACACTCGTGTCAAATGGTGAACCCACTCTTGATATTCATCTTGGTGAAACTATCAGCCTTCTTAAGCTTACCGGGTTCCCTGTTGCTGTAATCACAAATGCATCTCTTCTGACAGATGATTCCGTACGGGAGCATCTGTCTCTGGCTGACTGGGTATCATTAAAAATTGATGCAGCAAATAAAGACGTATGGAAAACAATTAACAGACCGCATAAAAATCTCGATTTTGACAGATATATAGAGAGTATTCTTCTTTTTGCCCATAATTTTAAAGGGAGCCTACATACAGAATCGATGATAATACAGGGAATAAATGATACAGATGAACATATTCCCTTACTGGCAGGAACAGTAAAAAAGATCAATCCTAATATAGCTTACCTTTCTGTCCCTGTCAGACCTCCCTGCGAAACATGGGTGAAACCACCAGATACAAAACGCCTGAACATAGTATGGCAGACTTTTACACAGAATAATATCACAACAGAACTGCTTACCGGTTTCGAAGGCTCTGATACAGGATTCACCGGCAATATATATGAAGATATTCTTAATATTACTGCTGTCCATCCTCTTAGAGAGGACTCTATGCGCTCATTGCTTGAGAAAGATAATGCTGAATTTCAAGTTGTTGAATCTCTTCTAAAACAGAAACTGATAAAATCAACTACTTACAAAGGGAAAAAATACTTTATCAGGGAATATCATATTAAATCTTAAATCATCATGGCTCTTCCAATTATACTGTATGGTTCAACTGTTTTACGCAAGCATTGTTTTGAAGTGAAGGAAGAAGATAATCTGAAAGAAATATCTGATGAATTATTTGATACTCTTAAGAAGGCCCGGGGAATAGGTCTGGCAGCTCCTCAGATAAATCTACTGAAAAGGATCTTCGTAATTGACACTACTCCCATGGTGAAAGATGATGTAAGCATTGAACAATTTGAAGGCGTTTATTTGAATCCTGAAATACTTGATTATGAAAAAGACAGTGTAACTTACACAGAAGGTTGTCTGAGCATACCTGATATCTTTGAGGAGGTAAAAAGACCTGATAAAATATATGTCAGATACCAGGATATTTCATTGAAAACGCATGAGGAAGAACTCGATGGGATTATAGCCAGGATTTTTCAACATGAATATGATCATCTTGAGGGTATATTGTTCATCGATAGAATGAATCTTCTGAAGCGTAAACTTATTGCCGGTAAATTGAACAACATTAAACGATCTTCCATAACATAATATTTTTAATTATGCCAACATTATATGAGCAGCTGGAAAAAGATGTCCGTTATATTGAAGGATCAAAAGCCTGCATGAACTGTGGTGTTTGCACAGCTATCTGTCCTGCTGCAGAAGTTAGTGATTATGATCCACGTATGATCGTATCACTGGTACAGCAAAAAGATGAAGCTGAACTTGAAAAACTCTTAAAGAGCGATACAATATGGCGATGTGGTGAGTGTCTTTCATGCAAAACAAGATGCCCCAGAGGAAATGTTCCCTGTTATATTATCCAGGCTTTAAGAGCATTATCAATCGAAACCGGATTATTCATTGAAAGTGAACAGGGAAGAAAACAGCTTGCAATAAAACGTACTGTTGGAGATCATATTCTCAAATATGGATATTGTATTTATTTCGACGAAGTGGATCTTGAAACCTATCCTGAACAGGGACCTGTGTGGGACTGGTTCAGAAATAACAGGGAATCAATGATGGAAAGACTGGGAACAAGCTACAAAAAGAATACCTCAGGAACTCTAAGGAATACATCAAAGGAATCACTGGATGATCTGAAAAAGATCTTCGATGAAACAGGTGGCACACAACGTTTTGAGAAAATAGAACAATATTCTTCGGTCAAAGCAAAAGAATTAAAGAAGGATTTCAGCGGTGAAAAAGATGAATACTGGAAATACCTGTATAATGAATAAGCTATATTTTCCATTTTTATTAGCACACTTACATACTAATTAATAAACCATCCCATGAAGATCCGGATCAACGAAATATGGGCAGCACACCAGAAAGAGATCGCAGAAGATCACTATTATTTTGCCCGCAGTTGCATCAGGCAAAATATTTTCCCCGCTGCGGAAAACCTGTATCTGAATATTCTTAAAGATGAACTCGGAAAAGATATTTTTGATGATGAGCGCCATACAACATGTACCGGTATAGCTTATCATTCGGGTTTAATTCCGATGGAAACAATAATGACTGTTGTTGCCCGGCAATTTGCTCTTATGAATGAAGCCGGTTATGAAAACTTTGTTGTATCGTGTGTTACTTCATTCGGCATTTATGTAGAAATGCTGGAAACATGGAAACATTTTCCTGAGACTTTGCACAAAACCCGGACAGCTTTAAAAAAAGCTACCGGAAAAAGCTTTGAAATACCTAAGAATCTTGTACATGCCAGCGATATAATTTATAAATTCCGTAAAGAACTGTCGGATAAGACCAGATATAAACTGGTAAATCAAAACACAGGTGAGCCATTGAAAGTAGTTGATCATATTGGATGCCATTATGCCAAGATCTTCCCATCGCATGGTGTTGGCGGTGCTGAATATCCATACGTACTTGCCGGTCTGACAGACGAATGGGGAGGAAAGCAGGTTGACTATCCGGAAAGAAGACACTGCTGCGGTTTTGGCTTTAGACAATATCTTCTGAAATCAAACAGAGGATACTCCGTAACGAATTCCAAAAAGAAATTTGAATCAATGTACCCTTATAAACCGGATGTTATTATTGCTAATTGTCCGGGGTGTACTTTCTTCCTTGACCGCTGGCAATATGTTATTGCCGAACAGCAAGGCAAAACATATGGAGAAAACGGCTTTGGAATACCAGTACTTACATATGAAGAAATTGCTGGTCTTCTGCTGGGTTATGATCCATGGGATATAGGACTGCAGATACATCAGGTTACCGTGGAACCACTTCTTGATAAACTTGGAATAGAATATGACCCGGAAAAGAAATACAAAGGAATAAACGGGGAAGATATTGGTATACCGGAAAAACCGAATATTTTGAAATCAGTTTAAAACTGGCAAATGATTAATTCAATTTGTAAGTTCCATACAACTATCGAAATAATAATTAAATAAAAAAACATATGAAAACAACTGACGTATTAACAATTGGAGGAAGCGCTGCCGGCATGGTTGCTGCGCTGACAGGTAAATCATCCTGGCCAAAAAAGGATTTCGTCCTTGTAAAAAAACAAAAGGAAATGATGGTTCCCTGCGGAATACCATACATTTTCGGAACCCTCAGTAATATCGATCAGAATATTATGCCTGTTGATGCCATGATGGAAAAAGCAGGTATTGAATCCATTGTTGATGAAGTTTTAAGAATTGATACCGAAAAGAAGATAGCTGAAATGGCCAGTGGCGAAAGCATACAATATAATAAGCTTGTCATGGCTACCGGATCTCTCCCCGTCAAACCAAAATGGCTTATCGGAGGTGAGAAAGAAAATGTCTTCACAATACCCAAGGATAAAGTCTACCTTGATGAAATGAAACAAAAACTTGAAGGTTGTAAAAAAGTTGTTGTGGTTGGAGCCGGATTCATTGGAGTGGAATTTTCTGATGAGCTTCTCAAGAGTGGACATGAAGTTACTCTTGTTGAAAAATTATCAGATATTTTAATGCTTGCCTTTGATGTTGAACTATCAAAGAAAATTGAAGAGATACTTGCAGCAAGAGGAGTTAAAGTCGTTACAGGCAAGGGAATAAAACAGATCAACGGAGATACAAAAGTTGAGTCTGTAACTCTTGAAAACGGAGATGTAATTGAATCTGATGCCGTTATTCTCTCTGTTGGATATAAACCAAATGCTGAACTGGCACGCAATTCAGGAATATATGTTGACGAAAGTGGTTTTATTGCCGTTGATGAATACATGAGAACTCATGTAAAAGATATTTTTGCTGTAGGTGACTGTGCACAAAAACGCGACTTTGTAACAAGAGCCCGTGTTTCAACAATGCTCGCTTCAACAGCCTGTGCAGAAGCCAGAATTGCAGGCATGAATCTTTTCGCCCTTAATGTGGTTAAAACTTTCAGCGGAACAATTGCCATCTACTCAACTGCCGTTGGTGATACCGGTTTTGGAACAGCAGGTATTACAGAAGCAAAAGCCATTGAAGAAGGAATTGATACGGTTACCGGTACCTTCGAAGGTATTGACCGTCATCCCGGAAATCTACCTGGCGCTCACAAACAACTTGTAAAACTGATTGTTGCCCGGCAGGCAGGTGTTATTATAGGTGGTGAAGTTATTGGCGGATTAAGTGCAGGAGAATTAACCAATGTAATTGGAATAATAATACAAAACAGAATGTCAGTTAATTCCCTGCTTACAGCCCAGATAGGAACACATCCCTGCCTGACAGCTTCACCTGCCGGCTATCCTCTTATTAAAGCAGCAGAGATGATTGCAGCTAAAATAAGGATAAAATAAAAAATAACTATCTGAGGGTATTTTAATCTGATAATCATTTCTATGGAAATAACCAGGATTGGGATTATTATTTGCCACAGGTATAATACCTGCACAGGGGGAAAATGCTTCAGACCGGCATTATTACTGGAACTCCCCCTGTGCCTCAGAAATATTATGAAATTCACACAAAACTTAAAACATGGATTGACTCCTTCTTGTAGGATTCAGCCAGACTGACTCTTACAGATCAATTAACCAGACTAAAATATGATTAGGATTGCTATTGCCAGCGGAAAAGGAGGAACCGGAAAAACCCTTATTGCTACAAATATTTTCAATACCCTGATATTTAACCACAGGAAAGCCACACTTGTAGATTGTGACGCAGAGGCACCAAACGCTGCTGTTTTTTTCAGTAATAAAAAAACAGACACTTTTGATGTTCATCAGATGGTCCCGGTCATCGATACCAATAAATGTACATATTGCGGAAAATGTCACGACTATTGTGTTTATAATGCTATATTCCTATTACCTCCCATGAAGGTGATAAAAGTGATAGAAGATCTCTGCCATGGATGCGGTGCCTGTAGTTATGCCTGTGAATACGGAGCAATAACTGAGAAAACGGTTTCACTGGGACAGGTAAACAACTATTTAACCAATTCAGGATATAAAATAACAGAAGCCCGGATGAACATAGGAGTAATGTCTCCGGTCCCTGTTATTAAAGCTGCAATAAACCATGCAGACAAAGATGAAATAATCATAATGGACTCACCCCCGGGTACCTCCTGCCCTTTCATTCAGACAGCCTCCAAAGCCGATTATATAGTCCTTGTTACAGAACCCACTCCCTTCGGATTAAGCGATCTGAAACAAAGTGTTTATACTTTACAAAATATGGATAAACCATTCGGAGTTATTATTAACAGGGCAGGCCTGGGAAACAGAGATGTTTATAAATGGCTCGAAGAAGAAAATATTGATCTTATAATGGAACTGCCCTTTAATGTGAATATTGCAAAAATATATTCAGAAGGTAAACTTATCACTGATGAATTGCCGGATTATAAAACGGAATTTTTTGATCTGACAAATAAAATTAATGATGTAATAAAAAATAAATAATCCTGCCTCCATTTCTTTAGTCCTCCTGCAACCAATTAACCGCCGGATATGAAAGAAAATGAAAAGAATGTTTTATTAACCAAAAAGTCTCTGCAATTAAAATGAATTTTTTGATAAGAATATCGCGTATTATTGTTGGTCTTGTCTTTGTTTTTTCAGGTTTTGTAAAAGCAGTTGATCCGTTGGGATCAACATATAAGTTCATTGATTATTTCAATGCCTTTAATATGCCATGGCTTGAGCCGGCAGCCCTGCCCTTTTCCATAATTCTCAGTGGTTCCGAATTTCTCATCGGTATCTGCCTCTTATTATTCATCCAGAATAAACTGGTAAACTGGGGAGCTCTTATTTTTATGGGAATATTTACTCCTTTAACCTTATGGCTGGCACTTGAAAATCCGGTTCAGGACTGCGGATGCTTTGGTGATGCAATAATTCTAACAAACTGGCAAACATTTTATAAAAACATTGTTATTCTGGTATTTGTAATAATTTCCTTTATTTACAAAGATACTATCAAACCCCGGATGTCACTTAAAACAGAATGGATCATAACCATTGCCACAGGTCTGACCATTACCTTATTCTCATGCTACAACCTGAGACATCTACCTGTGATAGATTTCAGACCCTACAAGACCGGGACCTATATTCCCGATGGTATGATAATACCCGAAGATGCACCGGCAAATATCTACAAACAGGATTTCACACTACTTGATACTATCAGCGGAAAAGAAATAACCATAGACAGTGATGAATATATGAATGATTCTACTTACTGGATGACAGGTACCTCATGGATATTTATTTCATCATCTGATCCTGTATTGGTAAAAGCCGGATATGTGCCACCAATTCATGATTTCAGTATAACATCACTCTCTGGGGAGGATATTACTGACCTGGTTCTCTCGGATCCGGGATATACTTTTGTTCTGGTAAGCTGGAACCTGAAAAAATACAATACGCAGTTTCAGGAAAAAATTAATCTTCTGCACAAAGAAGCAGTTGCAGATAATCATAAAGTAATTTGCCTTTCTTCTGTTTCTGCCGGTGAAATAGAACAGTTCAAGTCTGATAATAATATTACTTACGATTTCTATATTACTGATCCAATAACACTTAAAACAATAATCAGGGCCAATCCGGGATTATTGATACTTCATAACGGGACAGTAATTTCAAAATGGAATGCAAGAGATTTTCCTGATTATGAAACTATCAGTATGAAATATCTCAAAAGATGAAACGAATGAAACTTACAGGAGCAGGAACTCACAAAAGGAAATGATTGTTCAATTCATGTAAGTTCCATACGGCCAATGAAATAATATTTTAAATTATCGTATGAAACAAATTGCTATAATAAGTGGAAAAGGAGGAACAGGTAAATCAAGTATCAGTGCCGGATTTGCTACTCTTAACTGGGATGTGATCATTGCCGACTGCGATGTTGATGCTGCAAATCTCTATCTGTTATTCTCCCCTTCTGTCGAAGAAGAACAGATATATGTAGCAGCACATAAAGCTGTCATTGATTACAATATATGCACAGGATGTGGCTTATGTGCAGAATACTGCCGCTTTGATGCCATTTCATATGATAAGAAAAAAGTTATTATATCAGAAGTCTCATGTGACGGCTGTTTTCTTTGTTCACATGTATGTCCGGAAAATGCCATCAGAATGATTCCCAATGACAAAAGCAGACTCTATTCCGGTTCTTTCCGCTTTGGTAAAATGGTATACGGGAAACTGGCCCCGGGAGAAGAAAACAGCGGCAAACTGGTTAATATGGTCAGACAAAAATCCATTGAAGTATCAGAAAAAAACAATATTGAAAATATTATCCTTGATGGCCCTCCAGGAATAGGTTGTCCGGTTATATCAACAATAACAGGTACAGATATGGTTATTATTGTTACTGAACCCACTATAACCGGACTGTCAGACATGCAAAGAGCCGTTGAAACTGTCAAGAAATTTGATCTCCCTGCTTCTGTTATAATCAATAAATCGGATCTTAATCCTGGCATGAGTTCTGTAATTCAGAAATGGTGCCATGATAATAATATCAAGGTAGCCGGTATTTTACCTTTTGATAAAAAAATGGTCGAATCAATGGTACAGGGAAAATCTATAACTGAATTTGAACCTGAAAACCCTATAAGTATTCAATTAAAAGAAATTTGGAATTCAATAATAAATGATTAAAAATTATGAGCAGTGATCTTTTTGAAAAACTTCCCATGGAGGGAGTTAAAAATATTATCGTTGTTGCATCAGGAAAAGGTGGTGTAGGTAAATCAACCGTAGCTGTCAATCTGGCAATAGCATTATCAAGGGAAGGCATGAATACAGCACTTGTTGATGCTGATATATTTGGCCCGTCAATACCCAGGATGCTTGGTATAGAAGATGCTCAGCCCGACGTTTCGGCTGTAGGTGATAAGGAAATATTCTTCCCTGTAAAAAAATACGGAATAAGTATTATTTCTGTCGGATTCTTCATTAACCGCAGCCAGTCTCTGATCTGGAGAGGCCCAATGGCCGGGAAAGCTGTTACCCAGTTGCTGGAAGATACCCAATGGGGTGATATTGACTATATGATCATTGATTTTCCTCCCGGAACAAGCGATATTCAGCTCACCACCGTACAAAAACTCAACCTTAACGGAGCAATCATTGTTACTACCCCCCAGGAAATAGCACTGAACGACGCAAGAAAAGCTGCTTCCATGTTCATGAATCCTGATCTGAAAGTTCCTTTATTAGGTGTAATAGAAAATATGTCGTGGTTTACTCCGGAAAAACACCCCGATGAAGTATATTATCTTTTTGGTAAAGGTGGAGGTCTAACACTTGCAAAAGAATTCGATACACAACTTCTTGGTCAAATACCTCTTGTAATGGAAGTGGGTGAATCTGCAGAACAGGGCCTGAGTGTCTTCAGCCAGAAAAATAAAAAAGTAGTGGATGCTTTTGAACAAATAGCAGAAAAAATAATCAATAATGATCCGGGGAAATAAGCTTTAAAAATTGAGTATATCTCCTGTCTTAACTTGTTTTATTCCAAAGATCTCATAAAAAGCAGCTAAGGCCGGCAGTTCTGTGCAGTGTGAAGGATAAATATGTTTTACATTATTTTTCTTTAGATATTCTATTGTCTCTTTGGTCTGATGATCTTTCTGTTTCAGATGGAAACCTCCCATTATACCATAGAGATCCTTAACACCCGTGACAGCCTTTGCATGCTCAAAAGTGTTAACTATCCCGGAATGTCCGCATCCTGTGATAATAAATAAACCCTCCTCCATAAGCAGAACCACACCACTGTCGTCCTGTACAAAATCGGGAGAGCCGTCTTCCAGTACAAAATTTGTTCTTTTCGATTCAAAATCAGTAACTCTGGGAATTTCTCCAAGAAAGACAATCTTTTCAGAGATTTTATAGGGTTCTGCAGAAAGAATCAGTTTAAAACGTTCCGATAATTCATCCTTTGATTTCTTTAATCCTATATTAACCTGATCATTCTTATGGTACCTTTTAATAAAACAACCCGGATGACATATAAGATTACCACCCTTAAGATTCGAAAGTCCATTCCCGTGATCGTAATGGCCATGGCTCAGAACTATGACGTTAATATCTGAAATATCAATACCCTTCTTTTCTGCATTCCTTATGAATACATTGGTCTGACCGGTATCAAACAATATTTTCTTGTTGTCATATTCTATAATATACGATAAGCCATGCTCTGCCAGAGTAAGAGACCCTGGCTGATTGTCTGTAAGTACTGATATTCTCATCTGACCTTTTAAGGCAAATTTAGTCAATATGACACTAATATGAACATTTGTTCGTTTAAAAATCTTCCAAATAACTGGTTAAATATTGTCCATGACCCGGAAATCAGGTTTGGCCGGAAGGTCCGTCATTTAACAGGATTATATTGTCTGAATCACATTTTTTACAGTTGTTTGCCGGTTCAGTGCTTGTCATTGTTTCATGGCAATCAGCACATCTGTACCAGTAATTATCCGTTATATATGTACCACCATGAATTAGAATTGCTTTCCCTTCAACAAAGGCTTTTGCTACGCTTTTTCTGGCTTTGTCATAGAGACGTGTGAAAGTGGGCCGGGAGATACTCATCCTTTTTGCAGCTTCTTCCTGTGTAAGATTTTCATAATCTGCCAGTCGTAAAGCCTCATATTCTTCATACAATAAATCTACCGATTCGAGATCTCTCAGAGGTATTCCAAAAGGTTTGAAGCCTTCCATTGCAGGCGGCATCTTAATTCTTCTGAATCTTCTTCTGTTTGGCATTTTAAAATCAGACTAATCCTCAACAGAGGTTATTTATTTGATCATATTACAAAGTTAATCACTTAATCCGTTTATTATTCATCCAGAAACAACATTAAGTACATGTTATTCATATTCTTCATCTTTGGTATAATTTATCTTTAAGATTTTGAAGATATCCACTACCAAAATAGGTATGAAAGATAATACAGCCACTATAATCCAGTGTCTTCCATCCATAACTGTCAGATGGAAGGCTTCTCTGACCGGTGCAATTAACAACACTATAAATGCCAGGCCTGCAGAAGCAGCTATAGCTCCTATCAGTGGTATGTTTTCAAGCGGACTTATGGCAAGTGATGATTTCTTGTTGGAATGAAGATTACGGACATGGACAAGTTGTGCAAACATAAGTGTAGCAAAAGCCATTGTCTGTCCAAGGATCAATCCTCCGTCGCGTAATCCGATCAAATATGCAGCCAGAGGAAGTGCTCCTATCATTACGCCCTGGTATACTACACGAAATATCAAACCTTTTGTCATTAAGCGTTTCTTCGATTTTCTGGGTTTTCTCATCATAATGTTATCTTCTGCCGGATCCATGCTCAGTGCCAGAGCGGGCAGACTATCGGTGACAAGATTTACCCAGAGTATATGTATCGGCAGGAGAGGCAGACCGAGGTTTAAAACAGATGTTATTAACAGAAGAAATATTTCTCCGACATTGGTTGACAGAAGAAACTGTATAGCTTTCAGGATATTATCATATATCCTTCGCCCTTCTTCCACTGCAGATACTATTGTTGCAAAATTATCGTCTGTAAGGACCATATCTGCTGCACCTTTAGCCACATCTGTTCCCACTATACCCATGGCAGCTCCTATATCGGCCTGTTTAAGGGCAGGAGCATCATTTACTCCGTCTCCCGTCATTGCCACCACTTCATCATGGCTCTGCCAGGCCTTTACTATCCGCACTTTATGTTCAGGAGCAACTCTCGCATATACAGAATATTCTGCGATATTATTTCTCAAATCTTCCTCACTAAGTTTTTCCAGTTCTGTTCCTGTTATAGCTTTGTCGCCGGTTCTGAAAATACCTATCTGTTTTGCTATGGCCAGAGCTGTAGTCTTATGATCGCCGGTTATCATCACAGGCCTTATACCAGCAGTATTACATTTTTCTACTGCTTTAACGGCTTCCGGACGTGCCGGATCAATCATTCCAAGCAAGCCCATAAAAACCAGGTCTCTCTCAATTTCACCTATTCTAACATCCCCGGGAGCATCAGGAAGGTCCCTGTAAGCCATAGCAAGTACGCGGAGAGCTGAATTAGCCATTTCTTCATTAGCTTTACGGATCAGCTCCATATCTTTATTATCAAGAGAACGGATCTCTCCCATGACATTTATTTTGTCGCAAACACTTAAAACTTCATCCAGGCCTCCCTTAACATTTATCCTGGTATTATTTTCAGATAACTTATTAACAGTGGTCATCCGCTTTCTTTCCGAATCAAAAGGAATTTCCGTTATTCTGGGATGTTCTTTTTCTGCATCATCCTTATGAACTCCGTACAGAATACCAAAATCGAGCAATGCAGTTTCTGTAGGATCTCCGGTAAAATCGATTCCGCCATCTTCATTAATTCGCGACCGTGCATCAGCACACAAAACAGCTATTGACAATAACCGGCTTTCTTCATCATCCAGGACACTGGCCGGATTAGCCCTGTTTATCCTGTCTCTTTTATGATTGACATAAGCTTCAACAACGGTCATTTTATTCTGAGTGAGTGTCCCTGTCTTATCAGAACATATCACCGTAGCACTACCCAGAGTCTCAACAGAAGGTAAGGTACGTATAATAGCATTCTTTTTAACCATCCTCTGGACACCTATTGCAAGGACAATAGTTGAAACTGCCGGCAGACCTTCAGGAATAGCTGCAACAGCCAGACTAACAGCAGTCATGAACATTTGTAATACGGAATTGCCATACAGTACTCCCACAGTAAAGATCACTGCACAGATTACCAGTGCTGCAATACCCAGAATTTTCCCCAACTGTTCAAGTCTTTTGCTCATTGGCGTTTCAGTATCTACAGTCTGCTGTAACAAATTGGCTATCTTACCTACCTCTGTCTTCATACCCGTGGCCACAACAATACCACGTCCACGTCCATAGGTAACTATACCTGTCGAAAAAGCCATATTAACCCTGTCGCCCAGTGGAACATCTTCCATATCAAGTATTTCAGTTTGTTTTTCAACAGGTACTGATTCTCCTGTGAGAGATGATTCCTGCACTTTCAGATTAATGGCTTCCATAAGCCTAAGATCTGCAGGAATAAGAGATCCCGTTTCAAGAATGACTATATCTCCCGGAACAAGTTCTTTTGTTGGTACTTCCATTATCATCCCGTCCCTTAACACTTTTGCTTCAGGAGAAGCCATATTCTTTAGAGCTTCAAGAGAAGATTCTGCTTTTCTTTCCTGATAAGCACCTACCAGAGCATTTAATATAAGTATCCCTAAAATTACAAATGCATCAAGAAGCCCCTCCCCTTCCATTATTCCAACCACTCCTGAAATAAGAGCTGCAATCAGAAGAATTATTATCATAAAACTCTTAAACTGGGCAAAGAACATCTGAAGAAAGGTTTTTTTGCTCTTTGCATCCAGTTTGTTATATCCGTATTCTCTTAGTCTGTTTTTAACCTCATCCTGGGAAAGACCTGCAGAATCATTGGTTTTAAGATCTGTCAGGATATCTTTTATTTCTTTGGCGAAATAATTAGTCATAGTAATTGCATTATTTAATATTCAGAATCAGGAGGTTTTTCTTACACAATTATAACTATTTTTATGATACTCCCATTTTCCATTTTAAAAACATTAAATGATCACCTGGTATTTTACAGATATCCCAACCTATTGCCTGTAATCTCATGCATCAGAAGAATATGAGGATGTAATGCCCGGAGTAAATAACTTAAAATATCAATATACAAACCCATGTTTATATCATGGTCAGATTGCATCCATTGAGGAATTTTTCTATGATTGCGGAAATACCTTCAGACTCCTGTACCGTCAGCATTGTTGATTCCCGTTCTTTTCCATTGATAAGTCTCACAAATTCCGAGAGTTCATATCTTAAGCCATCGCCTTCAAAAGCGAAGGAGAATTGTTTATTTTTATTAAAATCCTCAAATCTAACTTCAAAAAACTCTGTTTTCCACCAGGGAGCCGGAACATAAATATATCCTTTTGTTCCCGAGATAATCAGATCGCCCTCTGATTTAACTCCAAGGCCAACTTTACCGGTAAAAATTCCTTCACGATATACAAGTACAATTTTTGTGAAAAGATCTATTTTTTCTTTTTCATCAAAGAAGGAATAGAACATAATATCTTTATAAGCGAGTCCGAACAGTTTAACTGCCGGTAAAAGAATGTAAGAACTTAATTCGGTCATACTGCCTCCTGCCATACTCTTCTTAAGTTCACGTACTGGACCTTCAACAAGTTTTGTAAAAGTGGCATCTATATTCTTGATTTTCCCTATAAATCCACTTTCAGCTATTTTTATTAGCTCTAAAAAACCCGGAGAATAAGCTGTTTTAACAGCCTCCAGTAAGACAAGCCTCTTTTTCAATGCCAGGTTGTAAAGTTCTGAAGCTTCAACAGCAGATAGTGTAAGAGGCTTTTCACACAGAACATGTTTACCCTTTTCCAGAGCTTTTTTTGTATATTCAAAATGAGTCAGATGAGGAGTGGCTATATAAACTGCATCAATAATGTTAAGAAACCTGTCATAATTACTTTCGTAAAAAGACAAGCCATGAGATTCTTTAAATTTTTTTAAATTCTCCTGGTCACTTGCAAGTCCGAAAACACCTGTAAGGTCAACATCATTAACAAATACTGATTCTTCAACAAAGCGTGTGGCAATCCTTCCGTATCCAGCCATGCCCAGTTTAATTTTTCTCTTTTTCTGCGACTGTGTTCTTTTTTCTGTTAAAGATTCAGACATAATTTCTGTCAGGTATATTTTTGTTAATCTGTTATTTTTTAGCGGGAAATCGGTTCTGATAAAATGATTTTTTTCAGCCAAATAATTTCCAGCCCAAAAGCATTTCGGTTGCAAGATAACCAAAGTATAGTCCAAAAAAGCAAAGTACAATACCAAGACTCTTTACAAATAAAGACAGGTAACGGATATTTATCTTTTTGCGAAAATGACCTAAAAACATTGCCAGAAAATAAAACCATATTATGCTTCCGGTGGCAATGAAAAATGCATATATTAAACTGATTATCAGATGAAAGTATTTAGGAAATTCCGCATTAACAGTTGGCTTTTGCTTTATCATTCTGTTCTCTTCCATAAAATAATTATCATTTGTCAGATCTTTTAGTTCGTCTGCCGCACTACTGTTCAGGCTGCTTATTTCTTTTACACTCTGATTTACGAAATTATCCAGTTCACCTGTACTGAAACCAAGGGATGATACAAAGGAAATTACAAGAAAAGTAGATGTAAGCCAACCAAAAAAAAGTGTCGGATTCATAAAATTTATAATGCAACCAGTATAAAATCCGCCCTTTTCCATCTTTTTTACTTTAACTGATATATTAGTTTTATCTTCAATATGTTCAATATCAAATTTTGTCCTGAAGATTACTATTCCGAGAATAAACAGGAATACTGAACAGAAACAGAACAGATAAGGAATTGCAGGTTTATAATAAGGATACAGTTTTGTGAGACCATAAACTGCAAAGAAAACATAAGTAAATGTTGCCAGAGAAGCGCCTGTATTTACTTTGTTACAATAGCTTATCCTGCCTTTCAGGGCATTTGTAGTTATGAGTATGCTTATAGGTCCGGCAATGGGCATAGAAAATATAATTCCTGCCAGTAAGCCTGCGACCGACATTGTAATAATACTCTCTGTCATTAAGTTTCCCGGTATATGGTTTAAAAATATGGATAAATATATTTGATAACGTTAATTTATACCTGCTGAATTAATATTAAAAATACGGGGAAAATACCAAAGAAAATTATATGAGTTCATGAATTAATAGTACTGTATGATTTATCAACCTGATGCTGGATTATCATCAGGATTACAGCGAGTATATTAAATACGGCTATTGTAACCCATAAAAAAATGTCAAAACGATTTAACAAAGTACAAACAATGAGAGTTGTTCTTGATGCGGATGGTCCCATAAGGACCCAGAATCTTATCAATACATTGTTTTTTTTATAGTATTCATCATGCGGAACATCCATAAATCCTGAAAGCAATTTTTTTGGAGTGAGGGTTCTTTGTAATCCGGAATAGATTAAGTAAAAATGAATTATATTTCTCTCAAACCATTTGTTTCTGTCATCTTTTAACCTTAAATACTCTTTTTTGAATTCTGCAATTTCATCATTTAAAGTGCTTCTGCGTTTTACTACTATATCCAGAAATCTCGTTCTGAAAAAATCAACAAGCATAGATTGTGCTATTACACTTACTCCTGAAACAATAAGCCATACAAGCATAGATGCTTTAACATTTTCATCACCGGAAAAGTGTATTGCCAATCCCACATAAACAGCCGTAACGACGATATAATCAGCAACTCCGTCAATTATTCTGCCTATATGTGATCCATTTTTTTTAAGCCGGGCCAATTGTCCGTCACTACAATCCATTACAATGAAAAGTCCGTACATAAGTGCACCTGCTTTCAGACTCCATGGATAACCATAAGCGTATAAAGATGCTGCAGACAGACCCGACAGAATAGCAACAAACGTAAGATTATCCGGTTTGATGTTTGTATTGTAAACAGCTTTTACTATAAGAAAAGCCAGTGGCCGGTAAAATACCAGATCAATATACTCCTCAACTGCAGGAAATTTCAGGGATTTTTTATAATCAGAGAACCAGTTCATTTATAATCTTTATTATCAGCTTTTATCAATTATTATATCAGGATTGTCATGTTTGTCTATCCTTTCTTTCATTTCCTGATAATTGGTAATGATCTGTTTCTTTAGTTTTGAACTGCTGACTCCTTTCCCATAAGGAAAATAGAAGACTTTAACTCCCAGTTCATTAAGATAATCATATTTCCCCGACCAATCATCACCTACAACAAAAATATCTATATGCAGTTTACTGACAATTTCGGTATGATCAAGTGATTTCTGGGGGATAACAATATCCGGATATTTCAGAGCCTCTATTATCTGTATTCTTTCCTCAAAAGGTATTATCGGAGGTTCTTTATATGAAGAGACCAGTTCGTCGGTACTGACTCCCACTATAAGAACATCTCCGAGGCCTCTGGCATATTTTATCATTTTCAGATGATTGCTGTGAAAAAGATCAAAAGTACCGGATGTATAAACAATTATTTGTCTCATTGTTTTCCTAATCTGATCTTATTACTGTAAACCGGTCTTTGCGAGCCTGAAAGGTTTAATATCGATATTATCCCATACTTTGTTAAGAATATAAGGTTCATCTTTCAGGAGATCGTCGAGTTCTGCCCTGTCTGCAACATCATAAAGAACCACAGACCCGATCATCTGTTCGTTATCATTCAGCATGGCCCCTCCAAAAAGGAATTTCCCTTCTTTTTTGGCTGAGGCAATTCGTGCCAGATGTTGTGGTCTGCTGTTTAATCTTCTTTCCGGTGCTCCGGAATCTGTACTGTCAAAAGCTATTAAAATAAATTGCATATTAGTTATAATTTAATTAGACAATCTTTATCAGAAAAATAAATGCTTATTAAAAACCATATTTTTTCAGTTCTTCAAATTTAATCAATTATTATTCGAAGCTATTCTTTATCACGGTCTTTGTAGTGATTAATACTAATTAAGTGGGTTTTTATTTTAATTGAATTTATATTTGTTATTATTATCCGGTTTATATATTTCCATGTTTCCGGATCATCGCAAGTATTTAATTTTACTTAAAAAATTGTTTAACTATGTCAGGTGAGACATACAGAACGGGTCTGGTCCTTAGTGGTGGCGGTGCGAGGGGGTTTGCTCATCTCGGTGTTCTTCAGGCTCTTAATGAGGCTGGCATATATCCTGATATTATTTCCGGTGCCAGTGCCGGAGCTCTTGCAGGTGTTATGTATTGTGACGGTTATAAACCCAAAGAGATTCTGAAAATAATGAAATCAGGCAGCAG
>Ga0209723_1000678_pt1 | contig 60847 bp, 50 predicted proteins | sample BiotimSIPDNA_2_FD_185750 | JGI IMG/M metagenome (GOLD analysis project Ga0209723, IMG submission 185750) | Anaerobic biogas reactor microbial communites from Washington, USA - Biogas_R2 time_0 SIP DNA (SPAdes) (version 2) | ecosystem: Engineered > Bioreactor > Anaerobic > Unclassified | place... | reverse complement strand
TCACCCCCTGAACTGCTACCGGAACGGAGATCAGAAGAGGCCACCGGTACTTCGCCCCCATGCCACCGAAGCAACAATCCACCGTTTACCCCGATTGTTTGTCCATCAATTACCTCCCTTGCGCTCACTGGGAGGTTTCAACACCTTCGGGGTTCGCGATCCTGGCCGGCTGCGTTTTTATTGGATCCGTTTTGATCTGCCACCGAATCGCTACACGGCCCATCGGGAGGATTTTACGTTCCATTCGGGAAGACGAGGTTCGTGCTCAGTCCATGGGGAAAAACGTGCTTGCCGCGAAAGTCGCCGTGATGTCAGTATCCGGGTCCGTCGCTGGAGCAGCTGGTGCATTGTACGCGAGCTACGTAAGCTTTGTTGACCCTTCGAGTTTCACAGTGATGGAATCGGTCGGGATTCTCGCAATGGTGATCGTCGGCGGAGCGGGGGGCCTGTGGGGGCCAATCGTCGGCGCCGTATTGCTCGTTACGCTCCCAGAGGTGCTAAGGTTTGTCGGTCTCCCAGGTGCCGCGGCCGGAAGCGTCCGGCAGATTCTTTACGGCACCGCACTCGTGGGGTTCATGCTATGGCGTCCCCAGGGCATCCTTGGGCAATACCGATTCGAAAGGGGCGGCCTGCGAGCATGAGCGAATCACTGATGGAATTTCACGGCGTGTCGAAGAACTTCGATGGAGTTGCTGCCCTGAACAACTTCTCTGGTGCAGCGCGCGGCGGGCAAGTGTTGGGATTGATCGGGCCGAACGGGGCTGGCAAAACCACGCTTTTCGATGTAGTCACTGGATTCACGAGACCCGATCGGGGAAGTGTGCTCCTGAGAGGCCAACGTCTATTGGGCAGGCCACCATACAAAATCGCCCGACTCGGCGTGGCCCGGACTTTTCAGGACTTGCGGCTCATCCGCGGCTTGAGCGTACTGGAAAACGTCCTGCTCGCCTTTCCGAACCAGCCAGGCGAGGGCTTGTGGAATGTCTTCTTTCGCGGGAAGCCTGTCTCCATGCGCGAGAACGACATCAATAGGGCCGCCATCTCGCTGTTGAACGATGCTGGGCTGGCAGAAAAGGCGGATGACCCGGCGGACGCCCTTTCCTACGGCCAGCAGAAACTGCTGAGCCTGGTATGCTGCCTGGCGACCGATGCAGAGGTCTTGCTGCTGGATGAGCCCGTGGCGGGAATTGCGCCCGTGATGATCGACAGAATTCTTTCGGTCATCCGCGGATTCCCCACGCACGGGAGGTCGGTGATCCTGATCGAGCACAACCTGGAGGCTGTGATGCAAGTGTGCGATCGAGTCATCTTCATGGATGCTGGCCAAAAGATTAGCGAGGGAACGCCGACCGAAGTGAGGAATGATCCGAAGGTCATCCAGGCGTACATCGGCTGATAGGGGCGCGACATGCTGGAAGTCGACAGCCTAGAAACGGGCTATGGCAAGAAGCAGGTGCTATTCGGTGCCACGCTGACCGTGCACGAGCGAGAGATCGTCGCGCTGATCGGACCAAATGGGGCGGGCAAGTCCACCGTGCTCAAGGCCATTTGCGGTCTGGTGCCCACGTGGAAAGGCGCGATCTGTTTCGGTGGAACTGCAATTAACGGCTCTACACCAGCCGAGAACGTCACCCGAGGAATCACGTTCGCCCCTCAAGGCAACCGGGTGTTCCACGGGCTTACGGTACTGGAGAACCTTGAGGCCGGAGGCTTCCATCTTGCAAACAACGATCTGAAAGGCCGTGTCGAGGAGATCTTTGCTCTCTTCCCAGTCTTAGAGAGGCGTGCCCGCCAACTGGCAAGTAAATTGAGTGGCGGTGAGCAGCAAATGCTCGCCGTTGCCCGGGCCCTGATTCCGCGCCCGAAGCTCCTCATGCTCGATGAGCCCTCCTTGGGCCTGGCTCCCAATCTCGTCGCCGCCGTTCTGGACAGGGTGTGCGAAATCAACCAAAACACTGGCATTGCCGTCCTGATCGTCGAGCAGAAGGTTCGCGAATCGCTCCGTATCGCGCATCGCGCATACGGTCTTCGGCTGGGCACGGTCGTGCTGGAAGGCAGTCCCAGTGTCGTGTCGAGCCCCGAGAATCTGCACCAGCTCTTCCTCGGATGATCCCGGAGAGCGCCTCGTTCTGCACACGCAACTTCGCGTCCTTCAGCGTCTGTTCGAAGTTTTCGCTGAACTTGTTGTCGCGGTCGGCAGCCACGCGCGTAGGAGGCAAGCGTGGGGCCGAGCCAGGTACCCCGGCGCTCACTGATCCTGGCACGCACAGTTCACATCCACCTGAGCACTTTCGGTCGGGAGCAGCATTGACCAGTCCGGCCATCAATCTGACGAGAATTCGGCAGGGCCTACACGTGGTCGTCCCGTGCGTCAGTTTGCGCGTCGGCAGCGACACACCGACGCCCGACTCGCCCCTGTTCGGACTGGGCACTGGTCGCGCTACCGGGCAAGCGAAGCGGCAGCGGCGCTGGTGCCGTGGGTGTGCGACGCGCTGCCGTCGCCGAACAGCCGCAAGGCGTACCACGACGATTTGAAGGCGTTCGTCAGCCACGTGGCCAAAATCGGCGTCCACCCCTTCGCCGTCACTGGCGACCACGTGCGTATATATAAGGAGGCGATGGTCCAGGCAGGACGAAAGCCGGCCACGATCGGCCGGGCGTTGTCGGTGATCCGTGGCACCTACGAGCAATTCGGGAAGAAGGGTCTGGTTGGCTGGAACATCGTCGGCGACATCCAGGCCGTCACATCGCCGCGCGTGGACAAGAACACGACCCCCGGCATGTCCGAGCAGGAAGCGTGCCGCCTACCGAGTCACACGACAACGCCTTGGCACGTCGGTCTGTCCGAATGCTCCGGCGTGTACGGAGGTGAACAGCACTGGGCGATCCTCTGCCCAAACGCCAACGGCATCATCGCGGATGTCGAAGGCGGCCTCGGCGCGAAATCTAAGGCGAATGCGGAATTCATCGTGCGCGCCTGCAACAACCACGAGGAGTTGCTGACAGCGTGCAAGATGTCGCTGCAGGACGCCAAAGATGCCCTCAGCGGCGAGTGGGAACCAGCCACAAGCGGCTGGGAAAGCATCGTCGAACACTTGACCCGAGTCATCGCGAAAGCGGAGGAAACGATTCCGCGTTGTTGAACGCATTCAAGAAAGAAAACGGGGCAGCGTGGCTGGCGAAGGTCGCCTGTCACGCCCCCTTCTCTAGCGTTGCGAGGTGTTCCATGTCATCGGTGAAACTCACCATCCATAGCACCGGAAACGGGACATGTTCCCTGACCGGGAAAGAAGATTGCGACGGCCTGACGCTGTCGTTCGAAGACGGGACGGTCCAGGAGGCGTTCCTTTCCTGGCGAGGATTCCGACAGTTGCTCGGTCTCACCGCCGGGCAAAAGCCGCCGAAGGAATCGCGAGCCGCCGTATCAGTCGCCGCCCATGGAAAGGCGGCCCAGTAACCAACGGTCGCCGGGCCCCAGGGAAGGGGCTTGCGGTGGCTTTCCCACGGACCGGTGCTGGAGCCGGTTCTGTAAATCAAGGGGATAGTCGTGGACGCAATTTTGGAACGTCTGGAACGTATCGAGAAAGCAATTGGCACGCTGATCCAACTTCGGACGGTGAAGGACTACTACTCGACCGACGAAGTGGCGGAGCTGCTGGGGAAAGCGCACTTCACCGTGCGGGAGTGGGCACGTCGCGGCCGGATCAAGGCCGAAAAACGACGGAGCGGTCGCGGCAAGTACCAGTCGTGGGTCATTTCGCACGACGAACTGAACCGAATCCAGCGCGAGGGGCTGCTGCCCGAGCGATGACAACGCCGGCGGCGGTGGGCGGCACGTCGTGCGTTCGCCGGCAGACTAGAGATACAATCCGCAACGATCATCTTTCGGAAGCACCATGACCCTCAAACTTCGAGCACAGGACGCGCCTCTGGACGGTCCCCGATCGCGTCATTTCTTCACGCCGAATGCGGCGAAGCCGTTCAGGGTAACGGCAGGGGCGCTCCGTGCCTTCACCCGATCAGAGATCGCGTGGTGTCTCGCAAGCCTCCAGGACGCTGCGCGTTCCGCGAGCGGACTGGAGTACGCGCAAGCGTTTGAGTCCGACGATGGACGCGGCCCTTTGTGGTTCATCGAGGACGACGGCGAGGGGGCGATCACGGCCTTGCTGCCCAGCGAATACTGACGCGGCATCAAGGGCATCGGAATGGCCTGGAAGAAAAGACGTTGACGATCAGGGAAATCAGCGACAAGCGGGTGTAACAACCGACTCCGCTGCCTGTCGGAAGAGCAAACTTGTGACGAACTGGTCAGATGTAACGCCGGCCACACGGTCTCGCCCGCGTGGGATCCGGATGAACGGGCGAGTGCCATGACGCGGACGTATGCAGCTTCAAACGGTTGAAGAAGTCGCCAGCATGCTGCGGCTAAGCAGGTCGAAGGTATACGAGCTGAAGGAACGGATCGGGTACCTGAAAATCGGCGGGGCGGTCCGCTTCCGCGAAGACGACGTGCTGCGCTACCTCGACGAATGCGTCGTGCAAAGTAGTACGCAGACGGCCCGGCGATCAGCCCGCCGGGCACGGTTCAAGAGCCGCCATTTCGGCTAGCGTGTTTCCGCATGTACTCGGGATCGAGTTCGACGTGCCCGTAGACCTTGGAGATCATGGACGCGTCTTCGTGGCCAACGAGATGGGCCAGGGTCACCGTGTTGGCTCCGGTTTTCAGTTGGTGGGTGATGTACGAGTGCCGCAAGGCATACGAGCAAAACCGCTTGCCCGTCTTTCGCTCGATCCTGCCCCAGGTCGAACAAATGGCGTTCGCCGTCCAAGGCTTTCCCTTGGTGTTCAGAAACAGCGTGGGGGAATTGCCGATGTTCCGCTCGACGATTTTCTTCGCTTCGTCGCACAGGTAGATCACCCGTGGACGCTTCTTTTTCTTCGCTTCCGGCCTGGGGATGATCACGCGGGACAGCCGGAGGTCAACCATCTCGACGGTGATCTTGACCGCCTCTTCCGGCCGGCACCCGGTGAACCAGATGAAGCTGGCGATGTCGTTGAAATTCTGGTTGGGGACGCAGGCGAGGGCGCCGTCGAAGTCCCGTTGGGAAAGAACCTGCTCGCGCCGGCCTGGATCAGGCTTCCGCAGTCCTCGGAGCGGGTTCTTATCGAGATAGCCCTGATCCAGGGCCCAGTTGAACGCCCGCTTGATCGCAGTCACGCAACCGGCTTTGAACGCGTCGCTCCACTTGTGGCGGTCGAGTTCTCGCTGGATGTGGTACGGCTTGAGATCGGTCGTGGAGAGTTCGCGGATCAGCGCGTAGAACTTGTCGATCCGCTTCTTGTACCACTCGTAACTCTTCGGCCGATTGGCCTCGACCCAGTCCATGAACGCTTCGATGACTTCGGCGACGGTACCTGGGACAATCGCTTCTGGCGATTTTGCCAGCAGCTCATGGAACTGGCGAATCGCCTCGCCTTTGTCCGAGCCAAGGCGGTGGCGAACGCCGTTGATTTTGACGCACCATTCTTGCCGGGCCTTCCAGAACCAGGGCTTGTTTGGGCGAGGCATGGCGAGGTCTCCGTGTGGGTTTGGTACCACAGTATGGTATCACGGAGAACGGAAGAAGGCAAAAAAGCCCTGAAAAATCGAGCTACCCGGCCAGGACTTGAACCTGGAATGAGGGAGCCAAAATCCCTAGTGTTGCCAATTACACCACCGGGTAGCAAGCACGCCCATATCTTAGAAACTTTTCTGCCGCCAACAACTGCAAATTAAACGACAGAACAAGTTTTTCTGAACCTCGCAAAGCCCGCCGCTTCGCCAGCTGTCCGGCTTTGGCGTGTCCGGGGCGGCTCCTTGTCCCTCCGCCATCGCCGTTTTTTTGTGGCAAGGGCCGGAGACCGCGGCGGAAGTGCTTGCGGATGCCGTTGCGATGCGGTGGGGGACCACTCGCCGCGCAGATTGGCCAGAACGAGTCAGCGTCCGGTGGGTGCGGCGTTGGGCAGCGACCGCGGCCGAGGGCGCTGCGGCATGTCGCTCATCCAGGGGTGGCCGCTCAAGGCCCCGACGGCGCTGGCTTCGGCGGTTCGACTTGGTGGGGGGCTGGGCCGGCCGGCAGATCCAGTCGTCGCCAATCGTCGGGGGGCATACCATAGGCCCCGATGTCAAGGCTGCCGCTGCGCTGGCCGGGGCAAACCAGGATCGCCGACACCTCGGGATGGTTCCGGCAGTACTCTTCGACGCCCTGCCGTCCCATCACGAAGCACGCGGTCGAGAGCGCATCGGCCAAGGCGGCGCTGGGCGCCAGCACGGTGGCCGACAGGATGCCTTCCGCTGGCCAGCCAGTCCGCGGGTCGAGCACGTGTCCATAGCGGCGGCCCTGGTGGTGGAAGAACTGGACGCCCGATCCGGAAGTCCCCAGGGCTCGGTCGCAAAGCCAGATTTCCGCCAGACGCACCTGGGGCTTCAGGGGATGTCGCAGCGCGACCGACCAGCCCCGAACATCGTCGTCGCTGTCCGCTGGCGCCCCGCCGGCCAGAACACTGCTCTGTCCGCCGTGGATCAGGAAGTTCGCGACTCCCGCCGCCCGCAATAATTCGGCGCAGCGATCCACGCCATAGCCTTTGCCCAACGCATTCAGGTTGATCTCGACGCCGCGCCGCAGGAACCGGATCGTGTGCCGTTCGTCATCCAGTTCCAGGTGGCGATAGCCCACGCGCGACATTGCCTGGGCCAACGCTTCCGCCGCAGGCAACTGTCCCGCTCGCCGCGAGAAGCCCCAGACTTGCGACAAGGGACCCGCGGTGATGTCGAAGGCCCCGACCGTTTCACGCGACAGGGTCAAGGCCAACTGGAGCAGCGCGAACAGCCGTCCCTCGACGGCGACGGGACCGTCTGCCGCGCGGCCGTTGATCGCCATGACCTCGCTTCCCGGCCGGTACACCGTCAGCTGGTTTTCCAACTCCTCAACCAGATCCAACGCCTGCAAGGCGGCTTCCGTGGCCCGGCCGTGCTGAACGGCGGGGAGGAGAATCTCGAAGTCGGTCGCCATCGCCCGGCGGCTGATCTGCATCAGGTAGCCGGGAGCCGCGGACGACGTAGCGGCGACCGTGGCAGGCTCCGGCAGCGGCGCAAGGCCATCCCCGGCAGCCAAATCCTGCAATGCCTCGACCGCGGCACGGCCTCGGAGGAATTGACGGCGTGTTGTTTTGCGCTGGGCAGCCATCGGCGTCCGGGAACCTCGGTTGGCGGCGAAAAGACGAGCGTTTTTCGAGAAATAACTGTCCCGCGTTGATTGCTGATCATCCCCCGGAGTGTGGTGGCTACTCTGGCGAGGCGACAGTTATTCCTCGAACGATGCTCACGCGGGTTCCCTCAATCCATTCCAGCCTGGCGCAGTTCAGCTGAGGAAGGCATCCGACAGACAGACGTCCTCCGGGCGACCTGGCGATTCCTCGACCGAAACAGCATTCGTCACTCGGACCCCGTCCACCACGCTCCGGACAATCTCCTGCGCCAGCTGCTTGTGATAGAAGCAGTTGACGGTTCCCGAGATGACCAATCGACCTCCCGCCGTGCTGACATCCAGATTCCGCAGGGCAAACACCGGGCTGTCACGCAACGCAGCCCGCGCTGTTTGCACCGAGTCGTCCTGTGCGTTGTTCAACATCCGCCCGACTCCTTTTGCATTTCCCAAGCGATTCGACCCCTGAGCCGGGCCCGCCTGCCGCTGAACCTGTCCACGAGAAGCCTCTAAACAGACTGAGCCGTTCAGCCAGCGGACGAACCTGCCCCCAATTCTGCTCGGCTGTCGAGCCGCCTCGATGGTGCGGGGGAGCCGCAATCAGATCGCCGCCCCGCCACACTTCGTGGCGCTGCCTTCAAAAGTCAACCTAGCAAAATCACTGGGTTCTGCAAGAAGGGAAGAGTCCCGATTCCGGGGTTTCTTCAGCCGATGCAGGCGGTTTGTCGCAGATAGGTAAGAACTGCGTCCGCCAGGTCGTCCGGCGATTGGGCTCCCCCGCGCAACGTGACCTCGGGTCGTGCCGGAGGTTCGTACGGATCGTCGATGCCGGTGAACCCGCGCAGCTTCCCGGCTCGCGCCTTGCGGTACAATCCCTTCGGATCACGCTGTTCGCAAACTTCCAACGGCGTATCGACAAACACTTCGACAAAATCGCCCGGCCGGCCGCCGGCTTCCACCATCCGCCTGACCGCATCCCGATCTCGCCGATACGGGCTCACGAACGCGGTCAACGTCACGATCCCAGCAGCCGCGAACAACTGCGCGACCGCGCCGATGCGGCGGATATTCTCCTGGCGGTCCTCGGCGGAGAACCCCAAACCGAATCTCCGCGCGTACTGCTCGCCATGCTCCGCCAGCAACTCCGGACCGGCGTTCAGCCCGTGCCGCACATTGTCGCCGTCCAGCAAAAAGCTATGCACGGACAACGCGTGCAGCTTGCCGTCCAGCGCGTTGGCAATCGTGCTCTTGCCGCTGCCGCTTAAGCCGGTGAACCAGAGGACGCAACCGCGGTGTCCATTCAACCGTTCGCGATCCTCGCGGGTGACGGCATGCGGGTGCCAGGTGACGAGCGTTTTCTCCATCGGCCAGATTCCGTGACAGCTCCGAATCAATCAAATGGCGGAAGCGAATGGGAATCGAACCCACCGGCCGCACGCTTTACGGACGGCCCAGCGATTTTGAAGACCGAGGGGGGCACCAGCCCGCCAATCGCTTCCGCACGGTGTTTTACCGTGTTTTTTTGTCTTCCAGTTGGGGGGCGTTTTTCTTATACACCCGTTTACACCCGTTTTGTCATCTGCTAGGATACTGAAAACGACACCCGCCCGCTTGAGACGAGCGGGTGTCACGCGAACACCTACACCCTTTACCGCGAGGTGCCCACATGGCCAAGTCTAGCAAACGTTCTCGTTCACGCAATCGCAGGCCCGTTTCTAAAGAGGCCCGCCCTTTTCCGCACGGCAGCGGCTACTGGGCGAAAAAGTGCCGCGGCAAACTCATCTACCTGGGGCGAATTACTGACGATCCGACAGGCGAAGCGGCATGGCGGGAATGGCTGCGAATCGGCGAAGATGCCCGGAACGGAATCTCTCCGTCCAAGCCGACTGGCGGTATCACCCTGGGCGAACTGGTTAACGACTTCCTAAACGCCAAGCGGCAGTTGGTAGAATCCGGCGAGCGATCCGAGCGGACGCTAACCGAACTGATCCGAGCGTGCAAGACGCTGGTCAAGGTACTGGGCAAGACCCGCACGGCTGCGGACATCGGGCCGGATGACTTCGCTAAGGTGCGGCGAGCGATCACCAAACGCAACGGCTCCGTCCGGACTGCCAACGAGATCTCCCGTATCAAGTCGGTTTTCAAGTGGGCACACGAGAACGGGAAAATTGATCACCTACCCCGCTACGGCGACTTCAGGAAGCCATCGGCGAAAACGACCCGGCTGGAACGAGCGGCCAAAGGCGAGCGGCTGTTTACGCGGGATGAAGTTCTCGACCTGCTGAAACTGGCCAACGTCAACCAGCGGGCTTTCCTACTGCTGGGCTTGAACGCGGGAATGGGGCAAGCCGACATCGCCACTTTGCCCAAGCACGCCATCAAGGGCGAATGGCTGGACTACGTTCGCGGAAAGACGGGCGTCCAGCGGCGGGCGTGGCTGTGGCCGGAAACGCGGGAAGCGGTGGCAGCGGCAATGCAGGCCAGCGGGCCGGCAGAGAATCCGGAAGACGACGGATTGGCGTTTCGCACGTCGCACGGCGGGCGTTGGATCGTCATGTACAAAGGCACGCCAGACGATCGGCTGAGCGAGCAATTCCGCAGCCTGTTGAAGCGGGCCAAGCTGGCAGGCCGCGGGTTGAGCTTCTATCGACTTCGCCACCTACACCGGACGCTGACTGACGAGTGTCTCGACTGGCCAGCGGCGAACGTCATCATGGGCCACCAAGATCCGACGATGGGGGGCGTCTATCGTGAGCGGGTTTCGGATGAACGAATCCGGCGAGTCTGTGAACACGTCCGGAACTGGTTGTTCGGCGTGGCCGGGTCCGGGGCCGGGCTGCAGGCGCCCGTGGTCGACGTCCAGGGGCAAGACCCGTTGGCCGTGGCCCTGCAACGCTGCCGGGCGGCAATCGAACGTGCCGAGGGGCCGACCCGTCGAACCCTTGAATCCGTCTGGTTGCCCGAAATCGAAAACGCCCGGCAGCATCCGCGTGGAAGTGCGGCCGAAAGGATCCTTGACATTTGGGGCGAGAAGCCGGAAGCCGCCAAGCCTCGCCTACGGCTTGTAGCCGAGTAGGCTGGATGTAGAATCAAAACAACCGGGCTAGGGTTCGCGACCCGAAAGCCCGCATCCCAACGGGTTGCCCGGTTCCTTTCCTCTTGGGACTTCGCCAAATGGGAGGGCGATATCATGCTGACGGAACGTGAACTCTGCGGGCTTGACGCATATCTGCGGATGCGAGTTCTGGGCGAGACAATCAAGATCACCGCGGCGAACCTTGCCGACGTGGGGGCCTTGTGGTGGGCAAGGAAGATCGAAACCCCGCCCTTCAATTCCTGCCCGGTAGGGAGCGAAGAGTTTCGGGCTACCGTCGGCGGACAAATCCCGCGGGAAACGCTGCATGGCTTGGCGGAGCGGGCTGGAATTTCCTTCCTGGATGCGACCAAGCTTTCCCTTTTCGATCTTGTCTTGCTGGCGACGGCGGGCCGGGCGGCCGGGCAGGCGGCCGGGGCGGCGACGGGCCAGGCGACGGGGCAGGGAGAGGGCGACCCGGCAAGCCGAGACGTGCAAGACGGCGGCGACGTGAGCGAAGATCAGGACGGGCCGTTACCGCCAAACCGGTTTCGATTCAACGGCACGTGTCACAACATGCGGCCGGTTCCCTGGAAGTTACTCTATGCGATGTGGGGACGCGAAAGCCGACATGTCAACGATGTGGAAGCCGAAGTTTGGGAAGACTCTCTACCGCCCGAAAAAACTGGCACAACGATGTATCGTGTCAACAAGGTGCTTGAAAAAGCAGGATACCCAAGCAAGTTGTCTCGCTGCGCGGATTTTCTGACTTGGGTTTCCGCCGAGTTTCCAAAATGAAACCGGCTGGAAACTAGCCGGCAACTGACGGTCTGTATAGTACGGCCATCCTGACACATGGAGGGCCGAACACATGACCGTATCTGCCATCGACCGACCGCAACTAATCGAGTCGATACCCGACCCGGCAACCATCCGGCAACGGCTGGATGACTTGCGTTCCGAGGCGCGGATTCTCCGCGAACTGCTGCCCGTGGCCGAACGTCGCCAGCGGCTGGCCACCCGGCAAACCAAGCAGCGGGAGGGGGGCACCGATGAACGCTGAATGGTTGACGCTGCCAGAAGTACGCAAGCTACTCCGCTGCCGCGAATCCAAGATCCGCAGTTGGATAGCGAGCGGGGCACTGACTGCAATCAATCTGAGCGACGGCGAGCGACCGCGTTACAGAATCCGGCGAAGCGACCTGGACGACTTCTTGACGACCCGCTCCGTGCGACCTGAGAGCAGGCCCGCCCGGCGGCAGAAACAAGAGCGGCCGGCTGGTTACGTTGAGTACGTTTGACGGACGGAACGAAAAAGCCCCCGTTATCGGCTGGCACCGCGGGGGCAAGCAGGAAGCACAACGATGAATTCTACGCGACAATACGACGTTGGGCAAGTGAAGTCGGCAGCGGCCGGGCGTTGGCGGGAACTGCTTTCCTCCCTGGGTGGCATCGACCCTTCTCTCCTGGATGGCAAGCACCATGCCTGCCCGAAGTGCGGCGGCACCGATCGGTTCCGCTACATCGACGATGCGGCCGGGGCTTGCCTCTGCAACCAGTGTCACAACACCGCGAACGGCGACGGCATAGCGTCGCTGATGTGGGCGACCGGGCACCTACGTCGTCATGGATGCAGACGACGCGGGCGAGAAGGGGGGCGGGCTGCGGGCCGGCAAACTCTACGGCGTGGCCGAATCGGTTCGCGTCGTCAAGCTGCCGATTCAAGTCATGGGCGACCGGGACGCGAACTTGAAGGACTGTCGAGACCTGGTTGCCGCGGGCCGGGCGTGGGAAATCATCGACGCTGCGGACGCAACCAAGCCGCTTGAGGCACCGCCGATGGTTGACGGCCAGGGGAAGGAAGCCGAGCGGCCGGCGTTTGCCAAGCTGATTGCGTTTGATGACTTCCTGGAAATGAGCTTCCCCGATGACGAGATCATTCCGGGGGTGCTTGTCGGCGGGCAACCGGGTGTCATCGGTGCCAGGCTCAAGTGCATGAAATCACACATGGTTTGCGAGCTTGCCGTATCCATCGCCAGCCGAACGAAGTTCTGCGGACATTGGGACGTGGCGAAAGAATGCCGTGTTGGCCTTTGGTCCGGCGAGTCGGGACGGAAGAAGGTTCAGCGGATCCTGAAGGCACAAAAGGAAACGCACGACATCGACAGGCCCGTTCCCCTATTCGTGAACTTCTCACTGCCGAAACTCTCGCTGGCGGAACATCTCGAAGTGCTCCATCAGGTCATCGAGGAAAGCAAGCTGGACGTTTGCATTTTCGACCCGCTCTACATGGCGTTGCTGACTGAGAAGACGGCGGGGCTTGCTGGCAACGTGTACGCGATGGGCGTTGTACTAGAACCCTTGACGCGACTTGGGCAGGCCACAAATTGCACAATCCTTACCTGCCACCACTTCAAAAAGAACGCTGCGGTTGACCAAGAGGAACCCTGTTCCCTTGAAGAGTTATCCCAAGCCGGCGTTGCGGAATGGGTGGGACAGTGGATTTTGCTGGCCAGGCGTTCGGCCTACAAGTCGGACGGCCAGCATGAGCTTTTCATGCGAGTCGGCGGCCGGGCGGGACACGCAAGCTTCTGGGCGTTGGACGTCGACGAGGGGCACCCGGCAAACGGGCCGGACGGCCAGAAATGGGAAGTCGCCATACGGCCAGTAGCGGACGCACGGGAAGAGGCTAAGGCAGCGGCCGAAACCCGCAGGATCGAACAACGCGAAAAACGGGACGCCGACGATTGCCGGAAAATGCTGGAAGCCGTGCGGCGTTGCCCCAACGGCGAAACTCAGAAGGAACTTTCCAAGTTGTCTGGAATCAGCAACGAGCGGGGGGCAACAGCCATCCGGACGCTACTTGGAGAGGGGCGAATTTCGAAGGTGGAGATCAAAAAGAACCGGCGGACGGAAGCCGGATACGTTGCAACAGTTTGACGGTGGGACACGGTGGGACACGGTGGGACACGGCGGGACTAATCCCACCGTGTCCCGCCGAGTCGAATGGTCGGCGGGACTGCCCTATGTAATAGGGCGTCTGTCCCACCGACTAACCAGCAGTCCCGGCGACTTGTCCCACCGACGTTTTGTCCCCCCTCAAATAAAGAAAGGGCGGGCGAGGGTTTCACCTTCCTGGGGAGTTCAACACATGATCCAAGCAGCGACGTTTCACGATCACGAACGAACGGCAAAGGCCATCGACAAGCGACTGGGCGAGTCGGTAGGCGTCTGGCAGCTTGCCGAGACGATTTTCGAGGCACTTCCGGGGGCGTGCATGGCATGGTGCTTTGAGGCCGGCTTGCACGCCCGTGTCACCCGGCGACGCAAGGCAGAGGCACGGGCGGCCGGCAAGCGGGCGGCTGCGATCGTCGGCGGCATCGCTCCGGACGGCGGGCGGAAGGATAGTTCCGGACAAATAGGTTCTTTCTTAGGCGAATTGCCCCGAACTGCCTCAGGGAACAGGCCTCCTGCCGCCCAAAATTTAGTAAAAGTATCCGATTGTCCGTATATGTAGTCAAAGTGATTTTCGACTGTAGTCATATTGACGACACTTCGTTTCACCTGTAGCATTCTCGAAATGGAGGAACCGACATGGCCACCGCGACGAAAACCAGACGACAGTCCGGACAATCCGCCCGCGTGAAAGTCGATAGGCGTCCACTACCCGAAATGCCATCGGCCGATCCGTACATTCGAGGGGAAACCGCAAAGCGGTTAATTCGGGGGGCACAAAAAACGGCGGGCGTCAAGCTGACGTGGCCGATCACCACCGACGTTCTGTTCTCGTTGGCCAAGCTCTGCGGCTACTCCCTGAATCGTGCTGGCCTTTCGTACATCATGCGAAAATCCTACGTCGCGTTTCCAGAAAAAGCGGGCGGCTCTTTGCTCTGGACGTTGGATAACGTCGTGGCCTTGTTCGACTGCTTGGAGGGAATGCGGAAGTGGCTTCCCCTCCATCCTTCCCACCGGGGCAAGTACCTTCCGCACGAACTGGCGGCTGCGGAAGCGGCGGCCAAGGAGCGAGTCGAGACGCTACGCGAGTTGGCCGGCTGGTCGGTTCCGGAACTGGTCAATGCGTTGCTGGCAACGAGCGACGAAACGCTACGCGAATCGATCACGATGGTCTTGCAGTCCGCGAGCGGGGCGATCGACTGCAAGGGCGACGGCACCGAGGCCCCCGCGGCGGACGTGAGCGAGAACTAGCAATCGTTACACTACTGGCCGGCTGTACAGTATGTGTCATCTGACAATCAGCGGGACAAGACACGGAAGGGGCAATCATGGAACGGACGGAAGAGAAGATCACGCTGCCGATGGCGGTCACATTCGACGGCGGCAAGTGCGAGTTGCAGGCGGCAGCGGCTGGCGACGGCGGGCAGAAACTGCCGCGGGTTCGCATCCTCGCCTACTCCGGCTCGCCGATGCGAGTGTCGGGCTACTGGGATCCGGTCATCATCGACTTGACAGGGGCGAAGTTTGCAGCCGAACGGCTCCCGTTGATTGCCGATCACGACGTGACGATGCGACTGGGCCACACCGAAAGCCAGTCCATCACCGACAAGACGATCACCGCGTCGGGCGTCATTTCGGCCGGCTCGCAGGCGGCCATCGACCTGGTTGCGGACGCGAAAAACGGCTTCCCGTTTCAGGCGTCCGTCGGTGCGGACATCCAGGAGCTTCAGCGGGTCCGCGAGAAGGAAACTTGTACAGTAAATGGCAAAGTGTACAGCGGGCCGCTGAACGTGGTTCGACGGTGCCGAATTCGAGAGATCAGTCTCACAGTTTTGGGGGCCGACAGCAAAACGAGCGTTTCGATTGCGGCGGCTCGAGCGAAGAAAGGATTGACGAGCATGAACGAGGGACAGAGCGAATTGGAATCGGGCGCCGGCGTGGCGACGGTTGACGCCGAAGTCGAGCGGGTGGAAACCGTCAACGCGATCTGCGCCAGTGAGCACTGGACGGACGAGCGGCAGGCGGCGGAAGTGGCCACCCTGCGGGCTCAGGCCATCGCGGGCGAGCTTCGCATCAAGGACCTGGTTGCGAAAGTCGAGAAGCACCGCAAGCTCAAGGCGCTGCGGGCCGGGCGGGTCCAGATGCCCAACACACCGGGACGGCACTTCACGCGGGACGATCACCTTTCGGCGGTTCGCGGCGAGCGGACGGCGGACGGCGGCGACATGAACGAGGGGCGGGTTGTTCTCAAGGCCGCGCTCTTCGGCTACCTGGGCCGCGAGTCGTTGGGCGAAAAGCTCTTCGGGCCGGTTGCCATGCAGCGGGGCCGGGACACCGGGCTACGATGCCTTCGGGACTTCATGCGTGCGGCTTGCGAGTTGGAAGGCCGCGAGGCTCCCCGCTCCGACAACGAGCTTCTGCGGGCGTCCTTCTCGACTGTGAGCTTGCCGGAGATCCTGGGTGACACGTTGGGGAAAGTCGCGTTCGACGCATACAAGGCGGCTCCGCAAACGTGGCGGTCCTTCTGTTCCATCAAGTCGGCGGATGACTTCCGGACGCATACCGGATTGCGGCTGACGGACAGCGGCACGATGAGCGAAATCGGGGCGTCCGGCGAGTTCAAGCACGGCTCCGTGCTGGAATCCGCGTACCCCTTCCAAGTCTCGACCTACGGCAAGATCCTGGGGCTGACACGAAAGGACATCATCAACGACGATATGAGCGCGTTCGATGACATCCCGCGACTGTTCGCCAAGACGGCAAGCCGCACGTTGAACGATCTGGTTTACCGCGTGCTGCTGGCCAATGCGGGCTCGCACTTCGCCAGCGGCAACGCGAATCTCTACGAAGCCGGGTCCGCTCTGAGCGGCACGTCGTTGGGCGTGGCCCTGCGAATGCTCCGGACGCAAACGGACGCGAACGGGGCACCGCTGGATCTGGTTCCCAAGATCCTGCTGGTCTGTCCCGAATTGGAGGAAGTCGCGAAAGGGTTGCTCCTGAGCGATTACATCCAGTTGACTTCGGACTCGACCGGGCCGACGGGCAACGTGCATCGGAATGCCTTGACCCTGGAAGTCGAACCGCGTTTGTCCAACGCGACGTTCACGGGCTACTCGGCTACCGCGTGGTACGTCTTCACGGGGCCGGGCGACGCTCCGGTTATCGTGGCGTTCCTTAACGGCTCCGAGGCCCCCGCCGTCGAGTTCTTCGGACTCGACCACGATAAGGACGTGCTGGGCGTTTCGTGGCGGGTGTACAGCGACTTCGGGGCCGCATTGGGCGATCCGAAAGCGGGCGTCAAGGCCACCGGGGCGGCCGGCGAGTGAGAACGCAGCGTTGCCGGGCGTCAGTCCGGCGACGGCTCCCGCCTTGTGTTTGCCGGGCCGGGGCACCGGGGGCTCCTCGCCGTGGTGAACTCGACACGGTGAGGAGCTTTGCCTCCTGAACGGCTGCGGGGCGACAACACCGCAGCCGATAATGGCGACATCGGGTTTGCTTTCCCCCGATGAAGCCGGGTCCCTGCCGGATTGAAGAAACCAGCGGCAGGGGCCCTTTTCCGAACCCATCCCGGCCGCGGCTCGAAACCCCCGCGGCCGGCTCCGGCTCCCTGCCGAGCAAAAGCGGCAGGGAGCTTTTCTCTTTCGCACTTCGCAGCGGGGGCATCATGCAAAACGCCATCGGCTGTCCATCGTGCGGCTGCAAGCACAATTCGACAACGAACGTCTACAGGGTTGCCGTCTACGTAGGCGGCCGGAAGCGGACGAAGCTACGCCGTCGGCGTTGCTGCAGGAATTGCGGAAGAAGTTTCTACACGTGCGAAGAGGCTGAGGATAGCGAACCGGGCCAGGCGCCCGCACCGCAACGGACGTCGACACCCCCTGCCCCTGGACGGCTCCCTACTCCGCTACGTCCGCTTCCCCCGGATCTGCAGACGATCACGGGCCGGCAGGACACCGACACAGGCGGCTCGCAGCCAGGCGGACAGCGGGCCGTCGTCAATCCGTTTCTCTAGGGGCCGGGCGGCCGGGCTTCCATGCGAGACGACGTAGAGCGGCTAGAGCGGGCCACCGAGCTTGCCATCGGGCTGCTGAGTGTCGAGTTGACATCGGCACCGATCAAACGGTATGGCGAGTTGCAGGCCGCCATCAAGCTCTTGCACGCATACGCTGCCCTGCTGGCCACCGAGCGGGACGTCGACCCGTTTGCCGTCCAGGGAAGGCTGACGCTGCCCTGACGCATCCTCGTTGCGGCAATCGAGCGTTCCGCAGATACGCCATCCGGCAAGAAGATCGAGTTCGAAGGCCGGGGCCGGCTGTCCCGTGGCCACCGGGCGGCCGGCGGCTAGCGGCCGGGGTGACTGCAGTACTCGTCCGATCGTCCGATCGTCCGATCGTCGCGTGAGTCGCGTCCAGACGCACGGGGCCGGCAGGCTACCCGGAAGCCATCGAACCGCGGCCGGGCTTCACACCGGGGCACACCGGGCCGGCAATCGGGCAACCAGCGGCTGCGGACATCGGCGGAACGAGCGGCCGGTTGACGCTCGCCACCGGGGCACCGCTCGCAAACCGCGTATCGCGTCGGCGGAATGTCGGTTGCGGCGACGGCTGCGGGCCGATCGGTGACACGTTCGGTCACAACACGGGCCGGAAGTCGCCACCGCTCGCAAAGTGGGCTGCGGGGCGTTGGCGTGGCTGGAGTTGCGGAAGTGCCGTTGCAGGGGCTGCGGAGATCACCGGCGGCAGGGGCCGGCGGAAAAAGACGGACAACTTGTCCGCCTTTTGGTTGCAGGGGCTGCGGAGATCACCGGCGGCAGGGGCTGGAATTGCGGACAACGTGTCCGCAACTGTCCCATGTTGCAGGGGCTGCGGAGATCACCGGCGGCAGGGGCTGGGCGATCGGCGTGGCGGACGGCGGCCGGCTGCGGACTGCCGGCAGGCCGGGCGAGCGGAAGCCGGGCGGCAGTCTGTACCGCTGTTCACGTATGCCAAAAAAACGGGTGTACTCTACACCCTTTATCGGTTTTCGCGGGCCGTTTTCGGACGTTTTCGGCAGAGTGCCTAAAGTGCGTTTCGCACGGTGTTTTACCGTGTTTTCTTGCGTTTTCGGGGTGTCTTGCGATTGCCTTTGAAGACCGAGGGGGGCACCAGCCCGCCAATCGCTTCCGCAGGATGTGTTACCGTGTTTGTTTCCAGTTGTGGGGCAGTTCTTCTGTGCGCCCGCCTACACCCGTTTTCCTGTCTGCCAGGACACGGAGAACGACGCCCGCCCGTTGACGCGAGCGGGGGTCACGCGAACGCCTACACCCTTTACCGCTTACCGCGAGGTGTCCACACGTCCAAGTCTAGCAAACGTTCTCGTTCTTGCAATCGCAGGCCCGTTTCTGAACAGGCCCGCCCCTTTCGCACGGCAGCCACCGCTGGGCGAAAAAGTGCCGTCGCAAGCACCTCTGCCTGGGGCGAATTGCTGACGATCCGACCGGCGAAGCCGCGTGGCAAGAATGGCTGCGGATCGGCGAAGATCTGCCGTGCGGTGTTGCGACCGCCTCGAGACGGGCTTCATGATTTGAGCTCCCCGCTTGTGACCTGAAAGGCAGTCCTGGAGGGTGTTTTCATGCCACAGTCTCTCGCCGCCGTGTACTTGCACTTGGTCTTCTCGACCAAAGACCGCTTCCCATTCCTGAAGGACGAATCGCTCCGCCGACGGTTGCACGAGTACCTGGGCGGCGTAACGAAAACCCTGGACTGTCCGCCACTGCGCGTCGCTGGCGTGGAAGATCATGTCCATCTGTTGGTGCGATTCGGCCGGACCGTGTCCATTGCCGATTGGGTCAAGGAGGTCAAACGTGTTTCCTCGATCTGGGTTCACGAACAAGGCCAATCGCACCACGCGTTTCATTGGCAGAACGGCTACGGAGTGTTTTCGGTCAGCCATTCCAACCGGGATCGCGTCATCGAGTACATTGATGGCCAGAACGAACACCATCGGCGGAGAACGTTTCAGGACGAACTCCGGGAGTTCTTCCGGAGACACGAAGTGGAATTCGACGAACGATATGTGTGGGACTAAGCCCAAGGCGGTCATGACGATACCAGCGACGCACCGCCACGGTCGATCAACATCCAGACTGTCGAACAGCGAATCAACCGCAACGCGGTTTCGGCCTCCAACCCAGGGTTGCCGCCCAGCGGCTAAGCCCAAGGCGGTCATGACGATACCAGCGACGCACCGCCACGGTCGATCAACATCCAGACTGTCGAACAGCGAATCAACCGCAACGCGGTTTCGGCCTCCAGCCCAGGGTTGCCGCCCAGCGGCTACCCTGGGACGGGGGCGCGAGGCCACCGTCGTTCCCCATCAACCCCAGCGGGGTTACGGCGGCGTTACGTGCGACATCGCCCCACACGGCCGCAACCCCGTTGGGGTTGAATCCCCGCTGTTCGCCCACGTACCCAGGGTAGGCCTTGCGGGCCAACCCTGGGCTGGCCGCCCAAGCCCCTTCGGGGCAGACTGAACCGGGGCAATCCAGTACCCAGGGTAGGCCTTGCGGGCCAACCCTGGGCTGGCCGCCCAAGCCCCTTCGGGGCAGACTGAACCGGGGCAATCCAGTACCCAGGGTAGGCCTTGCGGGCCAACCCTGGGCTGGCCGCCCAAGCCCCTTCGGGGCAGACTGAACCGGGGCAATCCAGTACCCAGGGTAGGCCTTGCGGGCCAACCCTGGGCTGGCCGCCCAAGCCCCTTCGGGGCTTCGGGGCAGACTAAACCGGGTCAATCCAGTACCCAGGGGTGGCCTTGCGGGCCAACCCTGGGCTGGCCGCCCAAGCCCCTTCGGGGCAGACTGAACCGGGTCAATCCAGTACCCAGGGTAGGCCCTGCGGGCCAACCCTGGGCTGGCCGCCCAAGCCCCTTCGGGGCATACTAAACCGGGTCAATCCAGGAGAACGCTCATGACACTACTCGACTGGTTGCGAAAGCTGGGCATTGTGCGGTTTGGAGCCGAGTCTGGCGTCTATCGCGACGCCACGCAGCGTCCGACGAGCCTGCAGATGGACGGCGTCTTTGACTCCGAAAAGGACGTGATCGACCTGAATCGGCGACCCGACCAGGGCGCGGCGACGGGCGGTGACGAGTCCGGCAGCGGCCAGCGTTCCAGCTGATACTCGGCCGGCCGGGCGGCTTGACCTGGGGCCGCTGCGCGCGTAGGCTCGATGCGTGGCAGAGATTCGGTATGGCTGTCCGGAGATCTGCCGGGCATTCGTAATTGCGCAGCATGATGTCCCTCGGAGGCCTGAGATGAATTCAAGACTGAACGATTTATTCGCCCGCCGCAGCGTCCGGGCGTACCGGCAGCAGGAAGTGTCGGACGAGATGCTGCGTGACATTCTGGAAGCCGCGATGGCTGCGCCGTCGGCGGTCGCCAAGGACCCGTGGGCGTTTGTCGTGGTGCGCAACCGCGAGATGCTGGCGAAGATCGCCGAGGGACTCCCGAACGGAAAAATGCTCCGCGACGCGGCGCTGGGGATCGTCGTCTGTGGCGACCTGCAGCGGGCCCACGATCAGCAATTGTCGTATCTGTTGCAGGATTGCACCGCCGCCATCGAGAATCTGCTCCTGGCGGCCAGCATCTTGGGCTTGGGAGCCTGTTGGCTGGGCGTGCATCCGCGTCAGGAGCGGGTACAGCACCTTCGATCGCTGTTGGCCATTCCCGAACCGGTCATTCCCATCGCCACGATTTCGGTCGGCTGGCCCGCCGAGTCCCCGCCGCCCCGCACTCGTTACCGCCAGGACGCGGTGCATCGCGAAACCTGGTAGGACCCGGCGGGTGAGCCGCGCGCCGGAAACCAGTTCGGAACCCGCCGCCAGGCCGTTTGAAGATTTGCGTCCTATCCCAAGACCAGGTAGACGCCGATCTGGGTGATCGTTACCAGGATGGCCCAGAATCGGACATTGCGCCACCACGGACGGCGCACGCCCTGCGAGTCGATCAGGCGCGCGGGCAGGAACAGGAGCCACACCAGCAGCGCGGCAAAGACGGCGACAAAGGCGGCCTTTCCCCAAAAGGGCCCGGTGCCGATCCGGACGGCCGCGCCGGCCGCGATCATCCACAGCTCGGTGCTCATCCTTGGGACTCCTCGTGAATCGGGATCCAGCAGACCAGGCCGCGGAGGCGGTCTTCATCGTACGGCCGGGTGACCAGACTCACCACGACCGTCCCGACGATGGCGGCAAAGAAGGACCACCAGGCGACCCACAGATAGGACACCGCGTGTTGGGGGCCAAGGACGAACCGTGCCGAGTGCAGCACGACGGCGGTGCCCACGCCCAGGATCATGCCGATCAGAGCGCCGGTCGAAGTCGCGCGGCGGGTCAACATGCCCAGCAGCAGCAGGGCCAGCAGCGGTCCCTGAAAGAACGTCATGAACGTCTGGAAGGCTTCGAAGACCGAGCCGAACACGGGCTGGATCATCCGGGCGAAGACGACGCCCATCAGCAGGAAGACCACGACCAACGCCTGTCCCACGCGGAGATAGTGGGCATCGGTCCGGTTTGGCGCCAGCGGCCGGTACAGGTCGGTGACGACCAGCGTACTGGCCGAATTGATGTACGAGTCCAAGTTGGCCAGCACGCCGGCCAGAAACGCCCCCACCACCAGCCCCAGGATGCCCGTCGGCAGAAGGTTCACCACCAACAAGGGCAGGACTCGATTGGCCACGCCTTCGCTCCATTGGCTCGGATTGCCCAGCCGGTCGGAAAACAGGGCCAGACCGATCAGGCCGGGCAGCACCAGCAGCACGGGAAAGACCAGCTTGAGCACCGCGCAGAACACGTACGACGCGCGGGCCTGGTTCTGACTGCCGGCGCCCAGCGTGCGCTGTACAATTGCCTGGTTGCCGATCCAGTAAGACGGCCCCAGGACAAAGCCCAGGCCCAGGAGAACCGCCGGCCAGGGAAAGGCGGGATGGTCCGCGGGCAGCACCAGGTGGAAATGATGCTCGGTCCAATCCAGTTGGCCGATCGTCGCCTGCAAACCCTCCCAGCCGCCGACGCGGTCGAATCCCAAAATGCAGATCAACGCCGCGCCGGCAATCAGCACGACGCAAGAGAGCACGTCGGTCACGACGACGGCCTTCAAGCCGCCCGCGGTCGTGTACACGCCCACCAGCACCGCCGTGACGCCGACCGACCACCAGAAACTCCAGCCCAAAAGCGCCTCGAACATCACCGCGGCACTCACCAGAATGGTGCCCACGGTGCCCATCATGAAGAAGGACCAAATCAGGGCAAAGAACGTCCGCACCGTCGAATTGTACCGGCGGCCGAGATACTCCGGCACGGTGTACACGCCGGCGATCCACAGGAAGGGCATAAACAGAAAGGCCGCCGCCAACACCGGAAACGCGCAGCCGATGAAATCGAAGTTCATCATCACCAGGCCGTAACGGTAGCCGTCCGCCGCCAGGCCGATCATGTCCTTGGCCCCGATATCGGAGACCACCAGCGACATGCCCACCGCCCACCAGGGCAACGACTTGCCGGCCAGGAAGTAATCGCGACTGGTCTTGATGCCGCGCGTGAGCCAAAGCCCCAAGGCCGTGACGCCCAACAGGTACGCGGCGACGATGGCGATGTCGAAAGGCTGGAGTCTCGCAGTGTCCATCAGCAGCAGCGCCCAAAATGACGAAGGTCCGTCGGTGTACCGGGGGTGCCCACCGTCAGGAGCACCGCGTGGTGCCTCCTGGCGGAAATCCGTCGGAGCCGGATTGTAGCACACCGGACGGGCCTTGACAGGTCCCGATTTCAATTCCCGCGGAGGCGTTCATCGCCCCGGCATCCTCGCCGCTTGCCGGCAAGCGTTTCGGGCGGTAAAGCGTTCGCCGGCAAGCGGCAAGGACGGGGATCTGAGAGGCGCCCCGCTGCCGACGCTCGGTTTGCTGGACAAGGACGGCCAGACCGGGTATGACTGTCGGAGCGTGCAACCGTCTTCAATTACAGGGCGCAACGGGACGGGGAGGAACGGGCATGAGCAAGCGCTTTCTGCAAATCGGATTGGCGGGCGTCCTGGTGTCCATGGCGGCCCTGTCGCTGGCGGCGGAGTCGGAAATCGTCTGGCCGCAGGAATGGACCGTTTTCGGGCCGATTCCCTCCCAGACGGCGGGCACGGCGCTGTACGGTCGCCCGCGGAAGGAGGACCTGCTGGCCGGCGAGGCGCTGAAGAGCATTCCCCAGCAACTGGAGGTCGGCGGCCAGACGTACCAGGGCCAGCCGCTGCGCGTCGAACAGGCCGTGATCGACCTGGCCCGGACCCTCGGCTGCGGCGCCGGCGGCACGGGGGCCTATCTCCTGGCGCCGCTCACCGCACCAGCCGACACAACGGTGCAGATCGGCGCCGGGGCCGACTGGTGGATGCACTGGTGGGTGGACGGCCAGCCGGTCTACGACACGTTGGGCAACGGCCATACAGGCAACGGCACCACGCCCATCACGGGCCGCGACCATTCGTTCACCGTCCGCTTGACCCAAGGCCGGCATGTCCTGGCGGTGGCCGTGTTCGGCTATCGGCAATTCCTGTTTGCCGTCACCAGTCCGCGCCAGATGCGGGAGCAGCCGCTCACGTTCCGGCAGACCCTGGACGCTGGCCGGCGCAAGTACCTGCCCCCACACTGGTCGATCGCCGCGGACTTCGCCGCCGCTCGGCGGGACTTCGAGGGGGCGTTGGCGCTGGCCGCCACGGAGACGGAGCAGGCCGAGGCTCGGCTGGCCGTCGCCGAGAGTTTTTTGCTGGACGCCCAGAATCTCGCGGAGGCCGACGCACCGGCGATCCGCCAGCAGTGCAGCACGGTACTGGAACTGAAGGGCGCACGGGCCGAGCAGCAAGCCCAGGCCGCGCTGTTCGCCGGTCAGGCGTGGTTGCTGGAAAACCGCGGCGATCGGGCTCGTGCCGAGTTCAGCAGAGCCGGGGAACTGGGGCGGCGGCCGGACTGGAAGGAGACCGTCCAGTTGGCCCTCGCCAGGGCGCATGCGCAAGACAAGGACGACGCGGCGGCGCGCGCCATCCTGACGCAATTGCTGGCGGCCCCCAGCCTGGACCGGCTGTTGCGATTCCACGCGCGCTCACTCCTGGCAGCGTTGGAGGTTGCGCCTCGGCTCCGGCCCGACCATCCGCGGCTGTTCTTCCATGCCGATAGGTGGCCCGCGGTCCAAGCGCGCATCGAGCGCGACGGCGAGGGACTCCAGCGGTTGCAGCGGCTGGTGCGCGGCTTGCCCGACGATCCGGAGGTCAGAGACTGGGGAGCGGAACTGATGCGGGCGGCGCTGGTGCAACGGGTGACCGGCGAAGCGTCGCTGTTGGTCAAGATCCGCAAATTGCTGCGGGCCACCATCGACCATTACCTGTTGCTGCAAGACTTCAACTCGCACGTCGAAACCCGCATCGGTTGCGCTGCGGCCTTGGATTGGACGTGGAACGACTTGCCGCCGGCCGAGCGTGCGGGTCTGGCTCACGACCTGCTTCGCTATGCCTGCGGCCGCCACGTTCAAGACGCGCTGTACGGCGCGGGCCGGGTCGATCACGATCCGTACTACTATTCCGGAAACATGCACTGGTACGTCGGGCTGACCGTGTTGGACCCCGGCTTGTCGGAAACTGATTACCTGCGGGCGCTGACCGTGCTGGGCCGCGGCTACGACAACAACGTGGTGGCGAGTTTCGGCCATCGCATGGAAATGATGAAAGACCGCGGCGGCGTCACGCGCGCCGACTACAACTTCGAAGACTTGCCGACGCCCGCCTGGACGTTCCTGCACTGCTGGCGGTCGGCGGTGGGCACCATTCCCGGCGAATGGGAGTTTGCCAGCGGCTTCGCCCCCAGCTATGCCCTGCGATACATGCTGGGGTTCAAGCCCGGCTACTACCGGCATTTCGGGCACGCTCACTCCTGGCGACCCAGAGACGGCTGGCAGTCAGAGCACCGATTGTACGACAATTTGGGACAGTTCATCTACTTCTTTGCCAAGAGCCAGCCGGAGGAGGCGGCGATCGCCGGCTATCTGCGGCAGCAGATGGGCAAGGGCGGCTCGGTCGGCACGGGTTCGTATCCGATCTACCCTTACGTGCTGGACCTGAGCCAAGCGCCGCCGCCCCGCTTGCCGGACGGTCTGCCGCTGGCTCGACACTATCCCGTTAACGGGTTGGTGCTGATGTCGTCGGGTTTCGATCCCGCCGCGACCTACGTGCTGTATTCCTGCGGAGGCGGGCGCGGCGAACACCTGGACACGGGACACTTCACGATTTTCCAGCGGGGCTATCTGGCCCTGGACAGCGGCACACGCGCGCTGGACGAATACGCAGATCCCAGCAGCGGCGAGAATTACGACAAGCAGAGCGTCGCGCACAACACGGTGCTGATCCGGATGCCGGGCGAGACGATGAAAGGCGTGACGCACCCGACGCTCGAACTGCAGGCCAACAGCGGCGGCCAGCGGCAGTTGCCGAGTTCTGCCCGCGTGCTCGCATTCCAGTCCGAGCGACTGTTTGCCTACGCCGCCACCGATGCGAGGCCCACCTATCACCCCGACAAGTGCGCCCAGATGGTCCGCCAGTTCCTGTTCCTGACGCCGGACCATTTCGTGGTCTTCGATCGCGTGACTGCCCAGCGTGCGGACTATCCGAAAACGTGGCTGCTGCACACGGGCAACGAACCGGCCGTCACGGGCCGGGAGTTCCGGGCGGACCAGGAACAGGGCCGCATTTTCTGCCGCACGCTGTATCCGCCGGACGCGGTGCTGGAAAAGGTCGGGGGGCCGGGCAAGGAGTTCTGGGCCGACGGCCGCAACTGGCCGATCCCTGTCCAGTCGCCCTATCTCCGGAACCTCGGCCTCCAGGATGCCTCGGACGTGGCGGAGAACATGGGCCGCTGGCGGGTGGAAGTCAAACCCGGCGCGGCGCGGACCGAGGACGCATTCCTGCACCTGATCCAGGTCTCCGACGAGACCGTGCAGAAGATGGCCGACAGCCAAGTGCGTGAGACGGGCGAACAGATCGAGTTGACCTTCACCGTCGGCGCGCGCACGTACTCCGTCGCCCTCAACAGGACCGGCGACGTCGGCGGGCATTTGCGGATCACGGAGGATGAACAGGCGTTGTTCGATCAGGATCTGACGGGACAAGTCCAGTCGCAGACAAACTTGGCTCTGATCAAGTAACGAGCAAGCCGAAGGGGATTGCCGCGTCGGCCGTCGGCTGCGTGGCCGCCGGATGGAGTGCGGCGCCTTGTCACCGCGGTGGACCGTGGCCTGCCCGGCGGCGACGGATTGGGTTCAGCAAGAGCGGCAGCGCATCTTTCCACAAACTGCCGTGGATTGCGTCACGGGTCGAGCCAAAGCGGTGACAAGGTACCGCGATCCAAGGATCAGCACCCCACTGCTGGGGCCGGTCAACGATGTCTGAGTTCTTCGATCGGCACAGCACCTGGCTGGCAATTTCATGTCAGGAACAACCGCCGCATCACTGCCGGTTGTTCGACTGACCGGTCGCCCTATGCGAGTCCCTGACGCTGGTTGTGGACACAAGACGCTTGGCGATGCCGGCTAATGGAGCCTCATTTTGACCCTGGCGACCGGGTCGGCATGAGATCGTCGCGGTGTGAGAGAGCTTTCGAGACCTGGGGCAAGATGTCGTGCTGGGGGCTGGTGACAAACGCGAAGTATGGGCGGCAGGCAAACCAAGGAGCATGCCGCTGGCATCTGGACGCGAAGGGCGGCCTGGATCGCAGCCTGCCGTATTTGGGCAAAGGCGGCGGACAGAGGGCATCTGGTCGGCAGGAGAGTGGGAGAGGCGTGGCTGGTGCGAAAGGGCCGCATTTCTTTGGGCCTTTTGGAAAACCCGAACGGCAGCAGCGTTTCGCCACATTGCGGTGATCGGCATATTTCTCTTGACCCCATTTCGCCGCCGCGCGTATACTCCCGCATCCCGCAATGCTCGGGGGCTTCCCGCGCACGCAGGCAACCCATTCCTCCTGTTCCTACGGAGAAGGCGATCATGGCTGGCAAGGATGCTAGCGGCCGCACGCCGCGCTTCGGTACCAAGCAGTACACTCCCCTCACGTTCCCGGCCCTCGCTTCGGTCTGGTTGCTGACGCTGACCCTGCTAGCAGCACAGGCGATCGAGCCTTCCTGGGTTCGGGCTCAGCGGACGCAGCCGGCGGCCAGGCCGGCGGCTGCGGCCAATGCGGCCAGTCCGCAGCCGGTCGCCGAGTCCCAGAAATCGGCCGTGATGGCCGTCGTCAACGGCGAGCAGATCACGCGCCAGGGTCTGGCGGACGAATGCGTCCGCCGTTACGCTCACGATGTGTTGGACAGCATGATCAGCAAGCAGATTCTGCTGCAGGCTTGCCAGTCGCACGGCGTGACGGTCACCGACAAGGATATCGAGGACGAAATCTACAAGGTGGCGACCAAGTTCAGCCTGTCGGTCGACCGCTGGCTGTCCCTGTTGGAAACCGAACGCAACGTCGATGCTCAGCAGTACCGCCAGGACATCATCTGGCCGACGCTGGCGCTCCGCCGCCTGGCTTCGCGGCAAACCGTCCCGACTCAAGAGGAACTTCGCCAGGCGTTTGAAGCGGAATACGGGCCGAAGGTCAAGGCCCGCTTGATCGTGGTCAGCAGCCGGCAGAAGGCCGATTGGGTCCTGCAAGCGGCCCAAGCCAACCCGGAGAGTTTTGCGCAGCTGGCCAAGGAACACTCCGAGGACCGTGCGACCGCCAGCGCCTATGGCGTGATTCCGCCCATCCGCAAGCACGTCGGCGATCCGAAGCTGGAGCAAATCGCCTTCAGTTTGCAGGAAAACCAGCTCTCGCCGGTGATCCCGGTCGGCAACCAGTACTTGATTCTGAAATGCGAGCGGCAGATTCCCGAGACCTACATCTCCAGCGAGCATTTGCCGCAGATCGAGGCGCAGCTGAAAGAACGGCTGTCCGAACACAAGACGCGTCTGGAGTCGGCCGAGTTGTTCCAGCGGTTGCAGGCTCAATCCAAGGTCGTCAACGTGATCAAGGACCCCAAGCAGCAACCGCAGTACCCGGGCGCTGCGGCGGTGGTCAACGGCCAAGCCATCACCATGCAGCAGCTGTCTGCGGAATGCGTGTCCCGGCATGGCAAGGACGTGCTGGAGGGCGAAATCAACCGGCTGCTGCTGATCCAGGAACTGCGGCGCGCCGGCCGGACGGTGAACGAGCAAGACATCAACGCCGAAGTGGCCCGCGCCGCCGAGGCCTATAACTTCCTGAAAAAAGACGGCTCGCCGGATGTGGAAGCGTGGCTGAAGAACGTCACCGAAAACGACGACACGACAGTTGAGATGTACGTCCGCGACGCCGTCTGGCCCTCCGTGGCGCTCAAAAAGCTGGTGGGCGGACAGGTCGAAGTCACGGCCGAGGACTTGCAGAAGGGCTTTGAATCCAATTTCGGCGAACGCGTCGAAGTGCTGGCCATCGTGCTCGGCAACCAGCGTCAGGCGCAAACGGTCTGGGACATGGCCCGCAACAATTCGACGGACCAGTTCTTCGGCGAACTGGCAAACCAGTATTCGGTCGAACCCAGTTCGCGGTCGAACTTCGGGCAAGTGCCGCCGCTGCGGAAGCACAGCGGCCAGCCGCTGCTGGAAAAGGAAGCGTTCCGCTTGAAACCCGGCGAGTTGTCGGGCATCATCGCGATGGGCGACAAGTACATCATTCTCCGCTGCCTGGGCCGCACCCAGCCGGTTGTCAAGGAGTTCCACGCCGTGAAGGACGAGCTGTACCGCGACATCCTCGAAAAGAAGCTGCGGTTGGCGATGGCCAAGGAGTTCGACCGGCTGAAGGAATCGTCCCAGATCGACAATTTCCTGGCGGGCACATCGCAGGGCGGCCGCCTGGCGGGCGCCAAAACCGCTTCGCCAGCCAGCTTCAACCAGCCCGTGGCCCCGGCCGCTGCCCCGGCCAGACGCTAAACGACTCGCTCGCAAAAAAGTGCGAAGTCCTCCTGGTTTTTCGTCCTGCTCCTCGTCCTCTTTCTCGATGAAAGGACGACGGGGAGGAAGAGGCCAAAAGACGTTCAGCGGCCGGCGGGAGTTTCACTTCGCCACGCGGAAGTTCCGCCGGGAAGACGCGGTGACTGACTTCGCGCGATTCCGAGGTCGGCGGTTTTAGCGAGGTTGGGAGCCCTGCGTCCCAGAGGCGACCTAGAAAAACGCAATGCCAATTGGGCTCGCCCGAACTGCGCGACTGCCCCTCCAGTGCCGTTGCCAAAAACGATTCACTCCAAGCGAACGCTCAGCTGCTCAGCAGAGAGTTGCGGGGCGACGACGAAGACCGGTTCGCCCGGTCGCAAGACGGGCGATTGCGCGGCGTTGCCCATCAAGTCCAGCACCGTCGCGCCAGCCACCGCAAGCGTCCGCTCCTGCTCGCTCCAGACAACGGCCACCGCCCCGTGGCCTTTGGCAAACAGGTGCAGCGTCAGGCCGTTTCGCTGGCGTTTGCCGGCCGGCGTGGCGCCGTCCAGTTGTTGCTCCAGCGCGCTGTAGGCCATCATCGTCGGCTTCGGCCGGCCATCGTAATCCATCAGCACGTAATATCCGTTGGCCATCGTGGAGAACCAGGGCATCGCGCCCTGCACGCCGCCGGTGTAGTAGTAGCAGATGTTGACCGCGCCGGCGGAGAGCATTTGCACCATGCCGCGCACCAAACCGGCTGCGGCGTCCAGGCCCGTCAACGGGCGCTGGGCATGGGCCGACGAACCGAACGGCGCGCCGCGGCTGAAGCCTTCTTTCGGCAGCCACGAGGCGAAGGGCGGACAGCGGAGGCCGCCTTCGGTCATGTAGATCGGCTTGGGTTTGCCGCGCTCGTTCATCAAGTCCTGAAAGTGCCGCACCTCCTGTTCGATGAAGGTCGCTTCGCCCGGCGCGGCCGGTTCCGTCACGGCGGGACTCCAGTAGACGTGGTACGACAGGGCGTCCATGAAATCCAGGCCGTCCTGCGCCAGCACGCGTTGCGTCCACTCCCGCGCGTGTGACGAGAAACAGCCGCCGATGACCACGGCCTGCGGATCGGCGCGTTTGATCGCGCGATAGGCCACTTTCAGCAACTCGGCGTACTCCTCCGGCGTGCCGCTGAAAAAGGTGTGCCAACACGGCTCGTTCCAGACTTCCCAGTGCCGGATGCGGTCGCGGAAGTGCGTGACCGTCTGAAAGACATAGTTCTCCCACTCGGCCACATCTCGCGGCGGGGCGCTGGTCCAACTGCCGTGGTCCTGATCGGCCGGGTGCGGCCGGCCGGCCCACCGCGGCGGATGCCCCAGGTTGGCCATGATCGCAAAGCCGCGTTTCCGCAGTTCATCGATCTCCGCGTCCCGCCACTCGAAGCGGCCCTGCTCCGGCTCGACGACCCGCCAGTGACAGAAGTCGCCGAAGTCGTGCAACCGCACCCAGCGAGCGCCCATCGCTTCGGACGCCAGCAACGTGTTCGTCGGCTGCGGCACGGTCGCCGTGACGTGCGTGCCGAACATCGACTCCGGCCGCAGCGTGCGGTCGCGCCGCGGAAACACGCCGAACCAGACTTCGCCGGCGGCCGGCGAGTCGCCGGCCCGCACGCGGACGCGGTACATGCCCGGCTGGTCTGGCGTGAAACGGACGCCGTCGGGTTGGGCGGACGTCCCCCGGCGCGTGATCGTGGCCGCCGTCCGCGACCAGAGGTCTTCCAGGGTGTAGGTCAGCGTGATCTTCTCCACCGGCTCCACGCTGGCCACGTGCGCCGTGACCTCGACCGATTCGCCCAGGCGGCACCAGCGCGTCGGCGTTTCGGCGCCGGCCTCGACGGACTGCTTAGGCCGATACTCGGTCGCCGCGCCTTCCTCGATCTGGACGTCGTCCAGCCAAACGGTTCCGCCTGGCACAATCCGCGCGACATAGTCTTCCCACAAATTCGGCAGCGCGATGCCGCTGAACTGGTACCGGGCCCAGTCGGTCGTCGCCGTCACGTGGGCTTTGCGCTCATTGCGTTGAGAGGGCTGATCGCCGCCGGTATCGGCCCACTCGAAGAACCGCAGCGTCACCGGAGTCTTCGGCTGGGCGGCCTTGATCCAGACGCTGAACGTATAACGCATCCCGGCGCGGACGGGGAACGGCCTGCATTCGAGGCCCGGCGGCGCGGTGCGCGGCCGCGTGGCCGGGGCGAGCGGCCGGTTCAGCGGCAGCGTTACGCCCGGCAAATCCACGCTGCCCAAGCGCGCGGCGCAGCGTCCCGAATGGGCGGTGCTGCGATCGATGACGAAACCGTCGGTCGGCGTCCAGCCTTCGGGGCCGGCCTCGAAGCCGCTGTTGTAGATGCGGTTGCCTTTTTGCGGAGGCATTTCCGATTCGGCCACTTCCTCGTGGATTCCCGGCAGCAGCGTGACGTCGTCCACCCACAGCGTGCCGGTGCCGGCAAACATGACGAACAGGCCGCAACGCGGATCGCTGGCACTGGCTTCTCCGGCCAGGATGTAAGGCCGCCACTCGTTCTGCACTCGCGCATGGCGTTTCAGGTACCCGGTGTAGGGCTCGTCGTACTTGCGGATGCCGACATACACCGGCGACTTGACGTCTCCCTTCATCCACAACCGCACCGTATAGGGCCGGCCCTTTTCGACCGCCACGTCGCTGCTGTGGAACTGGACGCCGCCCGTGACGAATCGCGAGCACGTCACCCGCTGGGCCGACTGGCCGCCGTGAACGTCGCGAGTTTCCTCGGCGAACACGACGTCGTTGTCACCGTAACAGTTCTTGACCCAACCAGCGGCCAAACCGTTGGTGAACGGTTCTTCCATGGCGCCGCCGCGCAGAAGCTCGCCGTCGGCCAAGACGGTTTGCGGCAGCAGCAGGGCCGACAGGGCGGCGGTGGTCAGGAGCGTGTACGAATAGATCGCGGTCTTCATGTGTGTTCTCCTCGCTCCACGTTCTGGAGCGGTCAGATTGGGTGTCACGGTGCGGCCGATGAACCAAGGGACCGAACTGCAATCTTGTTGTAACGCGTTGCAACGGACACCCTCGACACCCAGGATCGCGACGCCGAAGCCATCCACGCCGAAATCGGCTTCACCGCAGACGGTCCGCCCGGTTCAGCCGGACCGCCTTGCCATCTTCGTCCGCGCGTCGACCAGTTCTCCTGCCGGCGTCTTCCCTGGTCTTCTGTCGTCATCGTTCAACGCTACTGCCCGGCGATGATCAGGTCGAGACGGCGGTTGAATTCGGCCAGCGGCAGGCCGCCATCCTCGATGGTCAGCCAGCCGTTGTAGTTCACGTCCTCGAAGGCCTGGCGGACGGCCGGCCAGTTAACGCTGCCGTCGCGAGGGTGGACGAACCGGCCGCCGTGGTTATCGGGATTGAGCTTAAAGTCCTTGATGTGGACCTGGCCCAGCAGCGGGCCAAATTCGCGGATCCAGACTTCGGGCGGCGTGAGGTACTTGACGTGATTGCCGACGTCGAAATAGGCCTTTACCCACGGGCTCTGGAAGGACGCGACCAGCCACTTGAAGATCGACGGCTTGACGCAGAAGTTGTTCCACACGTTTTCCAGGGCGATGACGACCTTGGTCTCCTCGGCGATCGGAATCAGCCTCTTGACGTTCTCGCGGGCCGAATCCATCGAGCGGTTATGGGCGTCGATATATTCCTGGTACTTCGCGTTATCGCCCGGGACGACGCGCGTCAGGTGGCCGTTCGTCTCGTCGAACTCGATGTCGAATTCCCAGGGTTCGGGCAGGGGCACGTTCCGGACGCCGCCGGGAACGTGGAGGACCGCCGCGGCACCGTAGGCGGCGGCCACGCGGAGGCCGTTGGGGCTGCCGCCTCCCATCAGCGACTGGAAGCGGATGCCGATCTTTTCGGCCCTTTCGCGGATCGCCGCCGCCTGGTCCGGCGTGACGTTGCCAACGCGGGGTTCCGCGCCGTCGAAGCCGGCGTCCTTGAGGGCCTTCAGCGTGTCTTCTTTCGGCTCGCCAATGCACATGGCCTTGTACAGCTTCGTCTTGAAGGGGGCGGCGTTCAGTTGGCCGGCTGCCAGCAGGCCCGCGCCAGCGGCCGCGGAGCCGATCAGGAATTCGCGTCGTTTCAGCGGTTTCATCGTTTGTTCCTCTCTTGGTTGAACTGTCTTATGGCCTGCCCCGTCTTTTCCAGTGGGGTTTCGGATCTCTCGCTCTGGCACGGGGGTTACGGAAACACAGGTCCGGCGTGGCACCATGCGTCAGGTTTCACAAAGGGGCAGCTTGTTCGATGCGAGACGGCTGGGCTATGGTCGAGCGTTCCAGGGTCGAGCAGCCGATGAAGCACCGTCAGGAACAGGATCCGCTCCGTCGGCAGATCGAATCGTCTTCCGGCCAACAACGGCGCGATGATTTGCGGAAGTTGGAGTTCATCCGGACCGCCGATCATGGCGGTGACGCTTTGCCGACTGCGCCCTTGGGCCCACGGGTTCTCGATGCTCTGAAGGTACCTCCTGGTGCCGGATTGTTTTTGGCGGAAGAACATGGCGGCTTCCTGGCGATGTTGCCAACATGAAAATACCAGATCGCTCCGCGCGATGTCCATATCCTACAGTCCTGGCGTGGCATCATGATTTGCGGCGACAGCGTCCTGTACCCCGAAAACCCCGCCGTTATGGTGCTTTGACCCACTCAGGGTCTCGCTTAACTGGTCTCGCCCAACTGGAGAGGACGGGTCGGGCGCTATGGGGCAGCGCGTTGACGGACTACTCAGGAATCCGGCCGCAGGCTATAACGCTGTGGGCCGGGGCGTTCCGGCCGCTTGCGATCCCCTTTCCGCCTGGTTGACCGCTTCGCTTATGAGCACCGATTTGCCGGATCTGGCCTCTCCTCCCACGCCCGACGCGTCCTCGTCCGTGCGGCCCGCCCGACGTCGCCGCCGTTTTCCCGGCCCGTGGTGTCTGGGGATCGTCGTTTTGGCCCTGGTCGCGCTGGGTTTGTTCCGCGCTCGGATTCTGGGCGCGGGCATGGAACAAGCGAACATCAACGTGGCCTCGTTGGCGTTGGTCCTGGTGGCCGTCGGGGCGGTTCTGGTGTGGTTTGTCCTGTTTAGCGCCTATTCGCTTCGTCAGCGCGGCGCCGTGGCGGTCCTGCTCGCCGTGACGCTGGCCGCCGCGGTCGCCTGCCTGCGGATCGAGCAGGTCAGCGGCGATCTGGTGCCGCGGCTCGTGTTCCGCTGGCAGCCGGACGCTGACCAGCGGCTGGCTCGGCCCGCCGCCGAGGCCAAGTCCGTCGATTTGCAGACGACCACCCCGGAGGATTTTCCCCAATTCCTTGGCCCCCGCCGCGACGCCCGCCTGACTGGCCTCCGGCTCCGCCGCGATTGGCTGTCGCACCCGCCGCGGCTGGTGTGGCGACAGGAGATCGGCGCGGGCTGGTCGACGTTCGCGGCGGTGAACGGGTTTGCCGTGACCATGGAGCAGCGGGGCGACGAGGAACTTGTCACTTGCTATGAGATTGCCACGGGCGGGCTGCATTGGTTTCACGCCGTGCCCGCGCGGCATCAGACAGTGCTGGGCGGGGCAGGCCCGCGGGGCACGCCCACGATCCACGAAGGCCGCGTGTACGCGCTGGGCGCGACCGGCGTGCTCCGCTGCCTGGACGGCGCCACGGGCCGGCCGGTGTGGATCGAGGATCTGCTGGCCCGCATCGGCGTCAGTGCGGAAGAGGATCTGAGCGCGGTGGCCTGGGGGCGGGCCCATTCGCCGCTGATCGTGGACGATCTGGTGGTCGTGCCGTTGGGCGGTCCCGCGCGCGGGCCGTGGGTCTCGCTGGCTGCTTTCGACAAGGCGACGGGGCGGCTGGTTTGGACGGGCGGCGATTGCCAGGCCAGCTACAGTTCGCCCGTGCTGGCCACGATTGCGGGCCAGCGGCAGATCTTGATCGTCAATCAGGACGCTGTCAGCGGTCACGATCCGGCCTCGGGTCAGCCGCTGTGGAAGCATCCCTGGCTGGGCTCCAGCCGCGGGGACGCCAACGTTTCGCAGGCCGTACCCGTGTCCCACGATCGCGTGCTGCTGTCCAAGGGCTACGGGGGGGGCGCGAAGCTGTTGCAGGTTTCGCGGGCGGCAGGGGGCCGGTGGCAGGTGAGCGAAATCTGGTCGAACAGCCGCGTCCTGCGGACGAAGTACTGCAACGTGGTCGTCCACGACGGTCATGTGTACGGGTTGTCGGACGGAATCTTGGAATGCGTCGAACTGGCCAGCGGCCGGCGCGTGTGGAAAGCCGGCCGGTATGCGCAAGGCCAGGTTTTGGGCGTGGACGATTGGCTGGTGGTGCAAGCCGAATCGGGCGAAGTGGCCTTGGTCCAGGCCACGCCGGCCGGCCATCGCGAAGGGGGGCGATTCGCGGCCCTCGACGGCAAGACGTGGAACAATCCCAGCCTGTACGGGCGGTATTTGCTGGTCCGCAATGCCGAACAAGCGGCTTGCTACGAGTTAGCGGTCGAGCCCTAACGTTCCGTCCGCGTTGGCGTCACGGCCGGAACGGCTGCGAGGTGTCGCGGAATCCACCGTCTTGGATAGGCCGGGCCGGCAGACTACAATAGCAATGTGGGTCGGCGGCACGCGTCGGCTCCCGCAATCAGGCGGACCCGGCTGTGGTGGAACAGCCGGGCTTGTGACGAGGCCCGTCAAGGAGACTGTTCCATGTTGAGACAACGCTGCAATCTTGTGGGGGCCGCCTTGGCAGTTGGTGGACTTCTGCTGGCGATGGCGACGGCTGCGGTCGCGCAGGGGCCGGCGGTCGTCGCCTACTATCCTGCGCCGCCAGTGGTCACCTACGTCCCGGAGGTGCGCGGGTTGTTCGGCCAGCGGCTTGTGTATCGTCCCGTGGTGGCCGCGCCCGTCGCGGTGGCTGCCGCGCCCGCGCCGGTTGTGGTGGCCTCGCCGCCCGTCACGACGTATTACGCGCCAACGCCAGCGGCTCGAGTGACCGCGTATTACGCCCCGGCGCCGGCGGCCGTGACCCGTTATTACGCGCCCGCAGTTGCGGCGCCGGCGCGCGTGACCGCCTACTATCACGGAGTGGCCTCGCCGGTTGTGAGTTCCCCGGCCCGCGTGACGACGTACTACGCCCCGGCTCCCGTGGCGGCTCCGCCCGTGGTCACGTATTATCCGCCGGTGATGGTTCCCTGACGTGACCACGCTTCCCGTTTTGCCGTTGCCGACGTTGCCGCCGCGGAAGGCGGACGCCCACAAGGGCGATTTCGGGCGAGCGCTGCTGGTGGGCGGTTCGCGCGGCATGAGCGGCGCCGTGGCCCTGGCGGGCATGGCGGCGCTCCGCAGCGGCGCGGGGTTGGTCACGCTGGCGGTCCCGGACGTCTGTCTGGAGACGGTGGCGTCGTTCGAGCCCTCCTATATGACGGCGCCGCTGGCCAGCGACGACGCGGGCCGGTTGCGGCGCGAAGCGGAGTCGGAGATTGTCCGGCTGGCGAGCGTCTGTGATGCTGTGGCCTGTGGCCCCGGTTTGGGCCGTTCGCCCGCTTTGAATGAACTCGTGCTTGGGCTGTACCAGACGCTGCCTCGGCCGCTAGTCCTGGATGCCGACGGCTTGAACGCCCTGGCCGCAGCCGGCGCATCTTGTCCGGCCGCGGCCGCGGCGCGGATTCTCACGCCGCATCCGGGCGAGTTTCGCCGTTTGGCTGGGCAGTCCGACGCCCGCTGGCCGCGGGAGGAGTTGTGTCGGCGGGCCATCGAGTTGGCTGGCCGGCAGAACTGGGTGCTGGTCGTCAAGGGGCATCGCACGCTGGTCACTGACGGCGTGCGGGTGACGTACAATACCACGGGCAACCCCGGCATGGCGACGGGCGGATCGGGCGACGTGCTGACCGGCGTGATCACCGCCCTGATCGGTCAGGGACTGGGGCCGTTCGAGGCGGCCCAGTTGGGTGTCTACGTCCAAGGCCGGGCCGGCGATTTGGCCGCCGCCCAACTCGGTCAGACCTCGCTGATCGCACGCGACTTGATCGCGTTCCTGCCGCAGGCTTTTCGGGATTTGCGCTGATTGCTGATTGCGGACCTTGAGGACCATCGACTTCGGCCAATCCGGACCGGGCAGTTTTTTGGAAAGACGTGTTTTTCGCGAGAGCGGAGGCGCAGCCATCGTGCAGCCACACAGCGGACCGACTTCCCTGGATGAACAGGCCTGGCGCGGCGGACCGGCGAGAGTCGGCAGCAAAGCGGACCGGGTGTACCGTTCCCTGGACGATGTCCCGCCGGGGTTCGCTTGCGGGGCGGTCGCGATCGGGAATTTCGACGGCGTGCATCGTGGGCATGCGCGGCTGGTGGAACGTCTGCGGCAGAAAGCGTGTGCGGCCGGAGGGGCGGTGACTGTATTCACGTTCGATCCGCATCCCGCGGTGCTGTTGCGGCCGGAGGCGGCGCCGCACCCGTTGACCTGGGTCGAACGCAAGGTCGAGTTGCTGGCGGACTTGGGCGTGGATGCGGTGGTCGCTTTCCCCACGGATCTGGCCTTGCTCCAGTTGTCCCCGCGAGAGTTTTTCGATCGCATCGTCGTGGACTCCCTGGGTGCGAAAGCCGTGGTGGAAGGGCCGAATTTTCGCTTCGGCCGAGGCCGCGCGGGAGACATTCCGTTGTTGCGGGAGTTTTGCCGTCAGGCCGGCGTGAGTTTGGACATCGTCGAGCCCCTGCTGGACGGCGACGCAATCATCTCCAGCAGCCGCATTCGCGAGCGGATTCGGCACGGCGACGTAGACGCTGCGGGCCGGATGCTGACCAAACCCTATCGGGTGCGGGGCATGGTCACGCACGGGGCGCGGCGCGGCGGCTCGCTGGGGTTCCCCACGGCCAATCTGGAGGCCGTGGACACGCTGGCGCCGGGTCTCGGCGTGTACGCCGGCTGGGCCTGTACCGCCGGACGAACGTGGCCGGCGGCGATCCATCTCGGGCCGAATCCGACCTTTGGCGAGCAGGGGTTCAAGTTCGAAGTGCATCTGATCGGGTTCAGCGGTTCGTTGTACGGCCAGCCTTTGGAGGTTGACTTTTTGTCGCGTCTCCGCGACATTCACCCTTTTGGGTCGGTCCAGGACTTGACGCGTCAGTTGCAGGCCGACCTTCGCACCGCTTTCGAGATCGCTCAATCCTGGCAGAAGAGAGCGCCGTTATGAAGATCGACTGGCCGAAGTTTATCGAGACCATCCGCGGGCATCGGACGTTTCTGCTCACCAGCCACATTCGTCCGGACTGCGACGCCCTGGGCAGCGAGCTGGGCATGGCGGGAGTGCTGGAGGCCCTGGGCAAGGAAGTGCTGATTGTCAACGGTCAGCCCACGCCGCCCAATCTGGCGTTCATCGATCCGCAGCGGCGGATTCAGGCCCTGGGACACGATCTGGCCGCGGACCAACTGCCGCAGACTGACGTGCTGATGGTCCTGGATACCGGCGTCTGGGTGCAGTTGGGATCGATGGCCGACGTGGTCCGGGCGAGCAAGGCGCGGAAGATCGTTGTCGATCACCACGTCAGCGGAGACGATCTGGAGGCGCTGGTCTTCAAGGATTCCCAGATTGAAGCGACCGGACGGCTGGTCCTGGAAGCCGCTCGGCAACTGGACGTGGCGCTCACGCCCTCGATTGCCGTCCCTTTGTTTGCCGCCATCGCAACCGACACGGGCTGGTTCCGCTTCTCGTCCACCCGCGCGAGCACGTATCGAGCCGCCGCCGACCTGATCGATGCCGGGGTCCGTCCGGACGAGATCTTCGCCCAGTTGTACGAACGGGATACGATCGGTCGCCTCCGCCTCCGCGGGCTGATTTTGTCGCGGGTTCAGGCCGATCGCGAGGGACGACTGATGCACAGCTGCGTCCGGAAAGAGGATTTCACCCTGACCGGCGCGCTGCCCAGCGACACGGAAGACGTGATCAACATGATCCTGGCCATCGAGGGCGTGCAGGTCGCCGTGATTGCGATCGAGCAGCCTCAGGGCGGATCCAAGATTAGTCTGCGCAGCCGCTGCGAAGTGGATTGCAGCCGCGTCGCGGAACACTTCGGCGGCGGAGGGCACAAGGCGGCGGCGGGGGCCTTTCTGAACGAACTGCCTCACGTGGCCATCGCGCGAGTGTTGGATGCGGTTCGCGCCGCCATGCGGTGAGTACAAAAAAGACCCAGCGGCGCGGGATCGCGCCGCTGGGTGATCTTCGCGTGTGTTTTCGCTGCGCGAGCTTGAAGAGGACCACCGACGACTAGTCAGGCATCGCGTTGGCGCACTTCGTGAACGTGTTGTTCACGTCGTCGCCCAAGATGCCGATGGTCGTAACGCAGGCGGCGATGATCAAAGCCACCATCACGGCGTACTCGACGGCGGTCGCACCGTCTTCGGAACGCAGAAAACCACGGACCTTCTGAGCCAGAGTCTTCATAAATAACCTCCACATTTTCTTTGGCCGCTTACCTGCGGCGATTTGGCCGCGCGGCCGGGTTGGAAAGGACTTGCGAGTCACGCCCGACGTGAAACCGCCGATCAGGCAGCCCCGCCTGTGGGTCGGCCGGACGAACTCTCCATGAACACACAAAGCGCCTCTCTTCCCCTCTTTCAGACCGTGGCTCGCCACCGTCTTAAGTCAATCATCGTCCCTTCGGTAACCAGGCTATCCCCACTGAATATACCAGCGGAATCCTTGGTTTTGCGTCCCAGCCTTGCGACTGGTTTGCCTTTGTCGGGGATCGGAGGCAACAGGCGTTGCGGCCGAACCGCTAACTCACGCGGGCGTGGATCCCGGGAATCAGAAACACCGCGTGAGGGCCGGTGCTACGGAAACACCACACGGTCTTGAAAGCGAACCGCAATCCTCGCCAGACGCGGATGGCCAACAACCGGCAAAGCGTTACAATTCGTGTCCAACGGATTAGGGTTTCGCGAACAGAGGGCAGTGTTCTTTTGCGGGAACGGCCCGTAAAGCACTTGCAACCGAGAAGGAGCTTTTCCTGTCTTCGTGAAAGGGCCTTGGGCCGGCGGTTGTTTTCCGTCCCTGGCTCCGATGACCCTCGCCCGTTCAGGGCTAGAATTCTTGTGCCGTTTGGACGAGCCGGCGCCGCGCCGCGTCGTGGAAATCCAGGCGGAAACGCCTTACGCTTCCTGAAAGAACATGACCATGCTCGCGCGACAGCTAGTGTGCCTCCTGGGGGCTCTCGCCCTTGTTCCTGTGTTGACGCCGGGGGCCGGCGTGCGGGCCGCCGATCAGCCGCAGTGGGGCCAGCGATTCTCGCGGAACATGGTCTCCGGCGAAACCGGACTGCCTGACCGGTTCGATCCCGAGACGGGCGAGAACATCAAGTGGTCGGTGGCCCTGGGTTCGCAGTGCTGGGCCACGCCCGTGGTGGCCGGCGGCAGGGTCCTGATCGGCACCAACAACAGTCAGCCGCGCGATCCCAAACATCAGGGTGACCGGGGCGTACTGATGTGTTTCCGCGAAAACGACGGCGGCTTCGAGTGGCAGCTCGTCGTGCCCAAGCTGTCCGAGGACGTGTTTTTTGACTGGCCGCAAGCCGGCATGTGTTCGCCGCCGACCGTCGAAGGCGAGCGGGTCTACATGGTCACCAATCGCGACGAAGTCGTTTGCTTGGATCTGCAAGGCATGGCCAACGGCAACGACGGGCCGTACCGGGACGAAGGCCGCCACATGACACCTTCGGACCAGTCGCCGCTGGAGGCCGGTCGCACCGACGCCGACATCCTGTGGCTGTTGGACTTGCGCGCGGCGGCGGGCGTGCGGCCGCATGATTCGGCGCACAGTTCGATTCTTCTGGACGGAGCGTACTTGTACGTCAACACGAGCAACGGCCTGACCAGCCGGCACGACGGGGTGGACAAGCCGGATGCGCCGGCCCTGGTGGTGGTGGACAAAGCCCGCGGCGCGCTGGTCGCTCGGGAACGCGAAGGCATCAGCCAACGCATCTTCCACTGCCAATGGTCCTCGCCGGCGCTGGGCGCCGTCAACGGCCAGCGGCTGGTCTTCTTGGGCGGCGGCGATGGTTGGTGCTACGCGTTTGCGGCCCTGCCGGAAGCCGGCGCGGGACTGGGAAACGGCGAAATCGCCGTCCTGCGCTGCGTCTGGAAATTCGATTGCGATCCGGCTGCCCCCAAGGAGAACATCCACCGGTACATCCGCAACCGCCGCGAGAGCCCCAGCAACATCAAGAGCATGCCGGTGTTTCTGGACGGCCGGCTGTACGTCACGGTCGGCGGCGACATCTGGTGGGGCAAGACGCAGGCCTGGTTGCAGTGTATCGACGCCGCCGGGGCTGGCGACATCACCTCCAGCGGACTGGTGTGGTCGCATCCCGTCGAACGCCATTGCTGTTCGACGCCGGCGGTCCACGACGGTTTGGCCTATGTGGCCGATTGTGCCGGCAAGGTGCATTGCGTCGAGATCCAAACGGGACGTCCGGTTTGGGTTCACGACGCCGGCAGCGAGATCTGGGCCTCGACCTTGGTGGCGGACGGCAAGGTCTACGTCGGCACGCGCCGCGGCGATTTTTGGGTTCTGGCGGCGGGCCGGGAACTCCGCGTGCTAAGTTCCATTCGCCTCGACGGCGCCGTTATCAGCACCCCGGTCGCCGCCAACGGCGTCTTGTACGTCGGCACCATGCCGCGGCTGTACGCCTTGCAGCAGGGTGCCCGGAGCGCTGGGGCCGACTAGACGCGGCCGGTCGCTTGCCAGTCGGGCCACGGCATGTCACAATGCGGACATGGCAAACCAGACTGAACGCACGACCGTTCCTGCTTTCCGGGCCATGAAGGGCCAAGGCCGCAAGATCGCGGTCTTGACGGCCTACGACTATCCCACGGCCAGGCTGCTGGACGAGGCTGGCGTCGACGTGATCCTGGTCGGCGACAGCCTGTCGATGGTCGTCCAGGGCCGCGAGACCACGCTGCCGGTGACGCTGGAGGAAATGGTCTATCACGCTGAAATCGTCGGCCGGGCGGTCCAGCGGGCGTTGGTGGTGGTGGACCTGCCGTTTCCGACGGCGTACGTGGGAGTCCACAAAGCGGTCGAAGCCGCCGCCCGCATCCTGAAGGCGGCCCGCTGCCAGGCCGTGAAACTGGAAGGCGGCGCCGAACAGGCCGAAGTGATCGCCGCGCTGGTCTCGGCCGGCATCCCGGTCATGGGCCACGTCGGCCTACGGCCGCAAAACGTGCATCAGATGGGCGGCTACAAAGTGCAGCGGGACGAACAGCGGCTGAAACAGGATGCGCGGTGCGCCGAGCAAGCCGGCGCGTTCGGGCTGGTCCTGGAATGCGTGCCCGCGCCGCTGGCCGCCGAGATCACGCAGACGCTCGGCATCCCGACCATCGGGATCGGCGCGGGGCCGGAGTGCGACGGACAGGTGCTGGTGATCCACGATCTGTTGGGGGTGACTCAGGACCCCATGCCCCGGTTTGTCAAGAAGTACGCCAACCTGCACGAGGTCGTATCTCAGGCCGTCCGGCAGTACTGCGACGAAGTCCGCACGGGCGTCTTCCCTGCCAGCCAGCATGCGTTCAAGTAGAACCGGCGGGCGCGTGGGGCAGCCCCGCCGTGGTTTTCATTTTGCGGCACATCGCCGTAGGACCGGCGGGCGCGTGGGGCAGCCTGTTGTCTCGCGTTCGGCGGACCGGTGGGGGCCAACCCGCCGGTTTTCTTCGGCTGGGGTCCGGCAGCATTCATCGCGGGAACCTGTCTGGTGCCGCCGTGCGCCGAAGTGAGGGCGGAACGACCTTTCGCGCGTCCTCTTCAGGCGACGGTCGATTTCCAAGCGAGTTGCTCCAGCGTGGCGCCGTCGATCTCGGACAGCGGCGTCGTTTCCTTGCGGGAGAAGGCGATTCCTTCGATTTCGACCAGCAGATCCGGCCGGCAGACGTCGCCCACGGCATAGATCGTCGGTACTTCGCCCAGTCGCTGTTCACATGCCGCGCGCGTCCGCTGGTAGTCCTCCGCCCGCTTGATGTAGACCCGGACCAGTGCCAGTCCGTCCAAGGAGGTGCCGAGCCCCGGCAGTCCGTGGCGGTCCAGGTTCTCCTCGGAAATCAACGCCTCGATGTTGGTCAGCGTCTCATGAGTCTGCGCGGCCGCGTCACCCTCGTGCCGGGTCTCCGAATCCGTGATACTGGCCGTTCCGGAAATGAAAATGGTCGCGTAATTGCCGCAGGACAGGGCCATGGCCCGGGAGAACTTGGGGCTCGCGGGGCTGTAGCAATCAGCGTAGTCAAAGGCCGGCGTCTGGCGGGGGTTCTCCAGCGGCACGGCGTGAATGTCTTGCCGTTTGGTAACCAGCGCAATCGCGCTCATCATGATGCCGCGGCCTTCGGTCCCGATTCCCGTGCTGGCCGGGAAGATCTGGCCCTGGCAGCCTGGCAGCAAGCGGTCGGTGAGAAAGGGAATCTCGCGATAAAAGTCGGTGCGGGCCCGGTTCAGCTCTTTGTAACGCTGCGTGGGGCCTTCGTCCGCTACGATTCCGCCCAGATAAAGCCACGTGCGGATGACTTGCTCGAAGCGGACGTTGACACTGCCGAACAGCGCGCGTATCTGTTCAAACGCATTGATGGCGTCGTCGTACACGCCGGCGCCTTGGCCTTGGGGGACGACCTGCGCGCAATGGACCCACGCGATGTCGTTGTGCCGCGTGATCACGAGCTGCTCACTGACACGCTCAATCTGCACTTCGCCCATGCCGCGCCCCACGCCCAGGGCCTCGATCGCCAGCAGCTTGCCGTCACAGGGCGGCTGGGGGATGTAACTCGTCGCCGGCAATTCGCTGCCATAGAAGTCGCGGATGATCTGGCGGCATTCGTCGATCACCGCCACGTCGGGCACGAACACCGCCTGATGGACGATCGAGTTTCGCGCGCCCGCCTCCTGAATCACGGCTTCGATGGTGCGCAGGGCATCGTCCGCCTGCTCGCGAAGAGTGGTGCCGCGACGGGGAACGCCGGCCGCAAAAACGTGCCGGGTGTCGTTCAACTCCACAACCGAGTAACCGATTCCCTGGTGGGATGCCTTGCTGATCGTCTGGGTGGCCATGTTAACTCCCTTTGCGTCAGTTCTTACTAGCCATGGAGCCTAGGCCGGCCCCTTGGCAAATGATCAAGGAGGGAACAGTCTCAGCGATGGTGATGTAGAGGATGTCGTTGTGCGGTATCTCGGTGAAATCTTCGTGGTCGATCGCAGCCTCCGCCCTGTCAGCCCAAGCCGGGTCGGAAGCAGGAAATCAAGGCAGGTCGGGGGGCTGGGTTAGCAGGCAGGACCAGTTGGCCGCAACCGGCACCTTTAGTGTAACGCGAAAACGGAAGTCAACAATAGACCGCATCCCGGATTGTCAGATTTTCAGATCGCCTTTTCCGAAGAGTCGCGCTAGCTTAACACCCGCGAAAAACAGCTCGCTGTCCAGCGAAAACAGCGGCCAAGGCGTGATTCTTCGCAGTATTCCATAAGCCATCGCCGCAATGGCAGAACCCGGCTCCTTGAGCGTCGTTCGAGATACAACTGTCTCAGAACAGGTCAGCGGCACGGCCAGGATTGAAGAGTCGGGCCGGGCCAGCACGTTGCGTCCAATCTGCAGTGTCCAATCTGTAGCCCTGCTGCCTTTTGCCGCACGACCGGCTACACTGGGAACGACAGCGACCGCAGGCTGAGCCGGGCAGGCCAACAGATCACGCAGGAACAGACGACTAAGACGAACCAGCGAGCATCCAGAGCATCCACGAAACTTTTTCAGGAGCCAGCGCGATGTCACGCGAGCCGGTCTGGACACGGCGGAGTTTTCTGAAAACGGCGGCGGCCGTCGCCGCGGCACCGACGATCATCCCGGCCCGAGCGTTGGGCCTCGGCGAGTCCGTTGCTCCGTCGGAGCGGATCGCCATCGGCTTTCTGGGACTTGGCGGGCAAGGCCGGGCCAACATGCACGCCTTCATTCGAAACCAGGACGCGCAGGTCGTTGCGCTGTGCGAGGTCGACCAGGACAACTTGAAGCGTGCCGTGTCGGACGTCAAGAACCGGCTGGGCGACGGGTTCCAGTGCCAGGTCACCAAGGATTTTCGCGAGGTAATCGACCGCGCCGACGTGGATGCCGTGATGATCTCCACGCCCGACCACTGGCACGTGCCCATGTCGGTGCTGGCGGCCCAGGCCGGCAAGGACGTGATCTGCGAGAAGCCGACGTTGACGGTCGCGGAGGGCCGCGTGCTGTGCGAGGCAGTCCAGCGTTACGGGATTGTCTATCAGACGTCGACCGAGGACCGCTCGGTGCCCCAGTACCTGCGCATGGCGGAACTGGTCCGCAACGGACGCCTTGGCAAGCTGCACGCGATCCACGTCGGTCTGCCGGCGGGGCCGGGCAGTCCCGGCGACCCCACGCCGGCGCCGGTGCCAGCCGGACTGGACTGGGATCTGTGGCTGGGCCCGGCTCCTTGGGCACCCTATTGCCCCGCGCGTGTCCACTTCAACTTTCGCTGGATCAGCGACTATTCGGGCGGCATGCTCACGGACTGGGGCATGCACTTGCTGGACACGGCCCAGTGGGGGAACGACACCGAGCACACGGGGCCGATCGAAGTGGAAGGCGTCGGCAAGTACCACGCGGGTGGCCTGTACGACACGGCGCACCAGTTCGAACTCACGTACAAGTACGCCAACGGCGTGACGCTGACCGTCAAGAGCACCGGGCCGTCGATCCGTTTCGAGGGCAGCGACGGGTGGGTCGGCAACAAGGGCTGGCGAGCGCCGGTCGAAGCCTCGTCACAAAAGATTCTGGACAGCGTCATCGGGCCCGAGGAAACGCACTTGTACACCTGCCCCCAGGGCGAACACCGCAACTTCCTGGACTGTGTCAAATCGCGCCAAGACCCCTACTTCCCAGCCGAGATCGGTCAACGCTGTAACACGATCTGCCACATCGGCAACATCGCCATGCAGTTGCGGCGCAAACTGCGCTGGGCCCCGGATCGCGAGCAGTTCCTCGGCGACGAGACGGCCAACCGCCTGCTGAGCCGGGCCTATCGCGAGCCGTGGAAACTGTGACCCTAAACAAGGTGGAGAAAGACGCCGTGATCCTCGACCATTTGTCACGTTTCGAACGTTGCCTTTGCGTTCACCCCGGTTTTCGCGCCGGCTTCGAGTTTCTGCGCCGGCCCGATTTGAAGCAACTCCCGCCCGGCCGGCACGAACTGGACGGCCGTCGTCTGTTTGCGATGATGGGGACGGACCAAGGCCGTGGCCGCGAGAAGTCGCTGCTTGAATTTCACCGCAAGCACATCGACATCCAGTACCTGGTGGCGGGCGTCGATTTGATTGGCTGGCGGCCGACCGAGTTGTGCGAGCGTCTTGCCACGCCGTACGACGCCGAGAAGGACATTGGCTTTTTCTACGACCGTCCGGAGACTTGGCTGGAGGTTCCCGCCGGGTACTTTGCCATCCTGTTTCCCGAGGATGCCCACGCACCGTTGGCCACCATCGGAAATGTCCACAAAGTCGTGATCAAGGTCGCCGTTGATTGGTGAGTCTGCTAAACTCAACGCTTGGAACGGGTTGTAGTGCCGGTCGCGGACGCCAAATCCTGGCCGCTGCCGACAATGGCTTGCCCCTCCCTGTTCCGTGCGGACATTTGTGGTTAAAATACACGCGTTGTGTACACTCCGGCTGTCACGCCTGAACTTGCCGTTTGGATTTCGCACTTGGCGGTGACAATGCGGTGCGCTGGTTGGCAAACGTTTCACGATTTTTGGGAAGGAGCGAAGGATTATGAAGGCTCAAGTAGTGTTGGTTTTCACTCTGTCGGTGGTAGGCTTGATTGTGGTGGCAGGCTGCACGCCGCCCCCACCAGCGCCGTCTCCTTCGGGATACGATTCGTCCGCCACGACGACCCCCGATTCGTCGGTAACGACCACCCCTGAGCAACCGGTCGCGGAAGAGCCTGCGGCTGCGCCTGCCGCCGAGGAACCGAAACAGGAGATGGCTCAAGAGCCCGCCAAAGAAGAAGCCGCTCCGGAGCCCGCCAAGGAAGAACCCAAGGCCGAGCCCGCCAAGGAAGAACCCAAGGCTGAGCCCGCCAAGGAAGAACCCAAGGCCGAGCCCGCCAAGGAAGAACCCAAGGCCGAGCCCGCCAAGGAAGAACCCAAGGCTGAGCCCGCCAAGGAAGAACCCAAGGCCGAGCCCGCGAAAGAGGCTCCCGCCCCCGCTCCGGCTCCAGAGCAGCCGAAGTCGTGACCGGTGGTTCGGTAGACTGTGCCAATGCCATCCCGGTGGGACCAACCCACCGGGATTTTTTTGTTTGTCCGCAAAGTGACATGGAACCTGAAGAACAAATGCTCGCAGAGGATCGGCAGGCCGGCGTCTGGCTCCGTCGCGGTTTGCGGGAACCGTGTGCGATCCAACCTCGACACGGCCCGCGGCCACCAACGCGGAAACCGGGCGGATGCCGGACAGCCGGGAATCAGTGCGAAGTTTTGCATGGCCCTGCAGAGGGGCATGGGGGTTGACGATTTGGATGCCAGAGTGAAAATGATGAATGGTGAGTAAATCAGGGAGACTTGTCGTCGAGCCGGAAGTCGCGGCCGAAACGGAAGGCGGCCCTCGCCTCGGGAGGATGGGCGTCGTCACATTCATGCGGAAGTGCCTTTGCCGTTTGGTCGCGATATGGCTAAGGAAGCGATAAAAATTCTGATTGTCGACGACTCGCCGACAGATCGGAAATTGCTCCGGCGGTTTATCGAAGGCGGGCGCTGGGCGAGGAGCCAGCAGGCGGTCGTCTACGAAGCCGACACGGGCCAGTTGGGACACGAATCCCGCCTTCGCGACAATCCCCATTGCGTGCTCTTGGATTGCCTCCTGCCGGATGTGGACGGCCTGGAGATTCTCGCCAAGCTGCGTAACGGCAATTCACACAACCACGGTTTTCCTGCCGTCGTGATGGTGACCGGATTTGGAAATGAGGCCGTCGCGGCGGAGGCGATGCGCCGAGGTGCGCAGGATTTTCTGGTCAAGGACCATTTGACGGCTGACATGCTGGACGTCTGTATTCGCCGGGCCGTCGCCGTGGTCCGCCGTCGCCAGCGAGGGATCGGCAAATCCGCGAAGCTGAATCACACCAAGTCGCAGTTGCAGGCTGCGGGGGAACTGCAGAGGCGGATGTTGCCGACGGCCTCGCCGCGAGTGCCCGGCTTTGACATCGCGGGCGTCTGTTACCCGGCGGCCGAGACCGGGGGCGATTTCTTCGACTACGTCACGGTCTCGGATCATGCGGTGGGTATCGTGCTGGGCGACGTCAGCGGACATGGCTTGGGGCCGGCCATTCTGGCGGCCGATGCGCGCGCCTACTTGCGGGCGTTTTCGCGGACGGTCACCTCGCCGGGACAGATTCTTCTTCACAGCAATCAGCTGTTGTGCGACGACACGAAGGGCGAGAGCTTCGTGACTCTTGTCCTGGTGCATCTGACTCCCGGCTCGCTGGTCCTGCGTTATGCCGCTGCCGGTCACCAGGCTTTTGTCGTCCGCCACTCCGGGACGGTCTGCACGCTGGACAGCCAACAGCCGCCGCTGGGGCTGGGAGCGGACATGATCGCCGGGTGCGAGGCGGAAATCGCTTTGCAGCCCGGCGACTTGCTGCTCCTGATGACGGACGGGATCACCGAATCCACCTCGACGCACGACCTGCCGCGCAGCGGCGCCACGATGTTTGGCGTCGAGCGGGCCTTGGACGTGGTCCGCGAGAACCGGCATCGTTCTGCCTTCAACGTCATCGAACAGCTGCTGACGCAAGTCCGCCAGTTCACCGCGCATCACATCCAGGATGACGACATGACGGTGGTCGTCGTCAAGGCGGAATCCGTGTAATGGCTCAGCTTCAGAACTGCCTGAAGCGCATGCGTCTTCGCGCTGCCGGCACCTCTTGCGGTCACTGGGGCTCGATTCTAGGCTGGATGGCGTCGCGTGTCCCCCCAGCCCAGTCCACCCAGCCCCAGAGGTGACCCATGTCAGAGCATTCGGTTGACCGGCGTGATTTTCTCGGAACGATGGGCATCGGTTCGCTCGGCGCGGCCGTGACCGGACACTTGGCCGCCGCCGCAGCGGCTGCGGCGGCGGAAAAACCGGAGCCGAAGTGGCAGCCGGTGTCCGACCGCAAGATCCGCTGCGGCATCGTGGGCTACGGCGTCTGCCGGTTCGGCGCGGCGTTCAGTTTTCAGGACCATCCCAATGTCGAGATCGTGGCCGTCAGCGACTTGTTTCCCGACCGTTGCGCGGGGCTGGCCAAGGCCTGCCGTTGCGAGAAGACGTACGAATCGCTGGAAGTGCTGCTCCAGGACCCGAAGATTGAAGCCGTCTTTCTGGCCACCGACGCGGCGAGCCACGCCCGGCACAGCATCACGGCGCTCCAGCACGGAAAGCACGTGATGACCGCCGTGCCCGCGACGTTGGGATCGATCGAAGACGCCGAACAGCTCTTCGAGGCCGTGAAGCAGAGCGGCCTGAAATACATGATGGCCGAGACGAGTTCCTATAGGGCCGACTGTTACGCGATGCGGCAGGTCTATGCCGCAGGCGGCTTCGGGCGACTCGTGTACGCGGAAGGCGAGTACCATCACTACCTGGTCGGCGTGCTCGACTCGTACAAAGACTGGCGGCGGGGCATGCCGCCGGCCTGGTACCCCACCCATGCCACGGCCTACTACGTGGGTGTGACCGGCAAACGGCTGACGGCCGTTTCGTGCCAGGGCTTCCGCGGCCAGCAGGAGGCCTTCCTGCCCGGAGCCAACCGTTACAACAACCCGTTCAGCGACGAGATCGCCCTGTTTCAGACCAGCGAGGGCGGCTCGTTCCGCATGTGCCGGACCCGGTCGATCCACAGCCTGGGCGCGGAAACGGGCCGGGTGTTTGGCGAGCGAGGCTGGATGAACGGCACGACGTACCAGGGCGCGGAAAAGAACCTCCCCAACATCGACCGCCCGCCGCTCCCGCCCCGAGTGGCCGAAGGCGGACATGGCGGCTCCCACGGCCGGCTGACCCACGAATTCATCACCGCAATCCTCGAAAACCGCGAACCGCTGGTGAACATCCACGAGGCCTTGGCCATGACCGTGCCCGGAATCATCGCCCACCAGTCCGCCCTGAAAGACGGCGAAACCTTGAAGATCCCCCAATTCGACACGCAAACATGACGCAGTCATCACCAGGTCCGGTTCGCGCCCGGCCGGAAAGGGGATCGGGCGGAACGAAGCCGGCGGCAGCCAGGATCGTTTTCCAGGAGACCTCCGTCCACTTGACCAGGATCGGTCAAGAACGGTCTCCAGGGCAGTTGGTCGATGTGATGCCTTGGCACTTGGCCGGGAAGCTCCAAAGGACGCATGAATCACGTGTCAACAAGATAAGCGTTGTCCCTGGGGGCAGTGCCCGTGATGACCCGCCGGGCGTGATTGCGTGCGTGTGAGGCCGCCGAGGGCCGCACGCAACCTGCGCCGGAGCACCGTTTCCCAGTATCCTGATGCTATCCCGACGCTCGCCACGCACGCCTGTTGTCACGAAAGGCCCCGTTCAACATGCCTCGCATCGGAAGACTCGTGCGGGACGACGACGGGGTCGAGGTCCGCCGTCAGGCGGCGTTGGCTTTGGGCTGGTGTGGTTCGCGGCCTGAGGTCGCCGTACCGCTGGCGTCCGACGGGTCGTTGTATCTGCAGGTGCCGGCCGATCGCCTGCTGCACCTGCAGGTGCTTGACAGCGACCGCCGCGTGGTGGGCAATCAACTCACCCTGGATTGACCCGCGGCCGGGCGAGACCAAGTCGTGCGTCGGCTGCCACGAGCACCCCCATACCGCGGCTTCCGCCCAGGACCCGCTGGCCAGCTATTTGCGGCCTGTCGAAATGCTGCCCCGCGGCGATGATTTCCGTTATCGGGCCAAGGCCTGGATGAAGGGCTATCTGCCATCGCAAGTGGAGGAGCAGACACGCACGGTCCACGCGGTGAACCCGCTGGCCCGCTGAGCGGGCGGCCGGGTGCGGGACGCGCACGGACGGGCTTGATAAAAAGGGAGATTCCGAGGGCACAGCCTGCGGGCAGCCAAGGAACCGGTGGGCAGACGCCTGCCGTTCGCCCAAGCAAGACAGGCGAGCCTGGAAGCAAGTTGCCGACCGAAAACGACGTTACGGCCCGGGCTTTGGCCGGACCTCGTGCTGGACCGGCCAGCTGGCCCGGTCGTCGCTGGCGTACAGGCCGATCTTCTCGATCGGGATCCGCTGGAAGCCGAGTTTCCAGGCCGGCGAGTCCTCGCGCAGCTGGAAGTTCAGGTGCGCCGCGTCCACGAATTGCGGGTCCTGGCCGGTCAAGTTGTCGATGAACTTGACGCCGGGCTTGGCTTTCGCCTCGACTTCGTCCCACTTCCCACCCCAGCAGATGTTGCGGGCGACAAGGTTGTTTCGGGGTTCGGCGTAGTTGCCCTCCAAGTACGTCAGCAGTTGCGGATAGCGGCTGCGCCAGGGCTCCTCTTGGTACGGCACGGCTTCGAGCCGCTCTTTCATGATGGGCACGGACGCCGAGGCCCAGCCCATCATCCGCGCATCGATGTGCAGCGCCGGCTTGCAGTCCACGAAGATGTTGTTCTCGACCACGTTGTCGTGGCCGCCGCCGATGAACGCCGCCCGCGGCACTTGGTAGAACACATTGCCGAAGATGCTGGCCGAGCAGAACATGTCGTCCAGGTAGACGCCGTTGCAGCCCCGGCCCTCGAAGCCGTAGACGTGATGGAAGTAGTTGTAGCGGATCGTATGTCCCCGCATGGCCGGATTGTAGCCGGCGTACATGATCCCGGCGTCGTTGGAGCCTTGGACCACGCTGTGGAACTCGTTGAACTCGAACAAGTGGTCGTTGCCGCCCCACATCACGGCCATGTGCGGAGCGTCGTGGAACAGGTTGTGGGTCACGCGATTGCCCACGCCGTCCACGTTCACCCCCGGTTTGCAGATCGGATTCCAGCGGCCGAACCGGAACAGCTGGCAATTGTCCACGTACAAGCCCGCGGGAGTCAGCGTCCTCCGGTCGCCGCCGGACATCGAGACCCCGCCGTCGGCCAGGTTGTACAGATCGCAGCCCACGACGCCGCTCTCCCGTCCGCTCAGGCTCACCGCCCATCCGCCGGTGTTTCGGATCACGCAGCCGACCACGCGCGTCTGGCTGCCGCCGGCGATCGTGACGGCCGTGCCTCGGCAGGTTTCCAGCGTCATGCCGCGGAGCGTGACGTACGCAACATCCTTCATGGTCACAAGGTTGGGCAGCACCGAGATCATCGGCTTGCCGTTCTCGATCGGCGCCGGCGGCCAGAAGTACAAGATGCCCGCCTGCCGGTCCAGGTACCATTCGCCCGGCCGGTCGAGTTCGGTCAGCAGATTGTAAGCATAGTACCAATGGCCCTTGCGGAACCCGAATGCGTGCTGCGGCTGGGCCTGGAGCGTGATGACTCGCTTCTCGGTGTCGATCGACTCGACCTTTAGCCGCTGGTCGGCCCAGTCGCGGGCCCAGAAGCCGTGGAGCATGATGTCCGGTGCGCCGCTCCAGCGCTGGGGCCGGTCGCCGTCGTAGGTGAAGATGCCCTCCTGGCAACCCTTCGCGCCGCGCACGTCCGTCAGCGTCGGGCCCAGCAGCTCGACGATCTTGACAAAGCCTTCGTTTGGCCACCGCGCCAGGGTCATGGGCTGGTCCTGGAAGAAAAGTTCCAGTCCCGGCTCCGACTGGCCCCATCGCGGGCCGGGCTTCATCTCGCCCAGATCCGCGACGCCCTGGGCCTTGAGGTCCGCCTGCAACACGTGGCCGCGGGCCGCTTCGTCCAAGCGTGCCAGCACCGCCGGATCGGTGACTGGCTGCCAACCCGACACGACCCGCCCGCCGACCAAGCGCACTTCGGCTCCTTTGCGCGCTCGATACACAATCGGCGCCTGCTCGGTCCCCGAATCCTGCTGGCCCAATTCCAGCGGCCGGGCCAACTCGTACACGCCGGCGGCCAGTTCCACGACCATGCCGCCTTCGGGCAAGGGCCCCGCCTGCTTGATTTGGCGGATTGCGTCGCGGGCCCGCTCGATCGTGGCGAACGGCCCATCGCTCCCGGCTTCGTTTGGAGCGGCCAGAGAGCCCGACCACGCGTCCTTGCCGTCCGTGGCCACGTGCAGCGCGACGGGCTCGGCTCCGAAAGCTCCGCTGGCAACCGTCATGGCCAGCCCCATCAGCACCGCGATGCTCAGAAGGCTTTGAAAGCAGCCAGCGATTCGGACAAGCGTCATTGGTATTCTCCCTGCGCATTGAAGCGTGCCGTACGGTTCCGCCCTGAGTCTGAGTTGGCGGCTGAGGGAAGTCAAGCCAAGGGGCGGCTTGACACAAGGTACGGCTTGACAACCGCTGCCCGCTGGAATACCCACCGGCGATTGCAGGTGGACGTAATCCTGCTGTTCGGCGCGAGTCTCCGACGCTGTTCGGCGCGGGTCTCCGACCCCGCCGAAACCGCCGACCGAAGGTCTCCTCCCCAATCTATCCACCCAAGAAAAACGATCCCCAAGCGGACGATCTGCCCGTGGAACATGCACCGTCCGCGCTTTGCGCATCCCGCCCGAGCGATGCTACGCTCTTGCACGATGACTGTTCCAGCTGGGAATTCCGCCAGGGTGATCACCGTGCTGAACCTCAAAGGTGGCGTCGGCAAGACGCACGCGGTCTGGCTGCTCGCGTCCGTGTCACACGAGCGTGGCAAACGGCTCTTGGCCATCGACACCGATCCGCAAGGCAACTTGACCAACTCGTTCCTTCGATCAGCAGAGCTACTTGGCCGAGCTTCGTTCGCACTTGGATCCGAAGACCTTCGAGACGGTAATCCCGGACCTTGCGCAGTACGAGCGATCCGTGACGGACGCCGCACTGCTGCCCGAACACGCCCCGTCGATCCCCGCCGCCCGCATCGCATGGGAATTCTTCGATGAAATCGGCAAGTGCGTTGCGCGCACAGGAGGCGCACACCTAAGTAGCATAGCGGGACTCGCGTCTCAGTCACCGGCCTCGTTCAGCAACGATGGATTCCCCGTTAAATGAGTTGAAACTCCAGATATCGCTCATGGTGCGACAAGACCGCCGAGTACGGATCGCAGTGGCAGCGGGCGGTATGGAGGAACTGTCGGGGCGGATATGGCACAGTTCAGCCTGTCCGATCGCGATGCCATCGTCCGCAGCCACCACGCCCCGGCCGTTGTTGCCATCCGTATCGCCCACAAGCTCCTCGATGAAACGCTCCGGCGATGTGCGCAAGTCGGCGCAGGCCGCATTGGCAGCCGCCGAGCGGACATTCCAGAGATGTTGGCCGTTGCCGTTTGAGACACGACGGGGAATTCAAGGAACTGACGGCCTCGGTGAACGCCCGCGTTTCCTGGCATGTTGTGCCACAGTCCCGGACGGTTTGCCAGCCCCGCAAGATCGTCGCTTCGGCGGACCCCGCTACACTTTTTCCGGCACGACAAACGGGGCTCGATAATCGCGGGAGACGAGTTGGTTTGCGGCGTCGCCGAACTCGCCGACGAAACGTTCCGTGTCGGGATCGAACGTGAGCATCGCGCCCAGCGTGACGGGCGTCTTGTCGAGGCCCACGCCGTTGGCCGACAGGTGCGTTTGGAACCGGTCGTAGGCGGCGGACAATTCTCGATTGCCTGCGATACGCTCGCGGATCTCGCGGTCCGGCATCGTTTTGCCGACGCGGTGCGAGATGTTGCCCAGGTGGACCAGCGCGGCCGAGAGGTGCCCTTGCAGCGCGTCGCTCACCAGGTCGCCCGCGCGGCGGCTGCGCACGGCTTGGATGAAGTTGACGTTCAGCGATGGAGTAGTCGGCTGGAACTTCCTGATCTCCTTGCCGCTGGTATCGAAGGCCGTATGGCTGCTGACGGTGCTGATCACGGACCTTCTCGTTGCGTTTCTGGAAGCTCTCCACCTCAGGCCCGAGATTGGCGTCGTCCACATCCCAGAGCGCCACAACGCGCACGCCGGGCACCTGCCGGAAACTGCGGATTTCGTTCCGGCCCTGGCCACCGATCTTGACGCGCGAACCGACGTCGACGACGGCCAGCCGCACGTCATCGTTGGCTCCGGCGGCCCGCAACCACGGGGAAGCGCAGGAGTTGGCTCCGAGCAAGGCGGCGGAGGCACCCACGGAGCGTTTGAGAAAACTGCGGCGAGAAGTATGGTTCATCATGGTCCCTCGATAATCAGGTGCCTTCGAGCCTGTCCACGCGTTTGGGCAGCTTCTTTTGCTCCAACTGAACGCGGCGTTCGACCTTCTTGATGTCTTCGTCAGCCGGCAGCCGCTCCGGTACGATACCGCGATCGGTGAGGGCCTTGCGAACGCCCCGGTTGCTCCGGACATCAGACGGTCTTTCATGTCCTGAGTTGTGAGTCCACCAAACAAGGCTTGATCGCCTTTGCTGCGGATGCGGGCGAAGCTCTGGTTGTCGGCGAGCCGTTCGAAGATGATCCCCGACAACTGCCGCTCGGATACGGTGAGCTTCTTGCGCGCGGTGAGCCGCTCCATCTCGGCCAGCCGCTGTTCGATCACCTCCATTTTTCGGGTCTGCACGGCAAAGTACGTCTGGGCGAAGGCGATGGGGTCTTTGCTGGGGTCGCCGTTCTGAGCGATGAGGTAGCAGGCATAGCGCGAGAGCGCGATGTCTTCCAATTCCCGCTGCGCTCCTGAACCGATGTCGACCATTTTCCTGACATCAAGAAAATGGTCAGTCACCTCGAAATCCGAATTGGCACAAGCTGTTTGGGCCGTCATCTCCGTGAAACTGCGAGTTCTTTGGACCCTCCCGCTAACCGCGCAGGGCGCGTTCGATTTGCTCGCTACTTGGTTCCTTGCCGGGACGGGTTTGTCGCATGAACTTCAAGACTCGCTCGTGCAGTGCTTCTGGATCTGCGGCTTGCAGCCGGTCGCTCAAGAACGCCAGCGTTTCCTGCTGGGCGACAGCGGCGGCAATTGTGGCGTTGATGAACTGGTTCAGGGACACGCCCTGCTCGCTGGCTAAGCGCTGAGCCTTCGTTTTCAAGTCGTCTCGCATGCGAAGCGATAGGTTTGCCATCGACTTCTCCTCATGGATAGCGGGCAAGGAATTCCTGTGGTGTCATCACGGTCCAGCCGTGCAGAGCCAAGTCCCCGGAGCGGAAGTCCCTCACGTTGTACGTGACGATCACGCCGGCAGCATGGATCGCTGCTTCCACAAACTTGTTGTCTCCCTCGTCCCGCAAATTCGGTCGCCACGAAAAACGCAGCTGCACCTTGCGCGACAACGAAACCAGATCCGTGACCAGTTCCTCCGACTGGCGATAGCTCAGGCCCGTCAAGGCTCGAACGGCCGGACGTCCAAGGACTTCCAGATACTCCAGCACGATCGGCTCGGTCAGGATGAGCGGGAACCTCTCTTCGAGGACGCCCAACAACAACTCGTACGCCAAGCTGGACGCGTGCCGGCAAGCGCCCGCGACCAGCACGTTCGTATCCATGACAAGCGGCGGACTTGCGTACGAACGCTCCACGGGCCCCTCCCGTAATGGTCGCTCGAAAACCAGTGCAATATTATGCCACAGTCCGGGACGATTGGCCAGCCCAGCGAGATTGTCGCGTAGGGGGAGACCCGGTTATACTTTCTCCGCAACGACAAAGGGCGCACGATACTCCCGGGAGACGAGTTGGTTTGCGGCGTCGCCGAACTCGCCGACGAAACGTTCCGTGTCGGGATCGAACGTGAGCATCGCGCCGAGAGTGGCGGGCGTCGTGTCGAGGTCCACGCCGTTGGCCGACAGGTGCGCGTGGAACCGGTCGTAGGCGGCGGACAATTCTCGATTGCCTGCGATACGCTCGCGGATCTCGCGGTCCGGCATCGTTTTGCCGACGCGGTGCGAAATATTGCCCAGGTGGACCAGCGCGGCCGAGAGGTGCCCTTGCAGCACGTCGCTCACCAGGTCGCCCGCGCGGCGGCTGCGCACGGCTTGAAGGAAGTTGACGTTCAGCGGCGGAGTAGTCGGCTGGAATTTCCTGATCTCCTTGCCGCCGGTATCGAAGGCCGTATGGCTGCTGACGGTGCTGACCACGGACCCGTGTTCGCAGTGAATGACCTTGCCGATCGGGATTCCCTGATACGTATCCATCGCGACGGCGCCCCAGGAGTCCTTGCCGTGCACGGCGTTGGCCAGGAAGGACTTGTCCTTGGGCAGCGCGCGGAACTCGGACAGCACCGGCGCGGGCTCGTAGTCGTAATATACGATCAGCGTGTTGGGCGTCTGGCCGTCGTCTTCGTAGCCGAACCGCCCGCCGATGCTGATCACGTGCCGCGGCAGGCCGCCGCCGACGAACATGCGGCAGCCATCCAGGTGATGAATCCCCCAGTTGCCCAACTCGCCGTTGCCGTACGGCCATTGCCAGTGCCAGTCGTAGTGCAGGTTTTCGCGCTCCAGCGGCAAGATCGGAGCCGGGCCGGACCAGAGATTGTAGTCGAGCGTGGACGGAATCGGCCGCGGACCGCTCACCTTGCCGATGCTGCCGCGTGGCGAGAAATGCACGTGGCGGACCATCCGGACCTGGCCCAAGTTCCCCTGACGCACGTAGTCCAGCGCTTCCGCGTGGCCGTTGGGAGCGCGCGAGCCGTTGGGACACTGGACGATGCGCTGGTACTTGGCGGCCGCCTCGACCATCTTCCGGCCTTCGAAGATGTTGTACGAAGCCGGCTTCTGGACGTACACGTCCTTGCCGGCTTGGCAGGCCCAGATCGTCACCAGCGCGTGCCAGTGATTGGGCGTGGTGACGACGACGGCATCGACGTCCTTGCTGTCCAGCAGCTTGCGTGCGTCGCTGTAAGCGGCGACCTTCTCGTTGCGTTTCTGGAAGCTCTCGACCTCCGGCCCCAGATTGGCTTCGTCCACGTCGCAGAGGGCCACGATGCGCACGCCGGGGACCTGCCGGAAACTGCGGATCTCGTTCCGGCCCTGGCCACCGATCTTGACCCGCGAGCCGACGCCGACGACGGCCAGTCGCACGTCATCGTTGGCGCCGGCGGCTCGCAACCACGGGGAAGGGCAGGAGTTGGCTCCGAGCACGGCGGCGGAGGCACCCACGGAGCGTTTGAGAAAACTGCGGCGAGAAGTCTGGCTCATCATCGCTCCTTCGGAATTGGATGCACATGTCTGACATCAACCATACACCACGGCTGCCGGAGCCGCAACGACAAGCTCGCGCCCGCAGCTTGGGACGCTGTTTACTGCGGGGGCTGAAGTCGTCGGCGTTGCTGGTGCGAACTCAGATCGCGGCCCTGCGAGTGGCCGGATTCCCGCTGGGCAGATCACGTACAAAAGGCTCCAGGTTTTCGGTCTCTGCGATCCAGGCTATAATGTATGCGGCGACTCGACACGGCCCCACCCACGATTCGATCCCTCCGGAGATGGTCCATGACGATGGAAGCACCACACATCGCACAGGGCTACCGGCGCCGCAGCGTCGCGGTTGTCCCGGCGATCTCCAGACACAGGCTGCCGCTGGGGTCGAACTGCCGACGATCGTAGACAATCAGCAGGCCGCCCGGGGCCACTTTCTCGGCTTTCTCGGTCAAGTTGTAGCTGGTGGCCGGCACGGCGATGGCGACGAGAGCAGATCCGCTACTCGCTCGTCATCTCCGTGAAACTGCGAGTTCTTTGGACCCTCCCGCTAACCGCGCAGGGCGCGTTCGATTTGCTCGCTACTTGGTTCCTTGCCGGGACGGGTTTGTCGCATGAACTTCAAGACTCGCTCGTGCAGTGCTTCTGGATCTGCGGCTTGCAGCCGGTCGCTCAAGAACGCCAGCGTTTCCTGCTGGGCGACAGCGGCGGCAATTGTGGCGTTGATGAACTGGTTCAGGGACACGCCCTGCTCGCTGGCTAAGCGCTGAGCCTTCGTTTTCAAGTCGTCTCGCATGCGAAGCGATAGGTTTGCCATCGACTTCTCCTCATGGATAGCGGGCAAGGAATTCCTGTGGTGTCATCACGGTCCAGCCGTGCAGAGCCAAGTCCCCGGAGCGGAAGTCCCTCACGTTGTACGTGACGATCACGCCGACAGCATGAATCGCTGCCTCCACAAACTTGTTGTCTCCCTCATCCCGCAATTGTGCCACAGCCCCAGCCGGTTTGCCAGCCCAGCAAGATCGTCCCATAGGCGGACGCCAGGTCAGACTTTTTCCGCCACGACAAACCGGGTCCGATAGTCACGGGAGATGAGTTGGTTTGCGGCGTCGCCGAACTCGCCGACGAAACGTTCCGTGTCGGGATCGAAAGTGAGCATCGCGCCGAGAGTGGCGGGCGTCTTGTCGAGGTCCACGCCGTTGGCCGACAGGTGCGCGTGGAACCGGTCGTAGGCGGCGGACAATTCGCGATTGCCTGCGATACGCTCGCGGATCTCTCGGTCGAGCATCGTCTTGCTGACGCGATGCGAGATGTTGCCCAGGTGGCCATCGGCCGAAACCTACTAAGTATCGTTCGAAAAATAACTGTCGCCTCGTCAAAGTAGCCAACACACTCCGCGGCAACGGACGCCGAAACAAATCTCCCCTGGCATGTAGCCCCCCAAACACAAGAACAAGAAAGAAAGGGCCATTTTGGCTTTTCAGCGGAACCCGGCAGCAAGCCAAGGCACTCGCTGACTCGCAAGATGGAGTCTACAGCGACTTTGGGGTGGGGGATCGCCTCCTCTTCGCCACCACGCTGCTTGCCAGCGTGGAGCGGTGTTCGAGATGCTGGACGCAGTGGCTGGACGACGGCTCGGGCTGAACATGGCTCCACGCTGGCAAGCAGCGTGGTGGCCGAAGAGGTCGCGCGGTGGGGCGATGTCTGGTTCTGAACATGGCTCCACGCTGGCAAGCAGCGTGGTGGCCGAAGAGGTCGCGCGGTGGGGCGATGTCTGGTTCTGAACATGGCTCCACGCTGGCAAGCAGCGTGGTGGCCGAAGAAAGCGTGGAGCAGGCCGACGGCTCGGGCTGAACATGGCTCCACGCTGGCAAGCAGCGTGGTGGCCGAAGAGGTCGCGCGGTGGGGCGATGTCTGGTTCTGAACATGGCTCCACGCTGGCAAGCAGCGTGGTGGCCGAAGAAAGCGTGGAGCAGGCCGACGGCTCGGGCTGAACATGGCTCCACGCTGGCAAGCAGCGTGGTGGCCGAAGAGGTCGCGCGGTGGGGCGATGTCTGGTTCTGAACATGGCTCCACGCTGGCAAGCAGCGTGGTGGCCGAAAAGGTCGCGCGGTGGGGCGATGTCTGGTTCTGAACATGGCTCCACGCTGGCAAGCAGCGTGGTGACCGAAGAAAGCGTGGAGCAGGCCGACGGCTCGGGCTGAACATGGCTCCACGCTGGCAAGCAGCGTGGTGGCCGAAGAGGTCGCGCGGCGGGGCGATGTCTGGTTCTGAACATGGCTCCACGCTGGCAAGCAGCGTGGTGGCCGAAGAGGTCGCGCGGTGGGGCGATGTCTGGTTCTGAACATGGCTCCACGCTGGCAAGCAGCGTGGTGGCCGAA
>Ga0209723_1000675_pt1 | contig 61138 bp, 48 predicted proteins | sample BiotimSIPDNA_2_FD_185750 | JGI IMG/M metagenome (GOLD analysis project Ga0209723, IMG submission 185750) | Anaerobic biogas reactor microbial communites from Washington, USA - Biogas_R2 time_0 SIP DNA (SPAdes) (version 2) | ecosystem: Engineered > Bioreactor > Anaerobic > Unclassified | place... | reverse complement strand
CTCAAAAAGCACCGGTTTTGAGGATGAGTTGACTAAAACCACCGGTTCGTCCTCAAAAAGGGCCGATTTTGAGGATGAGTTGCTAGAAAACTGCGGTTCGTCCTCAAAAACCACCGGTTCGTAGTTTCCTGATTTTGGTTGACTACCCGGATGTCTTATCTCTGAGAAAAGTTGACCCGGTTTATAAATTATACATGAGCTTTGTTGACTTCAGCATGTTATACCTGGGGTTTGTTTACTTACCAAGTCTTATTCCTGTCAAGGATTGACCGGAGGGCAAAAGCAAACAGTTTTCCGGGATTCTAACTGATAATTTACCACATAGTCAGGTTCGTTGTTGCTGCATCACAAGAGAAGGGGAATTTCGGCTCACAAAAAAGGCGTGGAAGGTTCAACCCGTAGTGAATTTTACCAGTAACCTTTCCACTGTTGCGCGTTCCAATTGAAAAATTTTTTTGCTTATTAAAATATATCGCCTATCTTTGTATCGGCTTCCGTTATAACGGTGCTCATAGTAAAACAAAAAAATGATGAATACTGAAGAAAACATTGTATTGACAGAAGCGGTGCTTTATACATTGCCGGCGCTGGACAGAGCAATGCATGGGTATGGTGTAATGCGGGAAATTAAAAAATGAAACAAATATGAATACCGAAGAAAACATTGTATTGACAGAAGCGGTGTTTTATACATTGCTGGTTTTACATGCGCCGCTACACGGGTATGGTATCATGCAGGAGACCAAAAGACTGACCGATGGCAGACTTGTCCTGTCGGCAGGCACCCTGTACGGGGCCATTTCTTCCCTGCTGGACAAGGGCTGGATCGAGGCATTGCCCGCAGCAGAAGACAGCCGTCGCAAGGAATATGTAATAACACCTGCGGGCAGGTTGGTGGCCAGAAACGAACTGACAAGACTTCACGAACTGGTGGAGAACGGTGACAAAATCATTAATTAATCAAATATATTACAATGACAAAAACTATAAGGAAAATCTTCTTTTTATGGGAATACGAAAAAGAAGAAGCATGGATCAATCAAATGGCAAAGGAAGGCTGGATGCTCGTTCGGACCGGATTCAGAAAATATGTGTTTGAAAAAGGAAGGCCCGGGGAGTATGCCTACCGGCTGGAATTGCTGGAGAAGGACATGCATTCTCCCGAAAGCAAATCGTATCTTGATTTTTTGCAGGAAACGGGTATTGAAGTTGTGGGAGAATGCATCAACTGGGTATACCTGCGATGCAAAACAGAGGATTGTAAGTTCGATACGACAAACAGGCCCTTGTTCAAATTGACTCACTTGCTCAAGGTTCAGGATTTTTTCAATACCATTCGCCTGATCTTTATGGTTATTATAGCGATTTGTATTGTCTTCATTTTTATCCTGGAACATCCCGAACCGGCTCCTGTTATTGACTTCTTCAAGGGATTTTGTGTTGGGATAAGCCTGGCGTCCTCTGTCATGATGCTTCTGGCAGCACCCTATTTCCGCCGGATTAACAAAAAGGTGAAAGCCGCCATAAAAGAATTGTATACGTTCGGTTAAAGCGGATTCTCCCGGGGCAGCGCTCCGGCTAATCCAGCTTGAGCACCGCCATAAAAGCCGACTGCGGAACCTCCACGTTACCAATCTGGCGCATGCGCCGTTTCCCTTTCTTTTGTTTTTCCAGCAGCTTGCGTTTACGGGTGATGTCCCCACCGTAACATTTGGCCGTTACGTCCTTGCGAACGGCCTTTACGGTTTCACGGGCAATGATCTTCGCCCCTATGGCTGCCTGTATGGCTATGTCAAATTGCTGGCGCGGTATGAGTTCCTTCAGTTTTTCGCACATCTTACGGCCAAAGGTATAGGAGTGGCCGCGGTGGATCAGGCTGGACAGGGCGTCCACGGGTTCACCGTTCAGCAGGATGTCCAGTTTTACCAGGTCGGCTTTTTCATAACCAGTGAGATGGTAATCGAACGAGGCATAGCCGCGGGAAACACTTTTGAGCTTATCGTAAAAATCAAAGACGATCTCGGACAAAGGCATCCTGAAGGTAAGTTCCACGCGGTCAGAGGTCAGGTAATGCTGATTGCTCAATACGCCGCGTTTGTCCAGGCAGAGTTTCATGATGACACCAAAATATTCCGACTTGGATATGACCTGTGCCTTTATGTACGGTTCTTCAATATAATCGATCAGTGTAACTGCAGGCAGACCGGAAGGGTTGTGGACATCAATGGAATCGCCCTGTGTCGTGTATACCTTGTACGATACGTTTGGCACGGTAGTGATCACGTCGCAGTCAAATTCACGGAACAGCCTTTCCTGTACTATTTCCATATGAAGCAGTCCCAGGAACCCGCAACGGAACCCGAAACCGAGGGCCAGCGAGGATTCAGGCTCAAAAGTAAGCGAGGCATCGTTGAGCTGTAATTTCTCCAGGGCGGCCCGAAGCTCTTCGTATCCGTCGGTATCCACCGGATACATCCCGGCAAAAACCATAGGCTTAACCTCTTCGAATCCGGCGATCGCCTTCTGGCAGGGATTAACCACATGGGTAATGGTATCACCCACCTTCACTTCGGAAACGGTTTTGATCCCGGAAATGATGTATCCTACATCTCCTGTGCCGATCCTGGGACGGGAGGTCATTTTCATTTTCAGAATACCAACTTCGTCTGCCTCGTAAATTTTCCCGGTGTTGAAAAATTTCACCTTGTCACCCCGGCCGACAGATCCGTTCATAACCCTGAAATAGGCAATAATCCCGCGAAAAGGATTGAAAACCGAATCGAATATGAGCGCCTGCAGCGGAGCGTCCGGATCTCCCCCGGGTGAAGGGATGCGTTGTACGATCGCTTCCAGAACTTCGGGAACGCCCTGGCCGGTACGTGCACTGGTGCACAGAACGTCTTCCGGCTTGCAGCCCAGAAGTTCCACTACCTGATCCCGTACAGTCTCTACCATAGCGGAGTCCATATCTATCTTATTGAGAACAGGTATGATCTCGAGGTTATGGGCGATGGCCAGGTACAGGTTGGAAATAGTCTGTGCCTGGACCCCCTGGGTGGCGTCCACTACCAGAAGCGCGCCCTCACAGGAAGCGATGGCCCGGGATACTTCATAGGAAAAATCCACGTGTCCGGGCGTGTCCAGCAGGTTGAGTGTGTAGGACTCTCCACCGTACTGATAATCCAGTTGTATGGCATGTGATTTTATGGTAATTCCCTTTTCTCTTTCCAGATCCATATTGTCCAGAACCTGTGCTTCCATATCACGTTGCTCAACGGTATGGGTCAGCTCCAGAAGACGGTCTGCCAATGTGCTTTTTCCGTGATCTATATGGGCAATAATGCAGAAATTTCTTATGTTTTTCATAGGTGGCGCAAAGGTAAATATAATTTTTATCTTTGCAGTTCAATCAAATATTAGAGATCATGAACCAAAAGTCCCCCTACTCTGTCCCCGAGCTGACTTCGCAGATCCGCAGGGACATCATCCGCATGGTCACGGCGGCCAAAAGCGGACATCCGGGAGGATCCCTCAGCAGTACCGATTTCTTAACGGTCCTCTATGCGGAATTCCTGAAACAAACCCCCTCGCAGTGGAAACGTGACGGCCGCGGAATGGACATGTTTTTCCTGTCCATCGGCCATATTTCACCTTTATTTTACAGCCTGCTTGCACGTATGGGTTATTTTCCCGTGAAAGAGATGGCTTCTTTCCGCAAGCTCGGGACCCGATTGCAGGGCCATCCCAGTGTGGAATACGGACTGCCGGGTGTTCACGTGGCCAGCGGGTCGCTGGGCCAGGGCCTGTCGGTAGCCTCCGGTGCGGCACTGAGCAAACGTCTGGAAGGAGATCCCCACCGGGTATACGTATTGCTGGGGGACGGGGAAAGTGAAGAAGGGCAGGTATGGGAGGCAGCGATGTTTGCGGCACATCACAAGATCAGCAACCTGACGGCCATTACCGACTGGAACAAACAACAGATAGACGGTCCCGTAGATCAAATAGGGGGTGTGGGAGACCTTGTCGCCAAATGGACGGCTTTCGGATGGCGTGTGATGGAATGTGACGGACACGACCTCGATAAGATCAGGAACGCGTTCCGTGCCTCTGCCGAACCCGGGGAAAAACCGGTTATGATACTGATGCATACGCACATGGGGCAGGGAGTGGATTTTATGACAGGTTCGCATACCTGGCACGGAAAAGCCCCTTCGGCCGAACAGGAAGCCCTGGCGCTGGCACAATTACAGGAAACTTTGGGTGATTATTAATTGAACCGCAATGATGACAAATACAGGAAATAAAGATACCCGTTCCGGCTTTGGTGCCGGGCTGTACGAACTGGGAACCCTCAATCCCCGTGTAGTGGCTCTGTGTGCCGATCTGATAGGCTCGCTGAAAATGGAAAAATTTGCCGCAGATTTTCCCGACCGGTTTTTCCAGTGCGGGATTGCCGAGGCCAACATGATGGGCGTGGCTGCCGGTATGGCCGTAACCGGCCTGATCCCCTTTGTGGGAACTTTTGCCGAGTTTGCCACTGGCCGCGTGTACGACCAGCTACGTCAATCCGTCTGTTATTCACAGGCAAACGTCAAGATAGCCGCTTCCCATGCCGGAGTCACCCTGGGAGAAGACGGGGCTACCCACCAGACAATGGAAGACCTGGCCCTGGCCAGGGCCCTGCCGCATATGACCGTTGTCAATCCGTGCGACTACAACCAGACACGCCTTGCCACACTGGCGGCAGCCGGGTGGGATGGTCCGCTGTACCTGCGGTTCGGAAGGCCTTCCGTCCCCAATTTCACCCCGGTGGACGGGCCCTTCCAGATAGGAAAAGCGTGGATGGTCCAACCGGGAGAAGACGTTACCATCCTGGCTACCGGACACCTGGTCTGGGAAGCCCTTGAAGCTGTAAAAATCCTCGCTCAGAAAGGGATCCGGGCCGAGCTGATCAACATACACACCCTCAAACCCCTGGACGAAAAAGCCATTCTGGATTCTGCCCGTAAAACCGGGGCGGTGGTTACTGCCGAAGAACACCTGATCGCGGGAGGTCTGGGAGAACTGACCGCAGGCCTGCTGGCAAGGCACTTCCCTGTCCCCATGAGGATGGTCGCCATGGAAGAAGGATTCGGCCAAAGCGGCACCCCGCGTGAACTGATGGATCTTTACGGATTGAACGCCGCCGGTATTGTAAACAAGGTATGTGAACTCAGATAAGGAATTGCGGGCCTGGTGTGAAAGCGGAGAATATGAACGCGCTTTCGAAGACATTGTGCATCAGTACAGTCAACGCCTGTATTGGCATATCCGGAAAATGGTACTGGTGCACGACGATGCCGATGACATCCTGCAAAACACCCTGTTGAAAGCTTGGACCGGACTTCCCTCGTTCCGCTGGGAATCCCGGTTGTTCACGTGGCTCTACCGCATTGCCACCAACGAAGTCCTCACATTCCTGAACAAAAACAAATCCCTGAACGAGGCACCCCTGGAAGACCGCGTGGATGCAGATCCGCATCTTTTCAGCGGAGACAGCTTGCAGAAGGCCCTGCAACTGGCCATCCTGAAACTGCCGGCCAAACAGCGCCTTGTTTTCAACATGCGCTACTTTGACGAGATCCGTTATGAAGACATGTCCCGGATCCTGGGCACTTCGGTGGGAGCGCTCAAGGCTTCTTACCACCATGCGACAGCAAAAGTTCAGGAAACGCTTAAGGAGCTGCTTCTTTAAACCTTTTTATCTTTTTATTATCTAACGATTGAATATGAGCGAAGAAACGTTACATAACCCGCATCTGAAAAAGAACCCCTTCACGGTTCCGACCGGCTATTTTGAACAGGTCGAAGCCAGGTGGTCCGGCCAGGATATCCGGGCTGTATACGGGTTCGGGGAGGCGCCCCCGCGTGAAGACACAGAAACTTTGCCCGGTAAAGGAAGAGGACGGTTTATTCGCTTGCTCAAACCACAGTTGCAGCTTGCCGCGGGTTTTGTTTTGCTTTTCGGGATCGGATATCTTTTACTCGTTATGACAGGCCGGAACAAAGAAGAGCAGATGCCGGCCGATGAACTGTCCGTGTTGAACGAATGGTCATACTGGGGCCTGGACCACAGGACTGTTTCGGACCTGGTGCTGGATGATTTTCTGGAAGAAGATCCGTCTCCCGCCATGACGGATCTGGATGTTGACGAATTGCTGGATTACATGAATTACCCCGGGTTTGATCTGGCAAATATGGATTTGAATACAAACAACAAATAAAACTTATATCATGAGCCGTTCATTAATTGTTCTTCTGTTGTGCCTCTTGCCGGTCTGGGCTACTGCCCAGGATCAGGGACAGCGTAAAAGCGACCGGGACCGGAGAACTGAACGCGAAGCCATCCAGGCACAGAAAGTCGCCTTTATTACACAGGAAGTAGGCTTAACGTCAGAAGAAGCGGAAAAATTCTGGCCCCTTTACAACGAAATGGACCGGAAACTCAACGAACTGGGACACAAACGTGGCCGGACCAAAGCAGAGATATTCCACGTGCTGAACCCTTCTTTCGGAACTACCGGCCGGGGCACCGCACCTGCCGGGTCATCTGAAGGCCGAACCGCTGCCGGCGACCACCGGGCATCTGCGGAACAAGCCAGGGTAGATGCGAAGCCCAAAGGACCTGCCGCCCCCATTGACGCTTTGCTTGAAACGTTCATCAATACGTTTACAGAAGAAAACGACCTGAGAATGGAATACCACCGAAAATTTCTTAAGGTGTTAACAGCCGCCCAGATTGCCCGTCTGTACCTGGCAGAGGAACATTTCAGCAACAAGCTTTTTCGCGACTACATTAACCGGAAGCTCGACGAACGGTCCAAACCGTCACGCCCATAAATAGAAATCCCGCACCAGTTCCACATATTGCGGGCTGTATCCCATCACACCTTCCCCGTATAAGGATAACATCTCGTCCTTTACGGGGATCTGTTTTCTCCCCATCTCGGCCAATATCCGCACAGGATTTCTGTCCCCGCGCGTATATACCCTTGTGTACCGTCGGAGGTACAAGGAATCGGCATCTTGCAGCGCCAAGGGAAAAAAGGTCCCCGATAAGACAAAAGGCAGGACCAGGGCAAACACCCCGTTTTCTGCCAGCAGGTCAGACACCCCCGTAAGAAGCGCCTCGTGTGTAAGTCCCTCTTTCCCTCCGTGACGGGCAATGCTTCTGCGCCTATCGGGATTCTTAAGAGACCCGTGAAAATAGGGAGGGTTGGTTATGATCAGATCGTATTTGTCTTTCGCCAGGTAATGGCGGAAATCTGCGTGATGTACCTGTAGCCTGTCCGCCCATGGGGAACACGACATGTTTTCTGCCGCTTCCTGTGCCGAGTCTTCGTCAATTTCAACGGCATCTATACATGCGTCCGGGAAACGCTGTGCCATCATCAGGGCCAGTATCCCGCATCCGGTTCCCACATCCAGTATACGTAGCGGAGTTTCTTCAGGACCGTGTACCCAGGCCCCGAGCAATACGCTGTCTGTACTGATCTGCATGGCCGAACGGCCATGTGCTGCAACAAACCGTTTAAAACGGAACGGTTCCACGCTACTGAACAAAAAGCCCGTCACGCATGGTCAGACTGCGATCGCTCATTTCTGCAAGTGACCGGTCGTGTGTTACCATGATGATCGTCTGACCGTAAGTGTCACGTAACCGGAAAAACAATTTATGCAATTCATCCTTGTTGTGGGAATCCAGGTTCCCCGAGGGCTCGTCTGCCAAAAGGACGCTGGGATGGTTGACCAGAGCCCTGGCCACGGCAACGCGTTGTTGTTCGCCACCGCTAAGCTCAGCGGGTTTATGCTCCATGCGGTATCCAAGTCCCAGAAAATCAAGAAGTTCTTTTGCCCTTTCACGTACCTTGTCTGCAGGGTCACGGGATATGAAGCCCGGTATGCATACGTTCTCGAGGGCTGTAAATTCCGGCAGCAAATGGTGGAACTGAAAGACAAATCCAATGTGTTTGTTTCTGAAATCAGCTATCTGGTCTTTTTTCAACTCAAAAACCGGAGTGCCTCCTATCCACACCTGTCCCGTATCGGGAGGGGACAAGGTTCCCAGTATCTGGAGCAGCGTGGTTTTGCCCGCGCCGCTGGCACCGGTGATACAAACCACTTCGGCAGGGGCAACTTCCAGGGAAATGCCCTTGAGAACCTGCACGCTGCCGAATGATTTGGTAATGTAATCCGCCTTTATCATACGTTGCGGAAAAAGGTTTAATCTTCTTTTTCTTCTTCTTCGTATTCTTTCAGAAGCTTATCCTGCACGTCGGAAGGCACCTGTGCATATTCTGTAAAAGCCATCGTGAAGCTGGCCCGTCCCGAAGTCAGGGAACTGAGCGTTGTGGAATATTTGTTCAACTCGGCAAGGGGAACCCTGGCTTTCAGGATCTGGAAGCCTTTTTCACTGCTCATGCCTTCGATCAGGGCACGGCGGTTTTGTAAGTCGCTCATAACATCGCCCATGCAGTCCGAAGGGACAAGGACTTCCACCATGTAGATTGGTTCCATGATCTTGGGTCCGGCTTTTTTGAAGGCATCCTTAAAGGCATTCCTTCCGGCCAGTTTGAACGAAATCTCGTTGGAATCCACCGGGTGCATTTTGCCATCGTATACGTAACACTTGATGTCACGGGCATAGGAACCTGTGAGCGGACCTTCTTCCATTTTTTCCATGATCCCTTTCAGGATGGCGGGCATAAAACGTCCGTCAATCGAACCGCCTACAATACAGTTGTAGTAAATAAGCTTTCCGCCCCAGTCCATGTCGTACTCTTCACGACCTTTCAGGTTTAAGACCAGTTCTTTGCCTTCAACTTTAAACCGGTTGTTTTCGGGAGCTCCCTCAACATAAGGTTCAATAAGCAGATGGACTTCCCCAAACTGACCGGCCCCTCCGGATTGTTTTTTGTGACGGTAGCTCGAGGCGGCCATTTTGGTAATGGTTTCACGGTAGGGGATCTTGGGGGAGATCAGGTCCACTTCCATTTTATGGGTGTTGTTGATGTGCCATTTAAGGGTATTGATATGATGTTCGCCCTGTCCGCTAACAATGATCTGCCTGAGTTCCTTTGAGTATTCCACCACGATTGTGGGATCCTCGGCAGCTGCTTTGTTCAGGATCTCGCCCAGTTTTTCGTCATCCTTTTCTGATTTGGCTTTGATAGCCGTACGGAATTTGGCCGGAGGGAAGGCGATGGGCTCAAATTCCCAGTCTTTTCCGTTCCCGTTCAACGTGTGATTTGATTTGGCACTTTTAAGTTTCACCGTACATCCCATGTCCCCGGCAATGAGCTCGGTCACCTTCTCCCGTTTTTTTCCGGCGGCAACAAAGAGCCCCGATATCCGTTCCTTACTGCCGTTGTTGGCATTGACCAGGTCCATGGATTCGGTGATCTTCCCTGACATGACACGGAAAAAGGCAACGTCTCCCAGGTGCTGTTCCTGGGTTGTCTTGTACATATACAGAGAAGGTGCTCCTTTAACGTCACAGGGGATTTCCTCGCCCGAAACGGTTTTGTTGCCAGTCATGCCGGGATGCGGGGCAATGAGCGTGATCAGCTCCATCAGGCGTTTGACGCCAATGTCCTTTTTCCCGGAAACAATAACCAAGGGCATGATCTCGCATTTGCGGAACCCTATGACGAGGCCCTGGATGATCTCTTCCGGGGTAAGGGCGCCGTTTTCAAAGAATTTTTCCATCAACGGTTCATCGGCTTCGGCTGCACGTTCTGCCAGTTCGGCATGCATGGTCTCCGCCCTGTCCTTAAGGTCGGCGGGAATGTCCAGTTCTTCGCGGCTGCCGTTGTCGTCGCTGAAACGGTACATTTTCATCTTCACCACGTCAACGAACGAATTGAAACCCGCTCCTGCATCTACCGGGAATTGTACCGGACAAACCTTGTTCCCGTAAGCTTCGTGTAACGAATCCATACAGGCATCCCAGTTGGCTTTCTCGTGATCGAGCTGGCTGACGGCCAGGAACAAAGGCTTATGTTGCTGTTCGGCATAACGGGAAAAGATCTCTGTTCCCACTTCAACACCGTGCTGTCCGTTTACCAGCATAACTCCGGAATCGGCAACCCTGAATGCGGAAATAAGACCGCCTATGAAATCGTCGGAACCCGGTGTATCAATGAAATTCAGCTTGTGATCCTCGTATTCCGTGTAGAAAAGCGTAGGATAGATGGATCTCTGATACAACTGTTCAATTTCCGTATTGTCACATACGGTATTTTTGGCTTCAACGGTTCCACGGCGGTCGATCACTTTGCCTTCCATCATCATGGCTTCGGCCAGAGTGGTTTTGCCGGACTTGGTGTTCCCCATCAGAACCACATTGCGAATTTGTTCTGTAGTATAAGTTTTCATTAATCAATATGTTTATTTATTGTTTACGGGATAATACAGGGCGACAAAGGTAATAATTTTTTCCTTTACCTTTGTATATATGTATATCCCTTTGCTTCCCCATCTTCAGCCGGGCAGACAGGAGGCCGGATGTGACGAGGCGGGAAGGGGTCCGCTGGCAGGTCCTGTTTACGCCGCGGCAGTGATCCTTCCGCCCGGCTTCAGTCATCCCCTGCTGCAGGATTCAAAGATGATGACAGAACGGCATCGGCTTGAAGTACGGGATTTTATCATGGAAAAGGCTGTTGGCTGGGGTGTCGCCTGGTGCTCCCCGGAGGAAATTGACCGCTGGAACATTCTGCGGGCTTCTATTACCGCCATGCACCGGGCCCTGGATAAACTTCCGGTTTCGCCGGATTACATCCTGGTTGACGGGAACCGGTTTTACCCCTACCACCCCGGGGGCGGCGATTCCCTGCTCAGCCCCGTAATACCCCACCAGTGCCTTGTAAGGGGCGACAGGCGTTTTGCGGCGATCGCCGCAGCCTCGGTCCTGGCCAAAACATTCCGCGACCAGTACATGACCGGCCTGGACCGTGATTTTCCCGTGTACGGATGGAAAGACAACAAGGGGTACCCCACGAAAAAACACCGGGAGGCGATCGGGAAATACGGACTGACAGTCCATCACAGGAGGTCGTTTTCTTGTCATTTATAATTACCTTTGCAGGTTATACGCAAATACAACAATTAACACATACTACGCATGAAAAAAATGAGTTTAATCCTGTGCGCCTTGCTCCTCCTTGGCGGCAATGTACGTGCAGACGAGGGGATGTGGTTGCTGCCGCTCCTGAAACAATTGAACATCAAAGCCATGAAAGATGCCGGACTCAGGCTTGAAGCCGACGACATCTACAATATCAACCATTCCAGCCTGAAAGACGCCATCGTCATATTCGGCGGCGGATGTACCGGGGAAGTCGTTTCCGGGGAAGGTTTGCTGCTGACCAACCACCATTGCGGTTACGGCGTTATCCAGGCTTTGAGCAGCGTGGAGCACAATTACCTGAAAGACGGATTCTGGGCTAAAAACAGGGAAGAGGAAATTCCCGCCCCGGGCTTGCGGGTCGTTTTTATGGAACGGATGACCGATGTCACCAAAGAGGTGTATGCCATTCTGGATACCTGCACGACGCAGGAAGGCCGTACGGCTGCAGAAGCGCGTCTTACCAGGGAATGGGGCGAAAAGGTCAGGGAAGAGAATCCGCATTTTACCGGCCGTCTGTACAGTATGTACGGGGGCAATCAATATTACCTGGTAGTTTATAAAATATATACCGACATCCGGTTTGTGGGAGCTCCTCCTTCTTCCATCGGAAAATTCGGTGCCGACACCGACAACTGGATGTGGCCCCGCCATACGTGCGATTTTTCCATGTTCAGGATTTATGCCGGACCGGACAATGAACCGGCCGATTATGCTCCCGAAAACCGGCCGTATAAGGCAAAACATTCCCTTCCCGTAAGTCTGAAAGGCGTAAAACAGGGAGATTTTGTCATGACATTGGGCTATCCCGGAACCACCACCCGTTATATGACGTCGATCGAGGTGGACCGCCAGGAACAGCTGACCAACAATATCGGGATAGAGGTAAGGACCATCCGGCAGGATGTCATGCTGGAAGATATGCTGGCCGACCCGAAAGTACAATTGCAATATGCCAGCAAGTATTCAGGCAGCACCAACGCCTGGAAAAAATGGACCGGGATGAATGAAACATTCGGGAAATTGAACGTGAAGGCCCGCCGGGCAGAGGAAGAGGCCGCCTTTACCGCCTGGGTGAATGCCAGCCCCGGCCGCCGCGAAAAATACGGGACCGCCCTCAGTGACATTGAAGAGGCCATTCGGGGACAATGGGATATGCTTTACGTAAGCCGTTACCTGAGTGAAGCGTTACGCAATATTGAAGTAAGTGGTCTGGCTTCACGGTTGTTCACAAGGGCAGACGGCCAGGGTGATGTCAACAGTGAAAGCCTGAAAACTCAGGCCAGGCGATTTTTTGCCAATTACAACCGGCCAACGGACGTAAAGGTGGCCAGGGCCATGCTCGGCATCTTTGCCCAAAAAGTAGATAAAGGGCATTACCCCACCGTTTACCGGATCATTGAAAAAGACTATGCCGGCAATACAGATGCCTATGTGGAAGATCTGTTTGCCAAAACAGCCTTTGCCTCTGAGGAGAAACTTTGCAGCCTCATAGACAGGCTGGCTGACGAAAACACCCGGACTGCGGCATGGGAGGAGGTCAGGAACGATCCGGCCTGGATACTGGGCCGCTCGGTGGCTGAAAAAACAAGGGAATGTCAGGACGCCATTGCTCCTTTTTATGCACAATACGAAAAGGGACACCGCAACTTCATCGCGGGTATGCTGGAGATGCGAAAAGGACAACCCATGTATCCCGATGCCAATTCCTCCATGCGTCTTACATACGGGAATGTATTGAATTACAGGCCCCGGGACGGCGTGATCTATGATTACTACACCACCCTTACCGGGGTAATGGAAAAAGAAGACCCGGACAACTGGGAATTTGTGGTTCCTGAAAAACTGGTGCAGCTATACAATAAAAAAGACTACGGACAATATGCACGGCCGGGTGAAGAAGTGGTTACCGGATTTATCGCCAACACCGATATCACAGGCGGCAATTCAGGATCCCCGGTTTTGAACGCAAAGGGAGAGCTCATTGGGCTGGCCTTTGACGGCAACTGGGAATCCATGAGCGGGGACGTGATCTTTGAACCCGAACTGCAACGCTGCATAGCCGTGGACATCCGGTATGTCCTTTTTATTGTGGACAAGTACGGGGAGGCAGGATATTTGCTGGAAGAAATGGATATTAGAAAATAGAACTATGGAAAAGATAAATTATGCGGCCATGAAGCCCGCCCAACCCCCGAAAGGGAATAAAAAAGAGGAAAAAGATACGGTAGAAATCGACGGGATGAAAAGCGTGAAACACGTCATTGCCATCGCCAGCGGTAAAGGTGGCGTGGGAAAATCCACCGTGGCCGTTAACCTGGCCGTTGCCCTGGCCCTGGAAGGATACAGCGTGGGACTCGCCGATGCCGATATTTACGGGCCTTCGGTGCCGACCCTTACCGGGACACAGGACCAGCAGCCCGGCGTGGATATGATAGATGAAAACGTACAGGTTTTCGAACCTATTGTCAAATACGGGGTCAAATGGATGTCCATAGGGTATTTCGCCAAACCCGACCAGGCCCTTATATGGAGGGGCCCGATGGCCAGCAGTGCCCTCAAGCAACTCCTGAAACAGACCAAATGGGGACCACTGGATTTCCTGCTGATAGACCTGCCTCCGGGAACGGGCGATATCCACCTGAGCCTGATGCAGGACATTCCGCTGAGCGGGGGAATCGTGGTCACCACCCCACAGCAGGTATCTGTTTCCGATGTGGAGAAATGCCTGAACATGTTCTTCCACAAGGACCTTAACAAACACGTCCTGGGCCTGGTGGAAAACATGGCCTGGTTCACGCCAGAAGAACTTCCCGATAATAAATATTATATTTTCGGAAAAGGCGGGGCCAAAGAGCTTTCTCAGAAATACAACCTGCCCATCCTGGCAGAAATACCTCTTGTCCAGGGAGTTTGTGAACGTGGTGATGCCGGTATTCCGGCCGTCAACGACCAAAACTCCGCCGGAAAAGCATTCAGGGACCTGGCAGGAAAGGTCATTTCTTTATTGGCATAAAGCAACCAATCAGGCAAAATTTACGTCTTTCGACTATGAAAAAAATCGTATCACTACTACTGGCAACCACCGCACTGATGTTCGTGGCGGGTTGCAAACCCGAAATCCCCTTCATTGAAGCCAGCCCCACAACCGTAACCTTCCCGCAGGAAGGAGGAATGCAGGCCATCAACCTGTCCACCAACAGCATGTCCTGGACTGCTTCCGTTTCCGGGAAAGGGTTTTCTGTATCTCCCGCCAGCGGCGCAGGGAACGCCTCACTGCAACTGACCGCGGCAGCCTCTACCTCGTCAAACGACCAGACAGGAACGCTGACCATCAGGAGCGGCACCATGCAGGCAACGGTCGCAATAACCCAAAGCGCTCGTAATACACTGATTGTCAATGGAACAAACACTGTGGAATCATCCGGAGGCACCTATACGCTTACCCTGCAGTACAATACGGCTTATACCGTCGAAATTGAAGAAGCCTCCAAATCCTGGATCCAATATACCGGAACAAAAGCCCTGTCTACGGCTACCCTTGAATTTCTGATCGCACCCAATCCGGGGGCTCCGCGTTCCGGGCAGGTTGCCGTGCGTGACAATGCCGGAATTGCCCAGACGCAGACTTTTACATTCGAGCAAAAACAGAGTACTGTCAGGACTATCCTGCTGGAACTGTACGGCCAACTGGGAGGAAGCAGCTGGGCGGAAGCCAAGAAAACCAACTGGAACACGGAAGAACCCGTTGAAACCTGGGGCGGGGTAACCGTGGAAGAAGGTAAAGTGACCCAGCTGAATTTAAGCGGATTTGGACTTACCGGACAATTGCCGGCTGCCATTGGCTCCCTGACTGACCTGACCCGGCTGAATATCGGCTCCAACACGGGCCTTACGGGACCGCTGCCCTCCACAATCGGAGACCTGGTAAACCTGGATGCACTGATGGCTGTTACTACCGGACTGGAAGGCCCGTTGCCCGCTTCTATGGGAAACCTGAAAAAACTTACCAACCTGCAGCTGAACAACAACAACATAAGCGGAAGGATCCCCGAAGAATGGGGAGGCATGGAGGCGATGAAAAATTTTGGATTGTTCAACACCAAAATTTCCAGCCCCCTGCCCAACACCATTTTTGAACAATGGAAACACATTGGCTCCATCCTGCTGCACAGCAATCCCAACCTGACGGGGTCCCTGCCGCCTGCACTGGGGAGCATGGAAACCGACAACACCCTTTTCAGCGTGCAGATGCACAATTGTAATTTTGAAGGAGGGATCCCCGAGGAATGGGGAGGCATCCCGGAAGTTTCCAAACAGCTGCACCTTTACGGCAACAAACTTACGGAACCGGTGCCCCTGTCCATCCAGAACCATCCTTCTTGGAGTGAAGACAAATGGGATAAATGGAAAGATGCCGGCATCCATTTCATCCGCACCCAACAAAACGGGATATTCCTGGACCTGGAACAGGTGCCCGATGCCCAGCGCGACCGTCTGATGGCACTGTACAACGCCCTGGACGGAGCCAACTGGACCAAAGGGGCCAACTGGAATACCGATGAGGAGATCAGTACCTGGGAAGGTGTAACTGTCACCGACGAAGCCATTACCGGTCTTAACCTGAGCGGATTCGGGCTCAAAGGACAGTTGCCTCCCGAGATAGGAGAACTGACGGCGCTCAAATCGCTCAACCTGGGCAACAACCCCAACCTGACCGGCCCGCTGCCAAAGGAAATGGGAAGTCTTGTGAACCTGACGGCCCTGATGGCAGTAACCACCGGACTGGAAGGGTCCCTGCCAAAGGAAATGGGCAATCTGAACAAACTGACCAACCTCCAGTTGAACAACAACAACATCTCGGGGACCATTCCCAAAGAATGGGCCGGGATGACGGCTCTGAACAACTTCGGAATGTTCAACACAAAGATCTCGGGCCCTATTCCCGACGAGCTCTTCACCGGGTGGAAAAACATCGCCACCTTCCTGATGTACAACAACCCCAACCTGACCGGTTCCCTGCCCGAAGGACTGGGAAATATGACAACCACCCAGACCCGCTTTAACATTCATTTGTACGAATGCAACTTTACCGGCGGCATCCCGGCATCCTGGGCGAATATTCCTGCCGTATCGGCTCAATTGCGCATTTACGGGAATAAGCTGACCGAACCGGTGCCTGCCTTTATTGTGAACCACCCTTGCTGGGATCAGTGGAACACCTACAAGACCAATACCGACATCCATTACATCCGGACGCAACAGAACGGTGTATTTCTGGACCTTGAAGGCGTGCTGCCTACCCTGGGCGAACTGACGGTGACCGAATTGTTGTACAACAAGATCAGCGTCTCCTCAACGGTTATCAAACAAGGCAGTCACGAAATCACTGACCGGGGCTTTATCCTGAACAGTACTACCCGTAAGGCCGGAACAGGGACCGGGGATTTTTCCGCGAGCTTTACGAGCAACATATTGGAAAACACGGCTTATACCCTTAAAGCTTATGCTACCAGTGCAGCCGGCACTGCCTACAGCAACCAGGTAACCGTTACCACTCCTGTTTACAACCAGCTCAATGCCACATTCTTCAACACAGCCGGGGAGGCAGTCAGTTATGCCAGCGTGTACCTGAAACGTGTTTCCGATCAGACTACAAATGCTCCTGCACCAACTGCCGTGAGTGCCAAAAGCGCAGACCTGCCTGCCATCACGGGTGCGAACCGGGACGAAGTGCTGCGGTCGGCTGCTGCCTGGCTGGCTTCTTTCGTGAAACCCTACAGGGAAAACATCAGGAACGACCTGGAGCTTCTGAAAACCGTGACCTATAGCGTGCCGGCAACCCGGAGTACTGCCATAAGCCGGACGGATCAGCCGGATTATGATTACAGCCTGACAACCCAGGCCGCAGGAAATATTGAGATCCGGGATATTGTCCCCGGAACCTATGCCGTCAGGGTATCGGGATATGGAATTGTTAAGGATTTTTATACATTGATCACCATCCCGTCAGGCGTATCTGAAAAGACCATCGAGAATATTCCGGTACTGTCGGGGGGCTCAAATATCGGGACCTTGTCGCTGTTCATGCCCAACACGGCAACAAGGCCTTTTGCCTCTTCCGTGGCCAACGACAACATTGTGATGCTGGTGCAGATGGCCCCGGATTATGTAAAAACCTGGAAAGGCAAAACCCTGGACAACCTGATGTTGTGTCCCATGGACACCACTTCTTCCATGGTGATCGTGGCCCGTAATTCCGATCAGCTGGAACAGATCTACGATGCGTTCCTTTCTCTTACTGACGAAGAGGGAAACCCGGTACAACCCGAAGATCCCATGAAATTCCTGGATTTCATTGAAACCTTGTCAAGACGCGTGATCATGATAAACGACGTCCATGCGGGGCAGACCAACCTGATTCCGCAAAGTACGGCCAATTTGAAAAAGTTTTTCGTGGACCAGCTTAAGAATTCCGGACAATGGGGGACCATCTCAAGCTTTATCACCGAGAATTACAACGTTCAGCTCCAGGAGAATGACGGGGTTGTGCTCAATATGATCATTCAGCAGCAAGGAAATAAACCTGTCCTGATGACGGACGGGAACGGCCCGGCTGTAGCGGGAGGGAACGGACTAATCCTGCCCTCAGACGAAAATGTTACCAATCTGAATGACGTCGGTTATAGCGGGAACTGGCACCTGGGTATTACCGTAAAATAAGGTCCAGGAAAACGATGGCTATGGCCACCGGTGCCACGTAACGAATGATGAAATAATACGCACGGAACAGGGTGCCCTTCAGGGTGCCCTGATTTGTAAACTCATCGTAAACAAGCGCCTTTTTCATATACCAGCCAACAAAAAGCACGATGAACAGACCGCCCAGGGGCAAGAGGATGTTTGCCGACAGGTAATCGAAAAAATCAAATATGGTCTTCCCGAATATTTTCACGTCGCTGAGCACTCCCTGGGACAGAGAGCTGAACGAGGCACAAACGGTAACCAGCAGGGCGATAACTCCAACGGCATACTTCCGTTTCACTTTCAATCTTTCAGTAACGTAGGCAGTAACAACTTCCAAAAGCGAAATGACAGAAGTAACAGCCGCTATCAAAAGGATCACAAAGAACATCACGGCAAAATAATTCCCTAACGGAATTTGTGCAAATATTCTGGGCAATACAATAAACACAAGCCCCGGGCCTTCCTGGGGAGATATCCCAAAAGCGAACACGGCGGGCATAATGGCCAGTCCGGCCAACATGGCAAAAAGGGTATCGGACATGGCTGTGGAAAAAGAGACCCTGGTCAGGTTCTCCTTATTCGGGATATAGGACCCGTAGGTGATCAGGCAACCCATACCCAGGCTAAGTGAAAAAAAGGCTTGTCCCAGCGCCGCCAGGATGACGGAGGTGTTGATCTTGGAAAAATCGGGCTCTACCAGGAATGCTATTCCTTTTTCCGCTCCCGGGAGTGTGAGTGAACGCACCATAAGGATCACGACCATCAGGAACAGGAACGGCATCATGATACGGGAATATTTCTCAATTCCTTTCTTGATGCCGCACATCACTATAAACGCGCTGAAAAGCACAAAAACCACCGTCCACACTATGGGGCGTACCGGGGAGGTTACCATGGTCGTAAACTGACTTTCCAGGGAGGAAATGTCCGGTTTTGAAAACAGGTGTATGATGGAGCGGAAAAGATAATCCATGGTCCAGCCTCCCACAACCGTGTAAAAAGCCAGGATGGAGAAAGCGGCTATAACCCCTACCACCCCTATGGCGCTCCAGGGAGTGCGCGGCGCCAGTATCTGGAACGCCTTAACGGTATTGGCCCTGGTCCTGCGACCGATAATGAACTCTGAAACGGCAATGGGAAGGCATATGATCAGCACAAAGGCCAGGTATACAAGAATGAAGGCCGCTCCACCGTTTTGTCCTACCAGGTAAGGGAAGCGCCATAAATTGCCCAGTCCCACGGCGGAACCTACCGTAGCTACCAGGACCCCGAAAAATCCCGAGAATTCGTCACGTTTCATAAAGACATGGTTTTAGGCAAATATACGTCCTTTCTTTTTACCTTTGCTTAAAATAGAGACGCTATGCAAATGAATAGCATAAAAAAATGGATCGCTTACCCCGTGGCCGTTGTGCTGTTTCTTCTGCTCGCCTATGGGTTCGTTCCGCAAATCTTCCAGGGGAAGGTCCTTAACCAGGGTGATATAACGGCCTGGGAGGCAATGGCAAAGGAGGCAAAAGACTACAATCAGACTCACGACGACGAGGCGCTCTGGACCAATTCGATGTTCAGCGGCATGCCGACCCTGACCATCAACAAGGTCACCCGTGGGAACTACACCCGTATCATAAGCCGTGTGCTGGAGGCAGGTGCGGCGCCCGCATCATACCTTTTTCTTTCGCTTCTGGGAGGATTCCTTTTGTTCCTTGCCCTGGGGATCAATCCCTGGATAGCCATTCTGGGAGGTGTGGCGGTAACTTTTTGTTCCTATAACATGCAGATCATACAGGCGGGCCATGTCACCAAAATGATCGCCATCGCCTACATGCCCTGGGTATTGGCCTCGATGGCCTTTGCCTACCGGAAAAACATCCTTTTGGGAGCGTTGTTCTTTGCTCTTACGGTAAGTTTCCATGTGGCGGCCAACCATCCCCAGATTACCTATTACCTTGGATTTATCATTCTTTTTGTGATGGCGGGATTGCTGGCAGAGGCCCTGATCAGGCGCCAGATGCCCCGTTTTGCAAGGACTACGGCCCTGATCGTGGCTGCAGGACTGCTGGGGCTGGCCACCTCGGCAAATCACCTGCTTCCCACTTACGAATACACCAGATATTCCATGCGCGGAGGCTCGGAACTGGACGCTTCCGGAAACGCTCCCCGAACCGGGCTCGACATAGACTACGCCACCCAATGGAGCTATTCCAGGATGGAATCATTCAACATGCTGATCCCGGATTTTTACGGAGGTGCCTCTGTCGGGGCGCTGGACAGGGATTCCCGTACGTACAACAAGCTGAGTGAGTCCGGATACAACGCGGACGGGGTCATATCACACATGCCTCTTTACTGGGGGGAACAACCGTTTACCGCCGGTCCCATGTACATGGGTGCCATCATGCTCTTTCTGTTTGTACTGGGACTCATCCTGGTCAAAGGACCTCTGAAATGGGCCCTGGCGGGAGTTACCCTGCTTTCCCTGTTATTGTCCTGGGGGTACCATCTGGAATGGTTTTCGGCCTTTTTCTTCCGTTATGTGCCTTTATACGATAAATTCCGTACCGTCAGTATGATCCTGGTTATCTGGCAAATGGTGGTTCCCGCACTGGGAATATACGTTTTATGGAACCTGCTGCAACATACCTATCCGGTGAAGAAAGCCGTTAAGGGCATGATCTGGGCGCTGGGCATAACAGCGGGATTCTGTCTGCTCGCGGCACTTTTCCCGTCGGTTGCCGGTTCTTTTTCGGGCCCTTCCGATAAGTCTCTGCCCGCCGAACTGATACCCGCACTGGTTGCTGACAGGAAAGATCTGTTGCGACAGGATGCCCTGCGTTCGGCCTTCCTGATTGCAGGAGCTGCGGTTGTAATATGGATGGGCATCAATAAAAAGCTCCGGCATGTATGGATTACGGGAGCGCTGGGCTTGCTGCTGCTTGCAGATTACCTGCCTGCGGCCCGGCGGTACCTGAATGAGTCACATTTCGTCTCCCGGACCAATTACCGCAATCAGTTCTCAGAACGTCCCGTAGACAAGTTCATACAGGAAGATACGGAACTGTATTACCGGGTCCTGGACCTGACAGGAAGCACTTTTATGGATGCATCTGCCAGTTACTACCACAAATCCGTTGGCGGGTACAATGCCGCCAAGCTGCAACGTTACCAGGATATGATTGACCACCACCTGATCCCGGAAATGCAGTTTTTTATTGATAAACTGAGCCAATGCACCACCCTGGAAGAAGCATCGGGTATCTTTTCCGGGCAGGGGTCCCGCTCCAGGACGGCCGTTCTGAACATGCTCAATACAAAATACGTCATCCTTTCCAAAGACGGCATGCCCGTGACCAATCCGTACAGATTGGGAAACGCCTGGGTGGTATCCTCCATATACCCGGTAGAAGGAGCACGGCAGGAAATTGAAGCGCTTTCGGGCGTTGACCTGCGGCACGTAGCCGTTATGCAGGATCCTCCCGGGGAATGGGTGGACACCGCCTCTCCGTCAGGCTCCACGGTCGTTCTGACCTCATACTCTCCCAACACGCTGGATTACAATGCCTCTATGGAGAAAGACGGTATCGTGGTCTTTGGAGAGGTCTATTATCCTAAAGGGTGGAAGGCCTGGATAGACGGGGAAGAAGTTCCCATCCTGCGTTCCAACTACATCACCCGCACCCTGTATGTGCCTGAAGGTGAGCATCACATTCGTTTTACATACCTTCCCTCGTCTTATACCACGGGGATCCTTATTTCACGGAGCAGTTCCTCGGTGCTTTTGCTGATGCTGCTGGTCGTCGTTATTGCCGGATCCGTTCGTATGTCACGAAAGAAAAGGGATACGGGAAAGTAGTGCCCCGGGGAAAGTCCCGGCGTGAGACTTCCTTCCACAATAGCGGATCAATGGGTGGAAAATACACATCGGCCCCGCCTTCGGGCAGGGGAGCCCGGACGTGGGTAATGTACAGTTTGTGCGCCATGGAGATGGTCTGGGAGTAGATCTGGGCACCTCCTATGATAAAAATTTCCGTCTGATCGGACAGGCCCTCGAGTATCTGGCGGAGGTCGGGACCTGAACGTGACAATATGATATTGTGGCGTCCGGGAAGAGGTTTCCCGAGCGATTCGTAAGTCCTGCGTCCCATAACCACCGTATGGCCCGTGGTAAGCGCCTTGAAATGCTTCAGATCTTCAGGTATATGCCATAACAGACCGTTTCGCAATCCAAGCTCGCCGGAAGGGCCCAGTACGGCCACAAGGGATAATAGGCAGGCGGGTTCAGGGTGGTTGTTTTTCATACGGCAACGGGGGCTTTGATACACGGATGGGGATCGTAATCCTGCAGACAAAAATCCGAATATTCAAATTCAAGAATATTCTTTTTCAAGGGATTGAGGGTCATCACCGGTAACGGACGGGGCGTGCGGGACAACTGCAGACGTACCTGGTCCATATGGTTTTTGTATATATGCACATCCCCAAACGTATGGATGTATTCCCCGGGTTCAAAGCCGCACACCTGAGCGACCATTAAGGTTAACAGGGCGTAGGAGGCAATATTGAAGGGGACTCCAAGGAATACGTCGGCACTGCGCTGGTAAAGCTGGCAGGAAAGCTTTCCGCCTGCCACATAGAACTGGAACAAGGCATGACAGGGCGGCAGTGCCATACGCGGGATATCTCCCACGTTCCAGGCGCTGACAATGTGACGTCGTCCGTCGGGATTGTCTTGCAATCCCCTGATCAGGTTGGTTATCTGGTCTACGGACCCTCCTTTTGCCGTTTCCCAGGCACGCCATTGTTTCCCGTAAACCGGTCCCAGATCGCCGCGCTCATCTGCCCATTCATCCCAGATGGTCACGCCGTTTTGGTTGAGGTACCCGGTGTTGGTGTCGCCCCTGAGAAACCACAGCAATTCATGTATGATCGATCTTATGTGTACTTTTTTTGTGGTGAGCAGGGGAAATCCTTCCGAAAGGGAACAGCGCAACTGGTATCCGAAGACACTTCTTGTCCCGGTCCCTGTCCTGTCTTCCTTGTCCGTCCCTTTGTCCAGGATGTATTGCAGCAGGTCCAAATAGTTTTTCATGGCAAAACAAAGGTAGCCATTTTCTCATTACCTTTGTTGCCTAAAACAGTATGGAAATGTACAGGACACACACATGCGGCGAACTGAATCTATCATACACGGGCCGGCAGGTGCAACTGGCCGGATGGGTGCAGAGAATCAGAAAACTGGGAGGTATGACTTTCATTGACCTGCGAGACCGGTATGGGATAACACAGCTGGTTGTCAAAGAGGATTCTTCTGCTCCTGTAAGGGAGGCGGCAGAATCGCTGGGCAGGGAATTTGTCGTTACCGTGCGTGGGGAAGTGGTGGAGCGGAGCAGCAAGAATCCGAAGATACCGACCGGAGGGATCGAGATAGCCCTTACGGGCCTGGAAGTGCTGAATCCTTCCCGGACCCCGCCTTTCACCATTGAAGAAGCATCTGACGGGGGAGAGGAATTGCGCGCCCGGTACCGTTACCTGGACCTGAGAAGACCTCCGCTCCAGGAAGCGCTGATGCTTCGCCACCGCATGGCGCAGGAGACGCGAAATTATCTGAGCCGATGCGGGTTTCTCGAGATCGAGACTCCCTTTTTAATCAAATCCACCCCGGAAGGGGCCCGGGATTTTGTGGTGCCTTCACGCATGAACCAGGGACAGTTTTATGCCTTGCCCCAAAGCCCGCAACAATTCAAGCAATTGCTCATGATAGCGGGTTACGATAAATATTTCCAGATCGTCCGCTGTTTCAGGGATGAAGACCTGAGGGCAGACCGGCAACCGGAATTCACACAAATTGACTGTGAAATGTCTTTTGTTGAACGAGACGATGTCCTGGCAGAATTTGAAGGATTGATCTGCCATCTTTTCAAGTCGGTTCTTGATCTTGAAATACCTTCCCCCCTACCGCGCATGCCTTATAAAAAGGCTATGGAACAGTATGGCAGTGACAAGCCGGATATTCGGTTTGACATGTTGATACACGATCTTACTGCCCTGACAAGAGATACGGAATTCGGCGTTTTCAGAAATGCCGCCTATGTGGGAGCCATTTGCGTTAAGGGTGCCGCCGGGTACACAAGAAAACAACTGGACGAACTTACCGAATGGGTAAAACGGCCGCAGATAGGAGCCTCGGGGCTGGTTTATGTACGGTGTTCGGCAGAGCACGACGGGTCCGTTTCATACAAATCTTCCGTGGACAAATTTTTTGACAGCCAGGCTCTGGCTGCCTGGGCACAGGCGTGCGAAGCTGCCGAGGGGGACCTGTTGCTGGTGATGAGCGGACCGGGAATGAAAACCCTGGAAGCATTGGGCAGTTTGCGCCTGGAAATGGGCAACCGGCTGGGCCTTAGAAATCAAGGTGTTTTTGCCCCGCTGTGGGTCTACGATTTCCCTTTGCTGGAATGGGACGAGGAAACACAACGGTTCTATGCCAAACACCATCCTTTTACCGCACCCAAGCCGGAAGACCTCGACAAATTCTACAGCGATGATCCCCGTGACCTGGAACAGGTTAACGCCAACGCTTACGATTTTGTACTCAATGGTACCGAAGTGGGAGGCGGATCCATAAGAATACACGATTCAGGGGTTCAGGAAAGGATGTTCCGGGTGTTGGGCATGTCGGAAGATGAAGTCCGTGCGAAATTTTCATTCATCATCAACGCCTTCCGCTACGGAGCCCCTCCGCACGGAGGAATCGCCTTCGGATTTGACCGCTGGTGCTCGCTGTTCGGCGGTTCGGAAAGCATTCGCGATTTCATCGCTTTTCCGAAAAACAATTCGGGAAGGGATGTCATGCTGGACGCCCCTGCCGGGATAGATGCCCTGCAAAAGAAGGAACTGGGTCTTTAGCGGATAAAAATATCGTACAACGCGTTGATCACATCGGTCTGCACAGCCATAAATCCGTTATCCCTCCCGGGGATGGAGGTGTCACACCCGTTGCACAATACCACAAATCCGAATTTCTTTTCCTTCTGGAAGAACATGGCCGAATACAGCCCGTAGGCGCTTCCGGTGTGACCGGTCATGATCTCGCCTTCTATAAGCCTGTCGGTCCTTTCCAGGGCAAGTCCGTACCCGCAGGTTTCATTCCCGGTGGTACGTCCTCCGGGACTTTGCGGTGTTTGCATCAGGGCAACGCTTTCCTTTGAAAGTATTTCCCGCCCGTCCAGAAATCCGTCGTTGATCTGAACCAGGGCGTGACGGGCCAGGTCGGGGGCACTGATCTTCATTCCGCCGGTAGGTGAAAATACGGGAGCCGAATAGCATTCCACATAACCTGCGATCTCTTCCCTGCGGGGATGGTACGCCTGCGGCGATGGAACAAAACGGTCCTCTTCCCACGTGTAAATTGTTGCAAACCGGGTGCTGTCCAGGTCGTTCACGTTGAACGAGGCATACACGCCCATGGGGTCCAGGATATTATTCCGCACGTACTGGTCAAAACGTTCTCCCGAATGGATCTCTACCAGAACACCCAGTGTGTTGAAACCCAAGTTGCAATACTGATATCCCGTACCCGGCGCATATTCGTTGAACGAGCCGGAAACATCGGGGGTAATGTCGGGACGGATCACGTCCAGGGAGAAGTATCCCCCCTGGTCACTCAGGCTGGAAGTATGCGAAAGAAGCATCCTGTAAGTGATGGGAATGTCCGGATGAAAAGGATTGCGGACCCGGAATCCCAGAGCGTCGCTGATATCATCGTCCAGTCCAAAGCAGCCTGCCTCATACAACTGCATTACGGCAGTTGCGGTAAAGCTCTTGGAAATGGAGGCAATGCGCATCAGGTCGTCCGGATGTAGGTTCTGACCCGATTCCAGGTCCTTCATCCCGAACGCCCCGGTATATTCCACCCGGTTGTCGCGTATCACGGCAACCGAAAATCCCACCGCGTTCAATTCCTGCCTGATCTCATCCAGGCGTTTGTCCGCTTTTCCGGCCCTGATCCCCGAACAGGAGACAAAAAGAAGCGATGCGGCCAGCAGGAAGATCGTTTTTTTCATAGACTTAAGGGTTTAATTTGCATAAAGGTATAAAAAACTACCTTTGCGGTATGGAGGTAAGACCAAAAAAAGCGCTCGGACAACATTTCCTCAGGGATAGCTCTGTCGCCTCGCGTATTGTGAAAAGCCTGTCTTTGGAACAGGCCCCGGGCGGTAAGGATCGTATTCCCGTTGTGGAGGTGGGGCCGGGGACCGGAGTGCTTACCGGTCTTTTGCTGGAAGATCCACGGATAGATTATCATGCGGTGGAACTGGACCGTGAAGCCACGGCATTTCTGCGGCAAAAACATCCTCTGCTGGGCAGCCGGTTAACGGAAGGTGATTTTTTAAAACTGCCCGGGAGCGCTTTCCCCGGGACTTTTTATGTCATCGGGAATTTCCCCTACAACATTTCTTCCCAGATCTTCTTCCGGATACTGGATTTACGTGATGCGGTCCCACAGGTGGTGGGAATGGTGCAAAAAGAAGTCGCCGAAAGGTTCTGCGCCGCCCCCGGTTCCCGGACTTACGGGATCCTGAGCGTTTTGCTGCAAACCTGGTACCGTACCCAGTACCTCTTCACCGTTCCCCCCGGGGCATTCTTTCCCCCGCCTAAAGTACACTCAGGGGTCATCCGCCTGGAGCGTAACGAAAGAACAGAACTGGAATGTTCTGAAGACCTGTTCCTGAAAGTGGTCAAAACCACTTTCAATCAAAGACGGAAAACCATCCGCAACAGTTTGAAACCCCTTCTGGGTGATAAGAAAATGGCATCTTCAGGATTGACGGACCTGCGCCCCGAACAACTGAGCGTAGCGCAATTCATTCAGCTGACAAAGGAAACGGCCTCCGTTCTCAATGCTGGTTCATCGCCTCTACGGGATTCATCCTTGCGGCCTGCAGGGATGGAATAAACCCGGCAACCACCCCTACGACGCCCGAAATGAGTACGCCACGCAATACATTGCCAAAAGACATGGTCAGGGTAAAGTCGTATTGGTTGGTAACAAATACGGTAAGTCCCCATACGATCAGTATCCCCGCCAGTCCTCCGACAATGGCCAGCAGGGCGGCCTCAAAGAGGAATTGGGTCAGGACAAAGGAACTCTTTGCCCCCATGGCTTTCTCGATCCCAATAATATGGGTTCTCTCCTTGACCGAAACGAACATGATATTAGCCACCCCAAAGGCTCCTATGAGGATGGAAAAGCCTCCGATCACCCATCCGGCGATGGCTATTACGTTAAAAAGCTGTGAAAGGGCATCGTCAAGGAATGACATTTTATTCAGGGCAAAATTGTCTTTCTGAATGGGTCTCAGGCGCCTGACCGCACGCATGGCATTGCGCAGCTGGGCAATGAATTCCTCTTCCTCGGCAGCCGGGTGCTTATGCACCACAATGCTGGGTGAGGTACGCCTCAGGTCCAGAAAATTGCGGATAAAGGGAAGCGGAATGATGATGGCATCATCGTACGTGACCGGATCGAACATGGATTCCCCTTTCTTCTTGATTACACCGATAACCCTGGCGGTAAACCCTCCGATCTTGATATTGTTGTTCACCGGAGAAATCCCTGCCGGGAACAGTTCATCGGCCACATTCTGTCCGATCACGGCCAGCGGAATGTTTTCACCAGCTTCTGTAGGTGTAAAATACCGGCCTTCGGCAATCTCAAAATAGGAGATCTGGTTCCAGTAATACGTCACACCCTGAACGGAAGTGTTGCGAAGGGTGTTGCGTCCGTAGCGAATATCGGCACCAATTGAGGCAGACAGGGCAACCATATCGGCCAGGGGAACGTTTCTCTGCAAAAACAAAAATTCTTCGTAGGTATTGTTGGGGCGCTGCCTGAATTCCCACCATTTGAATCCTTCTCCTTCGGTCAGGGATTCCCAGGATATTTTGTCAACGTAAACCACGTCTGTGCCCAGTGCGGAGAACATGTTCCTGACATTTTTTTCAAGCCCCTCTATGGCTGTAAAAACAGCGACAATGGAAAAGATCCCGATCGTCACCCCCAACAGGGAGAGAAACGCTCTGAATTTGTCCCCTTTAACCGAGTCGTAGGCAAAAGTAAAACTTTCCCCCAGCAGTTTAAAAAAGATATTGATGCTCCTGATGACCTTTTTCATTCTTTTTGTCCGATTTTTCTTTTCAATTCCCTCAGTGCGTCAAATGCTTCCAGGGGGGTGATTCTGTTCAGATCGAGCGATTCTATGTCTCGTTTGAGCGCCTGCAGCAACGGGTCTTCCAGCTGGAAGAACGACAGCTGCCTGGGTCTTTCCGGGGAAGGCGGCTGTTCTTTGCCCGCTTCCATTCTTTGAAGGATCTCCTGCGCGGTCAGGATTACCCTGCGGGGCATTCCGGCCATTCCGGCCACATGTATCCCAAAACTGTGTTCCACGCCTCCCGAGATCATCTTCCGCAAAAATAGCACCTTTTGTCCCTTTTCCTTAACGGCTATGTGAAAATTTTTCACCCTGCCGTATTGTCCGGCCATCTGGTTTAATTCGTGGTAATGGGTGGCAAAAAGCGTTTTTGCCCGTGCCCCTGCTTTTTCATGCAGGTATTCCACGATCGCCCAGGCAATGGATATCCCGTCATAAGTACTGGTTCCTCGGCCAATCTCGTCAAAAAGGACCAGGGAACGGTCGGTCACATTGTTCAGGATGGCGGCCGATTCGAGCATCTCGACCATAAACGTGGATTCTCTGCGGGCTATGTTATCCGAAGCCCCCACCCGGGTGAACAATTTGTCAACCACCCCAAGGGTCGCTTCCCTGGCCGGCACATAAGAGCCGATCTGCGCCAGAAGTACGATCAAACCGGTCTGACGGAGCAGCGCGGATTTCCCCGCCATATTGGGCCCGGTCAGGACAATGATCTGTTGGGTACGGTTATCCAGGTATACGTCGTTGGGGACGTATGCCTCGCCCGGCGGCATGAGCTTTTCCAGCACGGGATGCCGGCCCTGACGTATGTCAATCACATCGTTGTCTTTCATCTGCGGCCTGGCATATTTTTGTTCCCTTGCAAGAACCGCAAATCCCAGCAGACAGTCAAGCCATGAAAGGATACGGGCATTTTCCTGAATGGGACGGATATACTTCCTTACATCCCCGATCACCCGGTTGAAAATATCCTGTTCCAGCTGTGCGATCCGCTCTTCCGCTCCCAGAATCTTTTCTTCATAGGATTTCAGCTCTTCGGTGATATACCTTTCTGCGTTGACAAGCGTCTGCTTCCGGATCCACGAAGAAGGGACTTTGTCCCGGTGGGTGTTGCGTACTTCAATATAATACCCGAAAACGTTATTGAAAGCGATCTTCAGGGATGTGATTCCCGTTTGATCAGCTGCTTTCTGCTGCATTTCCTGCAAGTATTCCTTGTTGTGCGACACTATATGACGGAGCTCGTCCAGCCGGGGATCCACCCCGGAAGCGACGACCTGTCCCTTGCCCAACTGGGCGGGAGGAGACGGAACAAGCGTTTTATCCAGGAGCTCCACCAGGCCGTTGCAGTCGTCAAGGTTGTCGGTGCCGCTACGGACCGGCTCTGTGCCGGGTGTCTGTGAGATCATTTTCCTGATGCGGGAAGTGCAGACCAGGGATGATTTGAGCTGTACGGCTTCGCGGGGCGTGATCCTTCCGGCTGCAGCGCGTGATATGAGTCTTTCCATATCACCCGCCTGGGAAAGGATCTTTCGTGTTTTTCCGGTCAAATCCCATTGGTCCAGCAGACACGCTACGATCTGATGACGCTCGTCTATGGCATCAAGGTCTCTTAAGGGCATCACCAGCCACTGGCGCAACAGCCTGGCTCCCATAGGGGTGTTTGTTTTATCGATCACTTCGACCAGACTGGCTCCTTTTTCCGGATTGTCCTGGCGCGGGAACAGTTCCAGGTTGCGGATGCTGTATTTGTCCAGCCACATGAGGCGTTCAGGATCAATGCGCTGCAAGGTGCACAAGTGACTGTAGCTGTCGTATTTGTTCGTCTCCAGGTAAAAGAGCATGGCCCCCACCGCCGAAACGGCCAAAGGAAGGTTCTCGGCCCCGAATCCTTTCAGGCTGTCCACCCCAAAGTGGGTTTTTACTTTTTCTACCGCCGCTGCATGCACAAATGCCCAGTCATCTATGGTAGAAAAATAAAAGGAATTGCCCAGGCGGGCTTTCCATTTTTTTTCCCGGTCCCGTTGCACGAGGATCTCCCTGGGAGCATACTGGGACAAAAGGCTTTCGGCATACGAAGTGTCTCCCTGGGCTATCTGGACTGTCCCGGTGGATATATCGGTGAAAGCCATGCCGACCAACTCGGCCTGACCGTTGTGGCAGCAAAAAAGACTTGCCAGGAAATTGTGCTGTGAAGCTTCCAGCAGTTGCGGGTTGTAGGAAAGACCCGGGGTGACCACCTCGGTAATGCCTCTTTTAACGATCTTTTTGGTCATTTTCGGGTCTTCCAGCTGGTCGCATACGGCCACTTTATAGCCTGCCCGAACCAGTTTGGGCAGATACGTATCCAGTGCGTGATGGGGAAATCCGGCCAGTTCAACAGAAGAGGCGGCTCCGTTCGCCCTCCGGGTCAGCACAATGCCCAGGGCCTTGGATGTTTTGACGGCATCTTCTGCGAAAGTTTCGTAAAAATCACCTACCCTGAAGAGCAAAAGCGCCTCGGGATACTCGGCCTTAATGGCAAAGTACTGGTCCATCAGGGGTGTCTTAACGGGTTGTGAGGCCATAAGAAACAAAGGTAATAAATTTTAAGGTTATGGGCAGGTGGTCACTTATTCCGCCTTTATAAACGGGCCCCTGGTAAGTACGGCGGGGTTTGTACCCCAGGTGGGTCCTGTCCCGTTCCAGCAGATGTGGCAGACGCATGGTTTTCACATATTCCACCTCCTTTTCTGCCGCGGGACTGACCAGGAACTGGTCTATGCATTCCCAGGCACCCCTGTATTTGTACGTGGCACGATCGGATACATTGACCATGGCGCCCGATGTCAGTTGTTCCATGGGAGGGGTCACGGGCTGTTCGTTGAAATCGCCCATGATCAGGATCCGTGCCCCGGGAGACTGCCGGAGCAGACTGTCTGTAATGCGAAGCAGGATTGCCGAGGCGGTCATCCTGTGTTTTTGGGCCGATGTTCCGCCCAGTCTGGAAGGCCAGTGGTTTACCATTACATGAAGCGTGTCTTTTTGATCAATCACCCCGCTGGTGTAGAGTATTTCACGCGTTTCCACCCGGCTCCCGTCTTCTTCCGTAATGGGATAAAAATTTGTTTTGACAGGCTTAAACCGGTCCCTGTGGTATAGCAGGGCCACATCTATCCCCCGGGGATCGGGGGAATCCCTGTGTATGATGCCGTAACGGAGCGGGGCCAGGGGGGTGTCGGAAGTCAGCCGGTACAGTACAAAAAAGTTTTCGATCTCGCACAATCCGACAAGGCATGGGGCTTCCCATGAACCGTCTTCCTGTATACCACAGGCAATCAGGGTTTTTGCTATTTCATTGCTCTTTTTTATAAAACGGGACCAGGTCCATCCGTAACTTCCTTCCTGTGTAAAAGCGTCGTCAAGGGTCAGGGGATCGTCAAACGGATCAAAGTAATTTTCTACATTCCAGAATACCACAAGGCATAATATTACACGTATCATGGAGGTAAGATAAGCTGATGGAACCGAATGAAAAGGACAATTCGTAAAAAGTTGTTAGTTTTGTGCCTTCCAATATATAAAGACAATTCTTATGGCATTAAGATGCGGTATTGTGGGGCTTCCCAATGTGGGAAAATCAACCCTGTTCAATTGTGTTTCTTCCGGAAAAGCCCAGGCAGCCAATTTCCCTTTCTGTACCATTGAGCCCAACCTGGGTTCCACACAGGTCCCGGACCCCCGGCTGGAACAGCTGGCTTCCCTGGTACATCCCGGACGCATTGTCCCGGCCACCGTGGACTTTGTGGATATTGCCGGGCTCGTTAAAGGAGCCAGCAAGGGAGAAGGACTGGGAAATCAGTTTTTGGCCAATATCAGGGAGACCGATGCCATCCTCCACATCCTGCGTTGTTTTGACGATCCGGACGTGGTGCACGTAGACGGTTCCGTTGATCCGCTTCGGGATAAGGAGATCATTGAAACCGAATTACAGCTCAGGGACCTCGAGACGGTTGAAAGCCGGATCGCAAAAGTCCAGAAACAGGCCGTTACCGGAGGAGACAAACAGGCAGCCAAACTGGCCGCCCTGCTGGTGCGGTACCGCGATACACTGAGCCGGGGCCAGAATGCCCGCACAGTGGCCCTGATCACCCAGGACGAGGAACGTATGGCACGGGAACTGTTCCTGCTCACAAACAAGCCGGTCCTGTATGTGTTTAATGTCGATGAAAAGTCTGCCCTCGCCGGAAATGCCTATACAGAGAAAGTAGCCGCCGTCCTGGAAAAAGAAAACGAACCGTACCTGGTGGTTGCAGGACGGATAGAATCAGAGATCGCAGAACTGGAGTCTTTCGAGGAACGCCAGATGTTCCTCGAGGCCATGGGGCTGGAAGAATCGGGGGTTTCCCGCCTGGTCCGGGCGGCATACGACCTGCTGGACCTGGAAACGTATTTCACTGCGGGACCAATGGAAGTAAAGGCATGGACCTATCGTAAAGGAACAAAAGCCCCGCAGGCTGCAGGGCTTATTCATTCTGACTTTGAACACGGCTTTATCCGCGCCGAAGTGATAAAATTCAATGATTATATGCGTTACGGTTCCGAGACCGCCTGTCGCGAAGCAGGCAAAATGGCCGTGGAGGGCAAAAATTACGTGGTGCAGGACGGGGACATCATGCACTTTCTTTTCAGCCGCTAAAAGAACCGGGCGCGATTATCCTCGACTTTCGCACTTTCCTGCAACACCATAGGAACCATCTGAACCTGTATGTCAGAAAGATAGGTTGCAAATTGCCTGGCATCGTTCTCTGTGTAAAAGGCTCCGTCCAGCCGTTCGTCCACACGGAACACGTATACCCCGATTTCTCCCTTAACCGGCCCGAGCAGCACCTGCTCCGGAGCTCCCGACACCGCCCCTACAAACTTGGGATCGGTCTGCTGTGAAGATCCGAATGCGATCCCGGTTTGTGTGGAAATGGTCCTTCCGGTGGCTTCTGCCCATGCTTCGAGTGTGGTATGACCGGCCAGTTCCTGTTTGATCTGATCGTAGATGCGGTCTTTTTTCTTTTCCAGAATGAGCAAGGACTCTATCTCGGCCTGCTTTTCCTGCAGGGTTGCAATCCCTTCCTCATGAATTCCCGAGACGGCTGCCACAAAGAAATAGTTGTTGTCTACCGATATAACGGGCGATACCTCTCCCAGTTTGGCTTCAAATGCCCAGCGGACAAGTTCTCTCATCCGCTCATAACCGGAAATGGTTTTCGCATTTTCGGCAATTCCCATGGCAGGTACGGCGAACATATTGACCTGATTGGCCTCCCGGTTGAATTCCTCTATGTTCTTACTCTGTGTGGAGAGTGTATTTGCCCTGGAATAAATGGTTTGATAGGTTTCTTTCCCGGCAACGGCTTCTTTAACGAGGACGGCAAGCTGTACTTTCCGGTGAAGACGCGTACGTTCGCTGACCTTGACGATATGTGTGCCATACTGGGTTTCGATCCTGTAAGGCTTGTTGAGCTGTGCCTCGTAAACGGATTCCATTCCCGGAATACCTGCTTCGCGGGAAAACCAACCGATCACGCCCGGACGGAAATTGGGATTCTTATCTGCGGAAAATTCTTCTGCAAGCTCTTCAAAGCGATCCGGAGTGCGGCCCAGGATGTTCAGCAGACTGTCTGCAATACGTGACGCCTCACCGGCCGCCTGTTGCAGTAAGATATGGTGTACATATACCGAGTCAGGCAATTGTTTGATATCGGCTATCCGGGCCGCACGGAAGAAATTCCCGTCCTTATAGACCGGAAGCACGTCGCGTGATGTGGCGGCGAAGGCAAAACTGTCCAGGGCGGCAGAGATGGAAACCAGTTCTCCTTTCTTATAATAGTACGTATCCAGGGGTTTGTCGGAATTGCGGGCCAGAAATTGCCTTACGTTCTGTGTATTAGCAAAATCCCCGTAAACCTTTTCAATGTCTTCCCTTGCCAGCTCTATGTCTTTTTCCGAAGGCTCAATGGGAAATACCACGTATTCAATGTCCCTGGTTGCCACCTGCTTGTACAGATGCTTGTGTTCATCGTAATACTTGCGGATCTCCTGTGCGGTTACCGATATTGTGGTGTCGCGGGAAAATGAAACGGGGGTAAGTGAAAAGCTGACATTGGAGGTAATGTTGTTCTCTTCCATGTCCCTGCGTAATTCCACGGGTGTGATGATATTGCTTTTGGACAGGAGGGAACTGTACTTGGCAAACATTCTGTCTGTTTGCATGTTGTCCTGGATAAACATCCAGTAAACGCCTGCAACCCCTTCGGGATCAGCCGTGGCATTCTGGACGAACATGGTCAGCCGGCTCCGGTCAAACATGCCGTTCTCTCCCCTAAAGAGTGCATCGTTGATAATGACCGGGGAAATATCCCGCCCCTGTACCATATCAAACAATTCCTCGTCTCCCAGGCGGATCCCGGCTTTTTCTATGGCGGGCATATACACCAGGTCCTTCAGGAATGTCTGCCAGGTACCCTGTTCAACGGCCTCCTGCGACTGTTCGTCCAGGGAAGAGGCCCCCGTCAAAGCCTGCTGCAGGTTGCCCATGGTCTCCAGTTTTTTGCTGTACTCCATGTATGTAATGGTTTGCCCGTTCATTTCTCCCACGTCGTTTTTGGAAGAGAACATAGACATAGCGGATTGTAATGTGCCCGGATCTACAATAAATGAAATTAAGGCAATAGCAATGAGTACGGTAATAAATATACCCATCTGTACTCGTATCTTCTCCAGAACTGCCATCTTGTTTGTTTTATGGTTGAGGTTGTGATTCTATATCAGGGCGCGAAGATAATTCTTTTTCTTCATTGGACAAAGTGTCCTGCTGAATGTATCCGTAAGAATCAAACGGTCTCAGGATTTTGGCATTGGTTGCCCTTTCGTCGGATTCCATCCCGTAGCCCTGTGCAAAAAAATCGGGAGAGGTAAGCCTGACATAACAATGCGTGTATATTGTTTTTTTTTGCTGATCCCAGTACAGGGTGTCCGTTTCCATGGTTTCTTCTTTCAGAAGATTATGTACCAGGACCTTGCCGGTGGCGATCCATATCTGTTCTTCTCCTGTACGGTGTACGGCCTTGTCGGCGGTGATAACCGTTTCAAGCGTTCCTTCCGGCGTATACGCTTCCACCCGGAACGAATTGGGGAAAATATCATACGGATCGTCACCGCGTGTATATTTTTCCATATAGGGAGCGGTAAGTCGTCCCCGTACCTTGCCTCCTTCCACCTGCCACCCTTCCATGTTTTCAATAGTCTGCGTAGGAATGCTGTCCAGGTTTTCGAGCGACCCCACGGTGGTGACCCGGTTTTTACACGAGACAAACATGGTAGCAAGAGACAGGCCCGTTGCTACCATGATCAGCGTTGTGTTCCGGGAACGAACTCCCATTATCTATTTATTTGTTCTGACTGTTGTTGTGGCGGAAAGCCCGTTGGCCCTGACCGTATAGCTGGCGCCATCGGACAGGTCGTGCATGAAGGCTTCTTCTGCGGTGGGGAAATATTGCCTGTAAGTCGCTATCAGACGGTCGGCTTCTTCAGCCAGGGTGGAATCAGCCTGCTTGGCCCTTACAAAGTAATCCACGGCCACCCAGAAATTGGCCCGGGCATCTATGTCGGGCATGTCGCCGTCGCGAACCTTGGCCATGGTCCAGATATGTCCCATCAACAGATAGGCCCGTCCTTTGATCTCTTCGTTGAATTCAAAGGCCTCAAGGCATCTTTGTGCGGCAATGGCGTTGTTGCTCATCCTCTTGAAGTAGAATGTGCCCAGTTCCATCAGGTAATCCCCTTTTGTCTGGTCATCAATGGAATCTGAATCAATCGCCAGTTGCAGGAACGATACGGCTTTTTCATTGTTTTCCCTGGCAGAGTAAAGCCGGTACAAATAATACGCAGAATTGTAGGACGGTTCCATTTCATAAAGTCGTTCAACGGCTTTCAGGAAAAGGTCCGAAGTCTCACAACCGGCATTGGAGAGCAATTGCACGACACGTTTGACATAGGATATCTCTGTTGCGTTCTCGTCAAACCGTGGTCCGAAAAGGGCCAGAAGATTGTCACAATCGGCAACGCCGCTAATGGCAAACAGCGTTTCAAAATTGTTCTTGGCTTCTTCGACCGCTTCATCTTTGCCGTTCTGTGTTTTCTGATCGAATATGGAACTTATCTGCTGATACACCTCTATCACTTTGTCCGCATCCATTTTTTCTTCCTTGAACAGGCTGGTGGCGTATTGCATGTTCAGGACAAGTATCCCGTGGTCTGTATTTTCCGCTCCGAATCGCACCACATCCTGTAAGGCGTCAAAGATCTTCATATCATCTTCCTTGTAAAAGGTGACCATATCGTATGCCTTGAATGTGTAAGCGCTCAGGAGTGCCTTGCTGGTGGGGAATTTATCAATACGGATGTTATACATCAGGATAAGCGAATCTACAAGTTCTTTTCTGAGTTCGGCGTCTTTTGTCTGATGGATCAGGAATTTGATTATGTTCTGTCCGTCCTGGTATAAAGACTGCGTAACACCCACGGGGCATTTCCTCAGGGCGCCCCTCCATGAGGGAAGGGCTTCCCGGATGTTCCCGTTCTTGTAATAATCCTTATAGAAAGACAAATATCTCACGCATTCCACGCTGTCTTCCGGTGTCGCTCCAAATTTTCCGGACTGGGCGTAACCTTGTGTTATGAAAGCTGACATAACCAATGTGATGAGGATTCCAAGCTTTTTCATTTTCTCTGTTTTTAATTGTATCTGTGTTTAATGAACCAAATATCGTGCAAATTGAAATTCAAAATTAACATAATATACCGTTCCCTGATAAGATTATTTTCAATACTTCCGCGCTGACCGGCATCAATCGATACTCCCACGGAGTTATACCAGCGGTATATGGGAACCGAAAACCCCAGCGTTACACCCGTGGCTGTCACCTGTTGCCCGTTGAGCATCATGTACGACTGATCGTAATAGGCACCCATCCGGTATGTCCACCTGCGCATAAAATACCGTATGCTGTAACGGTCGGGGGTAAATTCGAATCCAGCCTTGAACGTGCGGCTGAGTGCAGGTTGAAAATTGATGCCCGGGGTTTCGGCAAAATTTGATTTACGCCAGTCTGCCTGCGTAAAATCAATTCCAAAAGCCCATTTATCTCTTTTTCTGACAGAGAATCCGACCGTCCATTCCATAGGGATGGACATGCGGGACCCTTCGTTCAATACGGAATAAACGGTATCAATGACAGACCCTTTTTCCATTTTGGCAAAACGGGTCACATCTCCCCTCAGGGTGGCAGACGGCTGGAATGTTGCTCCCACCGTAAAAGAAGTGGATGAATTGAAATTTCCAAAGGCCTGCATTCCGAATTGTGCTCCAAATGAACCTATGACAATGTCATAGCCGGTTTTGAGCGTTCCGTAAGATTCCGGAGAAGAGATGGATATGGCTTGCGCATTCTTTTCAATATTCCCGAAGAAATACATGCCCTGGACACCTACGGCAAGGTGTTTGAAAAATGTGGCAGAAAAAGCGGCAAAAGCCTGGTTTATGCTTCCCTGACCATAATGATAATACCGGAAAGCCCCTACGTTGGCCAGAATATCCTCACGGCTCTCGTCTTCCACAAAACGATATCCCACATTGCTGTAGGGAATGATCCCCATCTGCATGGCCGAACTTTTCCATATGGGAAAAGACATGATGATGTGGTGCATGTTGAATGCGTTGTAAGCAGAGGAGCGGATTCCGTCCGTATTCATGAAATTGTTTTGCATGAGCCCGAAATCGAGCATGAACGAAAGAGAGTCGCGGGCCGAGGCCGAAGCGGGGTTCAGGTAATTGATGTAGCGGTTGTCCCTCAGTCCGGCACCGATGCCTCCCATGGACCTGTTCAGCGAGGTTCCCGGACGCACAACTTCTCCCACGCCAAACATGGAATACGGGGTAAATGTACCTAATGCGTCCATGGTTTGCGCAGGGGATTGAGCCGTTCCCGCGAGCATAAAAAACAAAACGAGAGCGGAAAGCCGGATTCCAGTTTTTTGCATAGCTTGCAAATGTCGCACTTTTTCAGGGTTTTGCAAAAATTTTTAAAAAATTATAAGCCGCTTCAACACGCTTCACATGAGGTATTTTTACAAACAATTTGTTTTTGTGTTCTTTGACCTGAAAATCCTTCGGGTGTGCCGAAATGTAATTCAGAATATTTGCAAAAAGTTCTGTCTTGTAATAGCCTGATTGCGGATCTGATATGAAATATGCAAGCATTATGCCGTTTTTCAGCACAATACGCTCAAAGCCCGCCGTTACGGCCAATTGCCTCAGGCGTACCACGTATCCCAGTTGCTTCAACGGTTCGGGAACAGGACCGAAACGGTCTTCCAGGGATGTGAAAAAACGTTGCAACCGCTCTTCTTCCTTTATACTGTCCAATTCCTTGTAAAGGCGCATTTTTTCCGAAACCTGCGATATGTAGTCATCGGGGATCATCACCTCGAGATCGGTTTCTATGGTGCAGTCAGAGACAAAAGAAGCACTGAACGACGGTTTTTTGAACATCTCCGAAGGTTCTTCCACCCCCTGGTTCAGCTCGGCAAAAGCCTCTTCCAGGATGCGCTGATACGTTTCAAATCCCATCTCGGCAATGAATCCGCTTTGTTCGCCTCCCAAAAGATTCCCTGCACCGCGGATGTCGAGGTCCTGCATGGCAATATTGAATCCGCTTCCCAATTCGGTAAACGATTCCAGCGCTTTTAACCTTCTCCTGGCGTCCTCTGAAAGAGCGTCGTGAGGAGGAACGATCAGGTAACAATACGCTTTCCTGTTAGAACGCCCTACCCGGCCTCTCATCTGGTGCAGATCGCTCAGACCGAAAAGATGGGCCCTGTTTATGATAATGGTGTTTGCATTGGGGATGTCTATTCCGTTTTCAATAATTGAAGTCGACAACAACAGATCGTAATCTCCGCAAATGAAATCGAGGAGTATTTTTTCCATGGCCTTAGGGGGCATCTGGCCGTGTCCGATGGCAATTCTCAAGCCCGGGCGGATTTGCTGCAGAGTCCTTGCAACATGTTCAATATCCATGACACGGTTGTGTACGAAAAACACCTGTCCTCCCCGCTCCAATTCTCTGTCTATTGCTTCCCGGATAATCTGATCGTCAAGCAATTGCACTTCCGTATGTATGGGAAGCCGGTTTGCCGGCGGTGTCTGAATGATGGAAAGGTCCCTGGCCCCCATCAATGAAAACTGCAATGTACGCGGGATTGGCGTAGCCGTCATTGTAAGGGTGTCTACGTTTGTTTTCAGCAATTTGAGCTTTTCCTTGGCTGCCACTCCGAATTTCTGTTCTTCATCGACAACAAGCAAACCCAGGTCCCTGAACAAGACATCCCTGTTCAGCAGTCTGTGTGTTCCAATAATGATGTCTATGGTGCCGGCCTGAAGTTTTTCCAGGATCTCTTTTGTCTGGGAGGGTGTTTTGAGACGGGAAATGAATTCAGTCTTTACGGGAAAACCGGACAATCTTTCCGAGATCGTATGGTAGTGCTGCAGGGCAAGTATGGTGGTAGGAACAAGGAATGCGACCTGTTTTCCGTCCGTTACCGCCTTGAAGGCCGCCCTGATGGCAATTTCTGTTTTTCCAAAACCTACGTCTCCACAGATCAGCCTGTCCATGGGATACTGTTTTTCCATATCGCTTTTCACCTGCTGGGTGGCAAGCAGCTGATCGGGGGTGTCCTCAAAAAGAAAAGAAGCTTCCAGCTGGTTCTGAAGGTATGTGTCCGGCGAAAAAGCAAAACCTTTTGCGGAAACCCTTTCAGAATAAAGTTTTATGAGATCTCGTGCAATGTCCTTTACTTTTTTCTTGGTCTGCTGCCTGATCCGGTTCCATGCCCCGGATCCCAGCTTGTAGATCCTGGGCGGTTCGCTTTCCTTGCTTTTGTATCTGGCTATTCTGTGGAGCCCGTGAATGTTCACATACAATACATCATTGTCCCGGTATATGAGTTTTACCGCTTCCTGCACCTTTCCGTTAAGATTGGTTTTTACCAATCCACCGAAAACGCCCACTCCGTGGTCGATGTGAACAACGTAATCACCTGTTTTAAAGCCTGTCAGATCATTCAGGGTGATCTGTTCGCTTTTTTGAACCGAACGCTTCAGATAAACCCTGTGGATACGCTGGAATAACTGGTGGTCGGTATAATAGCAGACTTTGTTCTGGTGATCTGTAAATCCTTCGTGTAAAGAAACTTCCTTGTATTTAACAAAAGGAACGGGACAGTCAAGACTTTGGAATATCTCTTCAAGGCGCCTGATTTGTGCCTTGTTTTCACTAAGTATGTACACCTGGTAGCCGGCCTCTTTTCTTTTCCTGATGTCATTGACCAGCAGTACAAAGTTCTTGTTGAAAACAGGCTGTGGAGCCGTGTCGTAACGGACAACGGGGCCTTCCTGCATCAAATCATAAAAAGCCATTACCGGTATGTTTGCGGGAATTTCGCTGAATTCTTCCCTAAACGACCAGACCAGTGCATGATCCGCCACCTCGTTCAGCAGATATTGCGCTCCCCTGAGCTGCGGGGTAAGCATAACGGAAGTGCGTTCTTCTATGGAAAGTTGAGAATTTTGATCGAAAACCCGTATGTTTTCAATGTGGTCCCCGAAAAAATTGATCCTGTAAGGTCTGTTGTCCGAAAAGGAAAACACATCCACTATGCTTCCCCTGACGGCAAATTGTCCCGGTTCGCTTACAAAATCCGTTTTTTCAAAACCCGCCTGAAAAAGATGTTCTTTTATTGATTGGTGGGATAATGTAGTACCCGCACTTATCTGAAGGGATCCCGTATCGAGGGATTCCTTTTCCGGAATCCCTTCTTTCAGGGCCTTGGGATACGAAACCAGAATGATATCGCGGGGTTGCCGGAAATATTCCGAAACTGCTCTCAGGGCCGTAGTTCTCTGTACCTGGAAAGACTCATCCTGCCTTGCGGTTTTTCCCGTTCCCCTGTATGAAGCCGGAAACAGATATACGTGTTCGTATCCGAGCAAGACGGACAGGTCTCCCGCGGCATAGGATGCCTGGGTTGAATTTTCCAGGATGAGAATGTGAATTTTCTGCAGACCTTTTTTAACAAGCGATGCAACGGGAAAATAGACGGCAGAGCCGGTAAGTCCCTGTAACGTTATGCTGCCAGGAATATTATCCTTTGATCTGCTCGTTAAAAAATCCCGGATCTTTTGTACATCAAAGTCTGTCATAAGCCTCTGTGATCTGCGGGGAGATGTGGTCATACATCTGGTGAATACGTTTTTTGGGAAGGCTTTTTCCCGACAGACCTTCTTTTTCCAGTTCTTCAATCAATACCCGGTATGTTTCGAACAATCGTGATTCCAGGGGAGCCAGTTGCTGCATAAAACCAGTACCCTGCCGGTTGTAAATGCGAGAAAAATACATATAACGCGACCCGTTTCCTCTTGTTACCGGAAACGCCTGATGTTTGAGGGAAACGGCCATTTCACACAACGGGGACCTGTTTTGATCTCCCTGGCCCAAAAGCAAGTACGGCTGCCGGTCTCCCATGTTCACCCAAAGGGGGATACACACTCCGGCAGGAGGATACCCCATAACGGTCCACATAATTGTTTTGAGCGGATCATCTCCTTTTTGGACCCCTTCTATCACAACGGAACAGGTACTTGAACGCCTTGGAATAAAATCCTGATCTATGAACCATCCGTTTGCCCTGTCAGGTGAAAATGCCGGATCACAAAGGTCCATACCCAAAAAAGCATGATAAAAAGACCGGGATACGTGGGTAAATATCCATTGCGGAGTAAAATCGGAAACGGCCGCTTTTTCAAGAAAAAGGGCACTGGCGGTCTGATACCGCATATACCCCATACCTTCGTCTTTCCTTCCCGTATAGGAGAAATTCGTATAGATCAGGTATCCGTGCGGGGCAATTGCCGGATCATTGGCGTCTATCCTGACCCAGGAGTGGTTGTTTACCTCGTAATAGGCGGCACCTCCAAAAGCATCTATGACACCAAAATTGGCTTCAACACGCAGGGGCCTGGACAATGTATCCAGAAAACGTTCAAAATCTTCCGTACCTGCACAGATTTCCAATGCCCTGTACATAAGTTTCCCTTCCTGATCCATTTCTTTGACCTGGTCATCTTTCAAATTGTAAGAAGCCGTATTCATAATGGAAAACCCGGCACTGTTGGTCCCTGTCCAGGCCGTACCTCCCTGGTCGGGAGCATCTACGAGCGCAAGAAAAGCGTATTTCCCGGTTGTAAAATAAGCTATCCTGTTCTGCTCCTGGCCCGTATCCCTGTGTTTCCACAATAATGGTCTTCCATTGGCTGTAACCTTACCCGTTATTATAGCTGAAGTACAGGCATACGCACCGGCCGAAATCAACAGGAAATTTATGGTAATGAATAAAAATGATATTCCTTTTTTCATGATGCTGCTTTATGAAAATAATTTACTCTGATCATCTTTTATGATGCCCAGGTGCTGATAGGCAAGCTGGGTTGCCTCCCTGCCCCTGGGAGTCCTCTGCAACAAACCTTCCTTGATTAAAAACGGTTCATATACTTCTTCAAGAGTTCCAATCTCTTCACTTACGGCAGTAGCTATGGTGCCTATACCCACGGGACCTCCCCTGAATTTATGAATGATGGTGGATAGAATTTTATTATCCATCTGATCCAGACCTCTCTTGTCAATATTCAAAGCATCCAGGGCATATTGGGTTATTGCATTGTCAATGATTCCGGAACCCTTTACCTGTGCAAAATCCCTCACCCTTCTGAGCAAGGCATTGGCTATTCTTGGGGTACCGCGGCTTCTGGACGCTATCTCATGGGCAGCCTGGTTGTCGATTTCTACCTGCAGGATGGATGCTGAACGATGTACTATCTGCAACAATACAGGTGTGTCATAATATTCAAGGTGACACTGTATCCCAAACCGTGCCCTCAGAGGAGCAGTAAGCAGACCGCTGCGCGTGGTGGCCCCTACCAATGTGAAAGGCTGCAAAGCAATTTGAACGGAGCGTGCTCCCGGACCTTTGTCCAGCATTATGTCAATGGTAAAATCTTCCATGGCCGAATACAGGTATTCTTCAACCACAGGAGACAAACGATGGATCTCATCTATAAAAAGAACGTCTCCGGTCTCCAATCCCGTAAGCAGCCCGGCCAGATCGCCGGGTTTGTCCAGTACGGGACCCGATGTTATGCGCAATCCCACTCCCAGTTCGTGAGCAATGATATGGGCAAGGGTGGTCTTGCCCAATCCCGGAGGGCCATGCAACAATACGTGGTCCAGCGAATCTCCCCGCAACAGGGCCGCCTTCACGAATACCTTAAGATTGTCGGTGATCTTGTCCTGACCGGAAAACTGTGTAAACTCGCGGGGTCTTATCTGCTCTTCAAAATCCCTGTCAATGGTCTCTTTATTTTTATGTGGGTCGAAATCAGCCATAGAAGCAATCAATAATATTATATTTTTTTCTTTTAAAGGTCTTGTTTCTGATAATAGCTTGTTGAATTGTTGATAAAGATATATAAAATAATGTAAATCAGATTTTTATAATAGAAATAAGCTTATAGGGGATGTTCATATTGTTGTTGGAAAATAAGGAAAAAAAGAGGTTTTTCCACAATAATTTATTTATACACAAAAGTTACTTTTTTATCTTCAGTTTAGTGAACAGGTTTTGCACAGGTTGCCGTGTGGTTATGAACAAAAGACCCGAAGTTGCAAAACCTTCGGATAGTATTGCCAATACAGGGAAATACACCCTGTAATGATATATTGGCGGAGTAAAAGCCAGGTTGCTCAGTTTTAAAATTGCGGCAAGAAGCGTAACCGCTACGGGAACGATTATATTGTTTCCGCTTTTCCAAAAAGCCCTGATCAGGCAGAACGCTCCAAAAGGATACAATAAGATTCCCGCGGAATTTTCAACAAAATGGAGAACGTATCCTATGGAAGCTTCTGCCAGTCCCCAGCAAACTGCCCAAAACAGGATGGTCCTTATATTATTTTTCATGATATGATGGTTTGATAAGATCTTCTCTGGTAGCCGGGATCGGAAGCGGAGTTCCCCTGGCGTCGCGCAGGGCGAACCAGACCGACAGTGCATAGATAAGGGGGGGTTCGCCAATGGCCCTTGAGTTATGAATGTTCAAAGGCTCGGGATTTCCCTGGAACAATTCAACATGAAAACGTTCCGGAAGTTCGTAAATGCCGGGTATTTTATAATTCTCCAGGGAATCTGTCAGCAGTTTTCCAGACGGATCCGTAACCAGCTTTTCAAGGGTACACCACCCCAGTCCCTGAATAAAAGCCCCGTGGATCTGGCCCCTGTCAATGCCTTTGTCAAGGGGTTCTCCGCAATCATGTACGATCCATACATCGGGGATCCGGAATTCTCCGGTGAGCAGGTTCAGCTCCACGTGCGCAACAGACGATCCCATGACATAATACCAGTAAGGCCGTCCTTCCATGGTATCCAGGCTGAATCCTATGTTTTCCCTTTTGTAAAAACCTTTTTCACTCAGGGATTCCAGTACCATATAGGAATGGAATGCGAGCTGAGGGAAAGGGATGCTTTTTCCATATTCTTTACAGGTTACCGAATCATGTTCCCATACAAGCAAACCCTTTTCCAGTCCCATCATTTTCAAAGCAATCGGGTGGAGGCGTTTCTTAAGCTTGTCGCAGGCATCCTTAAGAGCTGCCCCTGAAAAGTCGCTTCCCGTGGAAGCCGCCGTAGAGGTGGTGTTAGGAATTACAGAGGTAGAGGTGTCCGAAACTTTTATGTATTGGGAAGAGATCCCCAATTCCCGGTGAACCACTGTTCTCATTTTGTCGTGCAGGCCCTGTCCCATTTCAGTTCCGGGATGATGGATCAGCACCGATCCGTCCCGGTATATGTTGACCAGGGCTCCGGCCTGGTTGAAGAAGCTCTCGTTAAAGGAAATCCCGAATTTACCCGTAACCATGGCGAGTCCCTGTTTTACACAGGCGTGTTTTTTGTTGAAGGCGTTGACCTGCTTGCGCAAATCAAAATAGTCACTGTTGTGAAGCACCTGCCTGTGTGCGGCACGCAGGATATTGTGTTCCACCTTCATATTACAAGGGGTCCTGTTTCTGGTCTTAATGCCGTAATAATTCTTCCGGCGGACCGAGACGGGGTCTTTCCCCAGGGTTTGGGCGATCTGCGTAATGACCGATTCAATGACCGCTATTGCCTGCGGAACGCCGAAACCCCTGAAAGCCGTGTTGCTGGGTTTGTTGGTTCTGCAACCGTACAGTACGGCATTCAGATGGGGTATGTAATAAGCCCCGTCCATATGGAAAAGACAATGATGCAGTACGGCAATGGAAACGTCGTTGCACCATCCGCAATCGTAAGCCATGGAAATGTCAACTGCCTGGATCTCTCCCCGGCTGTCAAATCCAACTTCCCAGTTCACAGTGAAAGGATGACGTTTTCCGGTGATCCTGAAATCCTGATCTCTTTCCAGCACAAAAAGCACAGGTTTTTTTGTTTTCCATGCCAGCAGCGAAGACCATGCAACAGTCCAGTTTGCCTGTGCCTGCTTGCCTCCGAATCCTCCTCCCAGGCAACCGGCCTGCACCTCGATATCCGAAACTTTAAGGTTCAGTAAAGAGGCTGCAAAACGCTGGTTGTCCGTTGGATTTTGTGTAGATGACCTGACAAGCAGACCGCCCTGGTGCAGCGGAACCGCATAAGCGGCCTGAGGTTCAAAGTAATAATGTTCCTGGCCCCCGGCTTCCAGTGACCCCTTTTTTCTGAAAGGCGCTTGTACCATGGCGCCTTCAGGGGATCCCCTTTTGAGCCGCAGCGGTTTGAAAAGGAAGTCTTCCTTAATCAGGGCTTCCTCTACGGTGAGTACCGGATGAAGCACATCCCATTCCCATTCGATCAGGGATGCGGCTTTTTTTGCATTTTCGGATGTGTCTGCCGCGATGATACAGACTACCTGTCCCATGTATCCGCAGGTTCCGCCTACCGGGAGCAGGCAAGGTTCGTCGTCAATGATGGGCGCCAGGGTGTTGGGCCCCGGGATATCTGCTGCCGAAATGACGGCGGCCACACCTTCAAAGGCAGCTGCAGCGGAAGTATCCAGATGAACAAGACGTGCATGTGCATGAGGAGAGGAAACCGCATATCCGGTAAGGGTTCCCCGGTAAAGTTCCATGTCCGGGATGTACCGGGTTTTTCCCGATACGTGCGCGGCTTCCCTGTATTGTATGCATTTTGGATCAGTCATGATTCCCGTTATAAGATTCATAAAGAAAGACCAACATATTTTTTGCCACATCCATACGATAAGCGGCACTGCCCCTGATATCCGAAAGGGGTGTGAAATCTTTTTCCAGAAATGCTGTTGCCTTACGGCAGTTGCCCTCAGAAAAGACCTTCCCTTTCAGAAAACGTTCAGTTTGCAAGGCCCTCGCGGGAGTGGCCGCCATACCTCCGTATGCCAGGCGGATAGCGGCGCATTTCTTTCCCTCCAGCGTTACCGCAGCCGCAAAGGATACCGAGCTGATGTCCATATTTCTGCGTCTGGACTGTTTATGTGCGAAGTAGAGGGTTTTCCTGTCAGGCAGCGGGAATTCCACGGCCATCAGTATTTCTGAAGGTTTCAGGGCCGTTTCCCGGTAACCGGTAGTAAAACGGGCTGCTTCGATACGCCGCACCCTGCGCGGTCCCGAAACAATACAAACCGCATCATGTACCAGGCAAAGCGGCATGGTGTCGCCTACGGGTGATCCTTCGGCAATGTTCCCTCCCACAGAAGCCTGGTTCCTGACCTGTAGCGATCCGAATGCGTCCAGGTAAGGGTTCATGTATGGAAAGATCCCGCCGAGCTCTTTTTTCACCGTTTCGAAATTGCAGGAAGCTCCTATGGAAATACAAGACGGTGTGTGCCGTACTTCAAGCATTTCCCGGACAGAGGACACGTCTATCACGGATCCCGCGCAGTTCATGGCCGATCCGGTAAATCCCGAAGCTACGACGGCACGGGGGTATGCTTTCCGTACACGATGAAATTCTTCCATGTTGCGTGGTCTGACATAAACAACCCCGTCTTTTCGAAATGTGATCATATGATCATCAGTGGGAAGAAAATCCAGTGGCTTTTCAGAAGTTCCCCTTGCACGCGGATTTTTGTCCAGGGACAAAGCAGCGTCCACAATAGCCTGATAACCGGTGCACCGGCAAAGGTTTCCGGATAATGAACGCTGTATTTCCTCTCTGTTCAGGGGAAGGCCGTTTTTCAAATGTATGTAGGTGGAAAGGACCATACCCGGGGAGCATACGCCGCACTGGCTCGCCCGTTGTTCCAGAAAAGCATCCCGGACGGGTTCGGTATCCAGGATTTCTCCCGGGGCTTCAATGGTAAGCAAATGTTTTCCGTGAAGACGGGGCAGGGGCATCAGGCAGGAATCTACCGAGATCCTGCTTTCTTTACCCGAGGCCGGATCTTTATGAGCGACAATTACCGTGCAGGCACCGCAATCGCCCCTGCCGCACACTTCCTTGGTCCCGGTCATTTTTTCGTATCCTCGCAGGTAATGCAGTACGGAACAGGAAAGAGACGGACTGTCCTTCTTTGAAAAGTCAATTTCCCGCAATGTCCCGTTCAAATAAAACCGAAGAATATCCATACGCGGTTATTTTTCAATGAGAAGGTCCTGCAGGTAGTAGGTCAGCGGCTGATTCCCGTTCTCAAAAACAAGTTTAACGGACCGTACGGGACCGTCGGGCACGAACCGGCACCCTCCGTTGACCCATAAGCAATCGGCCCTTTTGTACAGTATCCCGTCAGGAGAATATTCTACACGGGCATAATCCACCAGATCTATGATCACATGGGGCAAACCCGTCTGAACCCTGATCCCGGGGGTGTTCAGCGGTTCTTCAAAAGTAAACTGCAGAAATTTTCCTTCTTCCAGGGGAGCAAAACAACGAACATAAGTCGCAGGATCGTTATCGCCCAGAAGTGAAAGCGGTGTGCGGGGATGGATCTCGATATTGCCGGTTACCTCTGTTACCGGTTTCTGGTAGCGGTCGTAAGGCAGTTTTGCTTCAACTGCCTGGCTGCTGATATCATCCCGGTAAAAAGCTGCAAAACGGTACGGCTCAGGAGTCTGTGTCTTAATGGGTCCCGAGTAGAGAGGGGAACGCGGTCCCGGAACGGTCCCGTCGCAGGTATAGCGAATGACCATCCAGGGATACTCATTCCGGGCGCATATATAGCCGTTTACATAATCTGCGGCTGGCGGGGGAATGCGGAAACGGATCCCCATGTAATACAACCGGTCGAAATGGGTCTGACCCAGGCGGGTTCTGAAATCTTCCCAATTCCTGTTTTCCCGGGGGCTCCAGGCTACCTCGGCAAGGGCGCAAAGCCTGGGGTACACCTGGTACTCGGCAATACGGGGAGGCATGTTCAGTAATTCTGACCACAATCCCCCCTGAACACCCAGGACCTTTGCGGCTTCATCGGGTGTCAGCCCCGGCGTTTCCACCGGATCGAAGGAATAGACTTTGTCTGTATCAAAGATCGCGGCCCACATCATGCCTCTTTCTGCCAGGGTATGTTTCATGTCCAGGTAGCAATATTGTGCAGGCTGGGCTATGACCATGTATCCGGCGCGGGTAGCCTCCTTTATGTTGGCGGCACGCTGCCAGGCAAGGATAACGGTCTTTTCCCGGTCCAGCTCCCCGCCTTCCATGATCTCGTCCCACCCCACCATCGTTTTGCCGAATTTATTGAGGATCTGCTGCATACGCTGTACAAAGTAGGATTGCATCTCTATGGGGTCTTCCATGTGGTGCTCATGCATATAGGCTTTGCAACGGGTACAGCTGGCCCACTGGCTGGTGACCACTTCATCACCCCCTATGTGGAAATATTGTGACGGGAACAGCTGCACCATTTCCCGGACAATGTCTTCCAGCATTTTGTAGTTTTTTTCGTACGAGGCACACCAGACGTTGTTGCTGACTCCCTGAATGCTAAGTTCCACTTCATCTGTCAGATCGCACAGGATGTCGGGATAACTGGCAATAGCGGCCCTGGAGTGGCCGGGAAGGTCAATTTCAGGAATAATCTCAATCTGACGCGCCGAGGCATACGCCACGATCTGGCGTATATCATCCTGCGTGTAGAAACCTCCGTATCTTTGACCGGGATGACCGTAGGTGGTGGGGAGGACTTCGCCCGGACCCCGCCAGGCGCCTTTTTCGGTAAGCAGGGGATATTTTTTGATCTCTATGCGCCAGCCGGTGTCATCTGCCAGGTGCCAGTGAAAGCGGTTCAGTTTGTGTTTTGCCATCCAGTCTATGAAACGTTTCACATATTCTACGGTATAGAACTGCCTGCTGACGTCGAGCATCATTCCCCGGTGAGAAAACCTGGGGTAATCTCTGATCTGCACACAAGGTACCTGGATTTCATGTTCAGGAAGGTACTGATCCGGTTGATAAACGGGTTGATATACATAGGGAGGCAACAATTGCAAAAGGGTCTGCACACCGTAGAAAAAACCGGCCGGATCGTTCGAGGCAATCTCGATCAGATCCGGGGTCACCTTTAATGTATACCCTTCCCGGGGTAAAGAGGTGTCGAGTGAAAATACGATGGCACCGGACAATGTTTTCTGTTTGTCGTTCTTAAGGTGCATGCCGGTGGAAGGACCGATGGTCTCTGAAAAAAAGGCCGCCGCATCCCGTGCCATGGAGGTGGCGGCTCCCACGAACTGCACCCGGGTCCGGCCGTTCAGGTGAAAAAACCCTTCTCCGGGAACCATTTCCGCAGGCGCGGGGATCAGATGGATCAGGGAGGTCATGAGCAAAGCGAGTAAAGAATTCATATATACTACATTTTCAAATTTCCCAGGTAAGATATACTTGACCTGAAATTGCTGTTAATAGATAGACTTGCTGTTCCGCTCAGGGAGATCTTCAGGTAGCATTTTATGGTTTCGGCGGATTCTGTTGTCGCGGTAAAGAGGATCGTGTACCCTTTCCGGGGGTCAAAAGAAATTTCGGGCTCTACCTGCCTGTCCGCAAGCTCGAAAGCCAGCCTGGCAGGATTGGCCGGCGGGGAATAGGACCTTCCGAAGTACGGGAGGTACGCAGATACGCGGTTGCTGTCAAATTTCATTTCATATGCGGGAGAAAGCATTACAGACCTTCCCCCTGTGGGATTCGCCCGGTCAAAGACAATCAAAAAAGAGCCGCTTCCTATGAGCGTTTTCACCTGTTCCCCAACAGCAGCCTTCCTGGCCGCCTTTTCTTCCCTGCGAGACTGGCCGTGTGCCCCCGCAGAGACAAGGAACAGCATGCAAAATGAAAGGATGAGGATTTTTTTCATATCAGAGAGGATAAATCAGGTATTGGCTTCGTTTGGCTTTGAATTGTTCCAGCGGCTCGTACCAGGAGGCTGCAATTTCGTCCGCAGTCTTTCCTTCCAGGATCATGCTGCGCACATAGTCCACGCCAACCAGTTTTTCAAAATATGCAGTGAAGAACGCTTCTCCCATACCGGTACTTTCGTTCAGGTTCCTGAAGGCGTCAATAATGTATGTCAGATCAAATCCGTTGGCCCAGATCACTTCGTCTGGCGGAGATGTCCTGAGGTCCGCGCCCTGACACAGAATCCCATTTTGCGGAGGATTCATGGCTCCCGGAACCGGCTGCGGGGTAAAAGAAAAGTCATATCCGGTCATTTGAGGATGCCCGTACACCTGAAAAGGAAAGGCAGTCCCCCGCCCCAGGCTTACCGGAGTTGCCTCGAAAAGGCAAATGGAAGGATACAGGTAAACGGCGCGGTTGTTGGGCAGGTTGGGAGAGGGTTTGACGGGCAGTTCATAGTGTGTGCTGTGTGTGTAATGCAGACACGGGGCAACTGTCAGACAGGCCCGGAGGCTGTCCCTGAGCCAGAATTCCCCGTTGATCATGCAAGCCAGTTCTCCAAGAGTCATGCCATGCACTACAGGGATGGGGATGATCCCTACAAACGAACGGTACTGCATATCCAGAACAGGTCCGGAAACAATATGCCCGTTGGGGTTTGGCCGGTCCAGGATGATCAGGGGTACCTGGTTTCTGGCACAGGCTTCCATAAAATAATACATGGAAGAGAGGTAGGTGTAAAACCTCAGCCCAACGTCCTGTATGTCAAAAATTGCGATATCCAGCTGTTGCATGAGGCTGTCCTGCGGAATGTAGGCGGAACCGTAGACAGAAACAACGGGAATGCCCGTGTCCGCATCTGTGTGATGATCTATCCGGGTGCCCGCATCTTCGTTCCCCCTGAAGCCGTGCTCCGGGGCAAAGATCATACGAATGTCAATACCCAGTGAGATCAGGCTGTCTACCAGGTGGGTGCGGTCAATAAGGGCCGTATGGTTGGTGAGCACCCCTACCCTTTTTCCCTCCAGAAGAGGAAGGTAAGCTTCCGTGTTTTCGGCTCCTGTGCGGAGCGTTGTGTTTTCCGTGGCGTTCCCGCAGGAACCCAGGAAAAGGGATACACCCAGCATCCCAATGTAAAACATAAGTTTCATGCGTCTAAGTTAGGAAAAAATTGTATCTCGGCATTGTTTTGTATTTTTGTCAAACTAACACAAAGGCTATGGCAGGTAAGCTCAACGCTAAGATTCCGGAAGGTCCCCTTGAATTAAAATGGAAGCGGCACAAGGATGCTCTCAGACCTGTCTCTCCTGCCAACCGGGCCCGGATGCACATTATTGTGGTGGGAACGGGACTGGCCGGGGCTTCGGCAGCGGCGGCACTCGGAGAACAGGGGTATCGCGTGAATGTGTTTTGCATGAGCGATTCTCCCCGGAGGGCACATTCCGTCTCGGCCCAGGGAGGAATCAATGCAGCCAAGAATTACAGGAACGACAACGATTCTGTACACCGCCTTTTCCTCGATACCCTCAAAGGGGGCGATTACCGTTCCAGGGAAGCCAATGTGTACCGGCTGGCCGAGGTAAGCAACGGCATTATTGACCATTGTGTTGCGCTGGGCGTTCCCTTTGCCAGGGATTACGGCGGATATCTTGACAACCGTTCTTTCGGGGGTTCCCTCGTCAGCAGGACTTTTTATGCCAGGGGCCAGACCGGCCAGCAGCTTTTGATCGCTGCATACGCTGCACTCAGCAGACAGGTGGCGGCAGGAACCGTTACGGTACATTGCAGGCAACAGATGATGGACCTTGTGGTAGAGGACGGGAAGGCAAGGGGAATCATAACGCGCGATATGGTTACGGGAAACATTGACCACTACCCTGCCCATGCGGTCGTTCTGGCCACCGGCGGATACGGGAATGTCTATTACCTGTCCACCAACGCCATGAATTCAAACGGATCAGCCCTCGTGCAATGCTGGAAGAAAGGGGCTTTTTTTGCAAATCCCGGTTTTGTACAGATACATCCCACCTGCATTCCTGTTCACGGGGATCATCAGTCCAAACTGACCCTGATGAGCGAATCGCTCCGGAACGACGCAAGGATTTGGGTCCCCGGGAATCCGGAGGATGTCAGGGCGTTAAGGGAGGGGAAAAAGAAACCCTCACAGGTAGCGGAAACAGAAAGAGATTATTATCTGGAGCGCAGGTATCCTTCCTATGGGAACCTGGTACCCAGGGATGTGGCTTCACGTGCGGCAAAAGAACGTTGCGACGCAGGTCTGGGCGTCAGCAAAACAGGCAGGGCTGTTTTGCTTGATTTTTCGGATGCTTTGGCAAAAAAGGGAAGACAGGAACTTGAAACGAAGTACGGGAACCTTTTCCAGATGTACGAAAAGATCACGGGAGAAGATCCCTGGAGTGAACCCATGCAGATCTATCCCGCCATGCATTATACCATGGGAGGATTGTGGGTGGATTACAATCTGATGACCACTGTGGACGGGCTGTTTGCCATAGGTGAAGCCAATTTCAGTGATCACGGAGCAAACAGACTGGGCGCCTCGGCACTTATGCAGGGGCTGGCGGACGGATTTTTTATCCTGCCCTACACACTTCCGGGATACCTGGCCGGCAAGGTGGGCGAACCCTGTCCGGACGTAGCGTCGGAAGTGTTCCGGGAGGCACGTTCTGCTGTTGTTCAACGGATAACGGCACTCTCGGCCTTACAGGGAACAGTCCCCGTGGATCATTTTCACCGTAAACTGGGAGGGTTGTTGTGGGAACACGCCGGCATAGAACGATCTGCCGGGGGCCTGGCATCCGTACTGCCTGAAATTGATCAACTCGAGGCGTCTTTTCTGAAAGAGGCCGGGATTCCCGGAAGCGATAAAACAGTGAACCAGGAACTTGAAAAAGCCATACACCTGCAGGATTACCTGACACTGTCCCGCCTGATGACCACCGATGCCCTGCACAGGGAAGAATCGTGCGGAAGTCATTTCCGGACCGAAAGCCAGACAGCTGAAGGAGAAGCGCTCAGGAATGACAGCCGTTTCCAGTATGTGGCGGCATGGGAATACGGGGGGGAACGGGAAACGCCGGTATTGCACACCGAACCTCTTGTTTTTGAAAACATACAAGTAACAGACCGTAAGTACAGATAAGATGCGTTTTGTATTGAAAATATGGCGGCAGGCAGGGCCCAGGTCCAAAGGATACTTCCAGCGTTTTGACACAGATCAGGTTTCAGGAGATACGTCTTTCCTGGAACTGCTTGACATAATCAATAACCGCCTGGTGAAAGAAGGCAGTGAAACGATAGCCTATGACCACGACTGCCGGGAAGGGATATGCGGGGCATGCGGGTTGTACATCAACGGCAGGCCTCACGGTCCCGATGACGGGATCACGACCTGTCAGTTGTATATGAGACGGTTCAGGGATGGGCAGGAAATTACCGTCGAGCCTTGGCGCAGCGGCGCTTTTCCAGTGATTAAGGACCTGATGGTTGACCGGAGAGCCTTTGATAAAATTATGCAGGCCGGCGGTTTTGTGAGTGTCCATACCGGGAGTGCTCCCGAGGCACATACGATGCTCATAACCAGGGAAAAAGCCGAGGAAAGCATGGATGCCTCGGCTTGTATCGGCTGTGGTGCCTGCGTGGCTTCCTGTAAAAACGGATCGGCCATGCTGTTCGTGGCCTCACGGGTTAGTGCATTGTCGCTGATCCCGCAGGGAAAACCCGAGGCGGCGCGCCGGGCGCGTGCCATGATAGCCAAAATGGATGCACTTGGATTTGGATCGTGTACCAATATTGGATCCTGCCAGATGGAATGTCCCAAAAATATTACGGTTGCACATATTGCCCGCCTGAACCGCGAGTTCTTGTATTGTAAACGCTAAGTCCCTCAATGGTAACGGTTAAGGATGAAAGAACAGACAGCAGATGGTCCGCATGTTCCGGAAAGTTGTCTTCAATGTAGTCCTTTATCACCGCACGCATGTAAGGGGTCGAATACAGGATCTGCAAGGTGTTACCGTCAGCCTGGCAGGGGATGGTGAACATGGTCCCGGATTTGTCGGAAAGAGAGAGGAACAGGATGTTACGAACCAGTTTATAGGAGCTTGTGTATACCTCGCCGGAAGAAAAAACAAGGGAATAGATCCCGGAATAGGGATCGTCCCTGGACGAACCTGCAACGCTGATGGTCAGCGGTTCTTTCAGCATGGCCCTTATGTTTTGGTAATTTTCCGTTACAAAGGGCATGAAGGATTGAATGTCGGAAGCGTCTCCTCCTTCCACGGACACGGATACCGAAACTTTTGAAGTGTCAATGTGCCAGGTCCCCACATAGGCATTTTCTACGAATCTGGCGGGATTCCCGTTGCATCCGTGAAGAGCCGTGATGAAAAGGACCGCGGCCGCTACAATCCAGGCAATGCGTTTATTGTAAAAAACAGGCATATACGCTGTACAAAAATAATAAATTATTCAAAATGAATGCATTTTACATGCTCAATCACATACCGGTCCACGTATCTGATACAAAGACGGAAAAAAAGCCCCTTGTGCTGCTTCACGGGTACCTGGAAACACTCCAGATATGGGACACATTCAGCTTGTTGACCGAAGATGCTTTCAGGGTCATTGCACCTGATCTTCCCGGGCACGGCCTGACAGGGACATACAATGTTAACACAGTTGAAAAACAGGCAGATATGTTGTTTGAATACCTGGAAAGGCAACAGATAGGGACTGTGTTACTCGCCGGTCATTCCATGGGCGGTTATGTAGCCCAATCCTTTGCCATGAGATACCCCGGGAAAGTATCGGCTCTTGTTTTAATGCACGCTGTACCATGGCCAGACAGCGATGAAAAAAAAGCAGCCAGGGACAGGGACATTGAAAAGATACAGATGGGGAAACTGGAACAGGTGGCCCAAAGGGACGTCCCGCTTATGTATGCTCCGGGAAACAGGAAAAGATTGAACGAAATCATCGAAAGCACACTGGTGCAGGCCGGGATACACGATCCTGCGGGAATCGTTGCCAGTCTGAAGGGAATGAAGGAAAGGCCTTCTTACGTGGAATTCCTGCATACCCTCGCCTGTCCCCTGGTGTTTTTTTTCGGAACGCAGGACAGTTATATTTCTATGGAACGGGCTATGGAAATGGAAGCCATGTACCCCCATGCCAGGGTGATATACCTGCACGGTTCGGGCCATAACGGTTTTGTAGAAGAACCGCATGCCGTTGCGGAAACGTTGCGTTCCCTTATCTGATCTGGAAATTGATCGGGAAGTTGTATCGCACTTTCACGTTCCTGTCGCGCTGCCTGCCCGGAGTCCAGCGGGGAGAGGAAGAAACCACACGTACGGCTTCTTTATCTATGGAGGGATCCAGGCCTCGAAGGACGGTCACATTTTTTACATAGCCGTCCGCATCTACCAAAAATGTAAGCACAACGCGTCCCTGAATTCCGTTTTCTTTGGCCAGATCGGAATATACGATCCGTTCGTGGACCCATTTGGTGAAAGTATTCTCATCACCTCCCATGAATTTGGGTTTTTCTTCCACAATGGCCAGGGGAATCTCTTCTTCTTCCACTGCCTCTTCCGTGTTGGTGGAAACATAATCCCGGATCTCTATGGCAAAGGTACCGTCGTCTTCCGTGTCAATAAAAACATCTTCTTCAATAACAATATCATCTTCCACAATCTCTATGGCATCTGACAGCACGGGTGTAAGGGGCATCTCGGGAAGAGCAGGCGGTGTTTCCATGGTAACAGTAATCAGATTCACGTTCCTGTCGTAGGTCTTGTATTCAAAAGCGGCAAGAACCACAACAAGAGCCAGGATCAACCCGATCTGGATAAAAGCAGTCTCTTGTTTTCAAGATCTGCCCGGGGGCTTTTTTTTGTTGTCATAGTATTTGAGCTTTGGTTTGGCGGACCATACCGGGATCGAACCGGTTACCTCTTGTCCCGAAGACAAGCACCCTTCCCAAAAGAGCATATGGACCGGCAAAACTATAACAACAAACACAGAAACAATCCCCGTTGTAATGTGTGCAACAGGTGTGCCAGAATAAGCTACATCAGACAGCTACCAGAGAAATGTCCCGAAGGGGTATCTGCCCGCCTGTATTTCAGCCGCCATGCCGTAGAGGTCTTTGCGCAATTTATCGGTGTTGATCTTTTCCCTGGCCGATATGAAAATGCACGGATCGTGCAATTTGGACATCCATGTTTTTTTTAGATTGTCAAGGCTGTAAGGCCCTTCTTCCGTTTCTCGTTCCTGAAATGCGTCAATTTTATTAAAAACCAGATATACAGGCTTGTCGGCACATCCGATCTCACGTAGTGTGTCACTTACAACATGCATCATTTCCTGGAAATTGGGGTGGGAAATATCTACAACATGAATAAGTACGTCGCTTTCACGCACTTCGTCGAGGGTGCTTTTGAAGGATTCAACCAGCTGAGTGGGCAACTTGCGTATAAAACCCACGGTGTCACTTAACAGGAAAGGTATATTGTCCACGACCACCTTGCGCACGGTTGTGTCAAGGGTGGCGAAAAGTTTATTTTCGGCAAACACGTCAGTTTTTGCCAGAAGGTTCAGCAGTGTGCTTTTTCCAACGTTGGTATATCCTACAAGAGCCATTCTGACCAGCGCCCCCCTGTTTCCGCGCTGTGACATCATCTGCCGGTCGATCTTTTTCAGTTTTTCCTTCAATGCGGCAATTTTGTCGAGGATAATACGTCGGTCCGTTTCAAGCTGCGACTCCCCCGGACCGCGCATTCCTATACCGCCGCGCTGCCTTTCGAGGTGGGTCCACATGCGGGTCAAACGGGGAAGCAGGTATTGATACTGAGCCAGTTCTACCTGTGTCTTGGCGTATGCCGTTTTTGCCCGCTGGGCAAAAATATCCAGAATAAGATTGGTTCTGTCCAGTATTTTAACGGAAAGGGCTTTTTCAAGATTGCGCAATTGTGAAGGAGACAGTTCATCGTCAAATACAGCTATGTCAACCTCTTCTGTCTTAATATATGCCGAAAGTTCTTCAAGTTTCCCACTTCCCAGGTAGGTGCCGGAGTGCGGTTTGTCCATTTTTTGAATGAACCGTCCTCCTTTTGCAAGACCGGCAGTATCGGCCAGAAATGCAAGCTCGTCCAGGTATTCGTTGAAAAGGGCAGGGTCGGTCCCTGGACGCAGGACACCAACAAAAACAGCCTTTTCTTTTAGTGCAATCGGTTCCATAAGGTGTAAAAAAAGCGCCCGTAAAAAATAGGAGCGCTTTGTATGAATTTTAAGAGTATTGCGTTATCTGAGCTGGAAATTCAGTGGGAAGTTATAGCGTACCCTGACAGCTTTGTCACGTTGTCTTCCGGGCGTCCAGCGCGGGGAAGAGGAAACAACGCGAACGGCTTCCTTGTCAATGGACGGGTCAACGCCACGCAGTACCGTTACGTTTTTCACATATCCGTCGGCGTCAACGATAAAGGAGAGAACAACGCGCCCCTGCACACCGTTTTCCTTAGCGACCTCGGGATATACAATGCGTTCAAAAACCCATTTGGTAAAGGTGTTCTCGTCACCTCCCATAAATTTGGGCTTTTCTTCCACAATGGCGAGCGGAATTTCTTCTTCTTCCACTTCTTCCTCCTGGGTATAGGAAATATAGTCGCGGATCTCTACGGCAAATGAAGCGTCATCTTCCGTATTAATGAAAATATCTTCCTCGATGGTGATATCGTCTTCAACAATTTCTATGGCGTCAGAAAGAACAGGAGCCTGCGGTACTTCAGGCGGCGGGGGAGGGGTTTCCATTGTAATGGGAATTTGTTCTTCTTCAATGATCAATTGTGTTTCCGCTGTAATCATGCTGATATCCTTGTCGTAGGTTTTGTATTCGAAGGCGGCAAGAACAACAACAAGAGCGAAGACCAAACCGAGTTCGATAAACAGCATTCTCTTGTTTTCAAGATTGGCTTTTGGACTTTTCTTAATTTCCATTGTTTTAAGCTTAAATTTTGTGGACCATGTCGGAATCGAACCGACGACCTCGTGCATGCCATGCAAGCGCTCTAGCCAACTGAGCTAATGGCCCATCCCGAACCGCAAATGTAAAAAAAATATTTTAAAAAACAATTTCGTACTTTTGCCGCCATACAAGGCAAATAATATGATACTTTTTCACATTCACGACGCTCAGTTAGTTATAAGCAACAGGCGTGCCATAAAGAAATGGATACAAGGGATTATTGAATCACACGACAAAAGAACGGGAGATATCAATATAATATTTTGCCGGTCTGATTATTTGCTCGAGCTCAACAAGAAATACCTGGAACACGATTATTACACAGATGTGATAACCTTTCCCTACAGCGAAGAAAAGAAGGTATCCGGAGATATTTTCATAGATGTCGATACAGTAGCCTGCAACGCAGAGACTTTCCGACAATCTTTCGGGAATGAATTATTGAGGGTGATGATACACGGTGTGTTGCATTTGTTGGGACTGGATGACAACAATGAAGAGAATGCACATATAATGAGGAAGGCCGAAGATACTGCACTCACAAAAATTACTGTTGATCCCGTCCAATGAATATAGCGTATGACATAATTGTTGTCGGAGCCGGGCATGCCGGATGCGAAGCTGCTTATGCGGCGGCAAAACTCGGATCAAAGACATTGCTGATCACAATGGATATGACAAAAATGGCCCACATGTCATGCAATCCGGCCATTGGAGGAATAGCAAAAGGGCAGATTGTCAGGGAAGTAGATGCATTGGGAGGGGCAATGGGCCTGGTTACGGACAAAAGCACCATTCAATTCAGAATGCTGAACAAATCCAAGGGGCCGGCCATGTGGAGTCCAAGGGCACAGTGCGACAGGATGCTGTTTTCTTCTGTATGGAGGGAAACGTTAGAAAACACACCCGGATTGCATATGTGGCAGGATCAGGTCGTATCTTTACTCTTCGAGGGAGATAAGGTCGCAGGCGTGATAACCGAATTTGGACAAGAATTCCGGAGCAGGGCTGTGATCCTGACAAACGGCACATTCCTGAACGGGAAAATATTTATAGGATGGAATTCAACACCGGCCGGAAGAATTGGTGAGCCGCCAGCGATAGGGCTCAGTAAGCAGTTAAAGGACAGGGGGATAGAGCTGTATAGAATGAAAACCGGAACACCGCCCAGAATTGACGGAAGGACGGTTGATTTTTCCAAACTCGAAATCCAGCAGGGCGACAAGGATCCCCGGAAGTTTTCTTTTCTCAACATTCCTTCAGCCATACAGCAAAGAGGTATTCAGAAGCATTGCTATATGGTCTATACCAATTCGGCAGTGCACGATAAGCTGCGGGAGGGTTTTGAGGATTCACCCTTGTTTGCCGGAAGGATTGGCGGAAGAGGTCCGCGTTACTGTCCAAGTATTGAAGATAAACTCAGAACGTTTGCCGATAAAGAACAACACCCTCTTTTCATGGAGCCTGAAGGCTGGAATACGAACGAGTACTATTTGCAGGGGTTTTCGTCTTCTCTGCCCATTGATATTCAAATACAGGCAGTTAGAAATATAAAAGGACTGGAAAACGCCGTATTTTATCGTCCTGCGTACGCTATAGAGTACGACTACTTTCCCCCAACACAATTATTGCATTCTCTGGAAGTTAAAAACATACCAGATCTGTATTTTGCCGGACAGGTCAACGGAACGACCGGATACGAAGAAGCAGCGGCCCAGGGAATCATGGCGGGCATCAATGCCCACAGGAAGATTCATAACGAAAAGCCGCTTGTTTTAAAACGGGATCAGGCCTACATAGGGGTGCTTATTGACGATTTGATAACAAAAGGTGTCGACGAGCCGTACAGGATGTTTACGTCCAGGGCGGAATACAGAATTTTACTTCGACAGGACAATGCAGATGACAGGCTCACGGAAATCGGATATCAGGCAGGCCTGGCAGGCGAGGAACGTTATCGTTTGTATAGGGAAAAATCAGCAAAAAGAGACACATTGTTGTTTTGGCTGGAAAACAACTCCATCTCCAGGGAAGAGGCCAATGATATGCTGAAGAAAGCCGGATCGACACCGGTAGACTCAAAACGTAAGTTTTCTGACCTTTTATGCCGGCCGCAGGTTGTGTGGAACGATATAGAAAAATTTGTTCCACGTGGAACACTGTATGGAGAAGACGCGTTGGCAAAAGAAATATACGAGTCTGTAGAAATTGGTTTGAAATATAAGGGGTATATTGAAAGAGAAGCTTTGTTCGCGGGGAAAGTCATGAGACTTGATTCCCTGGCAATTCCTGAAAACTTTGATTATGCAAGGATCCACTCGTTGTCGACCGAATCAAGACAAAAACTTCTGAAGGTAAAACCCCTGACGATAGGGCAGGCTTCAAGGATCCCCGGCGTCTCACCTGCGGATATTTCGGTTTTACTGTTGTATTTGGGAAGGTAGCTGCCTGTAA
>Ga0209723_1000670_pt1 | contig 61424 bp, 52 predicted proteins | sample BiotimSIPDNA_2_FD_185750 | JGI IMG/M metagenome (GOLD analysis project Ga0209723, IMG submission 185750) | Anaerobic biogas reactor microbial communites from Washington, USA - Biogas_R2 time_0 SIP DNA (SPAdes) (version 2) | ecosystem: Engineered > Bioreactor > Anaerobic > Unclassified | place... | reverse complement strand
ACTTAATCCTGTTGATCTTCGCAACCGGATTGACATAAATGTAGGTAAACTTTGGAAAATAGTAAAGTAACATTTTCATTTGAGCCATCGATACCAGCAAAGTAACATTTTATTTTGAGGCACTACGAGCTGTAAAAAACCTGATCATCGCTTGTTGATATCCCATGTAAAATTAGGGCAGATTATTGAAATGGCAACAACCCAGGAAAAATTATGAGAAAAACAACCCTTTTTAACAATGACTGGCTTTTTGCAGCCGAGCAATTAACGCTGGATGCACACGACAGTGCCTTCCAGGCGGTCACACTGCCCCACAGCAACATGCTTTTTCCCCCCAACAACGTCAACAACCTGGATTACCAGTTCATCTCGACCTACCGCAAGTACTTCGAACTTCGGGCAGATCCTGAAAACCGCGTGCTGCTCGAGTTGGATGGGGTGATGATGGCAGCGCAGATCTACCTCAACAACCAACTGCTCAAGGAACACCTCGGCGGTTTCACGCCTTTCCAGGTCGACCTCTCACCTGCCGTCCTGCCTGGAAGAAACATGCTGCAGATCCTGGTCGACTCGCACGAGCGCAAGGATATCCCGCCCTACGGCGGACTGGTGGATTACCTGACATTTGGCGGAATCTACCGCGATGCACGGCTGAAGATCCTCCCGCCCGTTTACATTGAAAATGTTTTTATCAAGCCCATGCAGGTGCTTTCAGAACCCCGGCTTTCCTGTGAGGTCAGGCTGAACATCCCCACTGCAGAGATGTTCCTGGAAGCTGTCCTGCTGGATAAGCAGGGGAACCCGCAAGCAAGCGCAAGCGGACCGCTATCCGGCCTGACATGCAGGTTTGAGTTTCCTAACCTGCCGCAGGTCAGGTTGTGGAACATCGATGAGCCTGTGTTATATAGACTGCAGATCAACCTGGTTTCGGAGAACAAGGTTATTGACAGCACGGTACAGTGTTTTGGTTTCAGGGAAGCCCGCTTTCAGCCCGAGGGCGGCTTTTACCTCAACGGCAGGCCATTAAAACTTTTCGGGCTTGACCGCCACCAGACCTATCCGTTTATCGGGGCAGCAGCTCCCGCCCGCCTGCAGCGCCAAGATGCGGACATCCTGAAGAATGAGCTGGGCTCCAATATCGTGCGCACCTCCCATTATCCCCAGTCGCCGCATTTCCTGGAACGCTGCGATGAGATCGGTCTGCTGGTCTTTGAAGAACTTCCCGGCTGGCAGCACATTGGTGATGCCGCCTGGCAGCAGCTCTCGCTGGACAACCTGGCCGCCATGATCGAGCGCGATCGAAACCACCCGTCGATCGTCCTGTGGGGCGTGCGCATCAACGAGTCGCCTGACAACGATGCCTTTTATACCAGGACCAATGCCCTGGCACACCAGCTGGACCCCACCCGCCAAACCGGTGGGGTGCGCAACTTCCTGGGCAGTTCCTTCCTGGAGGATGTCTACACCTACAATGATTTTTCCAACGGCGTCATCGACCCACCCAAAACACCCCACCTGGTCACTGAGTTTGGCGGGCACATGTTTCCTGCCAAGGCCTGGGATCATGAAGAAAGGCTGATCGCCCATGCCCTCCTGCATGCCCGGGTGCAGGACCTGCAGATGGGCAACCCGCGTATCGCTGGGGCGATCGGCTGGTGTGCTTTTGATTATGCCACCCACATCGAGTTCGGCTCCGGCGACCGCATCTGCTACCATGGGGTGATGGACACCTACAGACTACCCAAATGGGCGTCTTATTTTTACCAGAGCCAGCTGCCGCCTGAGCAGAAGACAGTGCTCCAGGCAGCCACACGCTGGACGATGGGTGAGCGCTGCGGCGGCGGGATGGACCCACTGACGATCTTCAGCAACTGTGAAGCGGTCGAGGTGATCATCGGTGAGCACAGCCTGGGACGATTCGAACCGGACCGGGCATCCTACCCCCACCTGCCGCATCCCCCTTTTGTCATCCACGGCGTCGACCAGCACACTGCCTGGAACCAGGGCCAGTTCCACGACCTGCACCTGGTCGGCTATATCGCAGATAAGCCAGCGGCAGAACAGTGGATCGCCAGCGATCAGCTGCCCAAAAGATTGGAACTTTTAGTTGATCACAATCAAATCATAGCAGATGGCTCAGACATGACGCGCCTAGTGTTCAGAATTTGCGACACATACGGCAATCCCCTGTCCTTTGCCAGCAAAGTCATTCACTTTGCTGTCCAGGGAGAGGTCGACCTGGTCGGAGAGAATCCCTTCCCGCTGTTCGGCGGGAAGGCCGCTATCTATATCAAGGCCAGGCACATTCCCGGGAAAGCTGTTGTAACAGCGACCAGCGAAGGACTGCCTTCAGTTTATGTAACCATCGAGATGCTGGTCAATACAGAGCTAAAAGGTTATTAATTTTGTTCAAGAATGTAAAGAACAAAAGAAACAGGCTTTGTGAGTTCATGTTGTTATAAACCATGTGCAAGCAGAATCGATTCTAGAGCTTCAAGCTTTACAATGATCTTTCCTGAATGGTGTGGAAAAGTTTGACCGCTAATTACATCTTTCCAGTTCCCTTCAGTTTCAAGGTTGAGTTCCACCTCGTTATTGTGGTTTGAGCGGTTTACCACCAGGTAGATCATTGAATCATCCACACCGGTCTGCATAACAAGTAATTGGCGCTTGTCATCACACAACCTTACCTTGAGCTTTCCTTGCAGGATCACCGGGAAGGTTTCACGCATCTCTGCCAATTTCCGTAAATAATCCTTCAATGGACTGTCAATAGTCCAATCGATGGGTAATCGGGCCTCATCAAACCCTAAACCCTGCTCTTCATGAATTGAGCGACTTTGGGAAAGGGCAAACTCTGTTCCGTAGTAAACAATCGGTGGTTGCGGCAGGAAATATAATAACATCAAGGCTATTTTAAGAAGGCGAGTATCTCCATGGGCAGGTATCAGAAAACGGTTCATATCATGATTATCAATAAAGGACGGCAAACTGAAATCTGCATCAAAATATGATGCTTGGGTGACGAGGAAGCCAGCCAGGCGGCTGAGAGACCAGGTCTTCTGGGCAAATGTCAACCTCAGCGCCCGGCAGAGATGAAAATCCAGAGAACCATCTAAGCTGCCGGCAAACCTGGCAGTACTATCTGCGGGTTGAACGATCTCGCCAAACAACCAGGAATCAGGCTTGACCTGGAGGCAGGCTCGCCGAAAATCAACCCAAAAGTCTTGAGTCGGTCCGTGGGCATAATCCAGGCGGAAACCATCGGCTCCGCGCTTTAACCAGAATTGAGCACAATCCAACATGAAGCTGCGCGCGGGTAGACCATAACCCAGGTCAAACTCCGGCATACTCCGTACATCATAAAAACATCTGAATTGATCTGGCCAGTGTTGCCAGGTGAACCAGTTATGATAGATACTGTCTTGGTTTTCACGAGCATCCAAGAACTGGGGTAATTGGTCTGAGCAATGGTTGGCTACAAAATCCATGATGAGGCGCATATCACGCTGATGGATCTGAGTCACCAATTCATCAAAATCTTCCAGGCTTCCAAAACGAGGGTTGATCTCCATATAATTGCTAATGTCATAACCATGGTGTGAGGGGCTTGAATAGATCGGGGTCAACCATATGGCATTTAAGCCCAAAGATTTAATATGATCCAGTTTTTCAATTACACCTCGAAGGGTCCCTCCATACGGCTGCATGATATCCACCTGTTGCACCCAATTGTGACCTTCACCCGGGTTAAATCGGTCCACAAACACCTGGTACACTCTAGCACGCCTGGACCACTCAGGTAGGGGTTTTAAGTCATAACAAATAGCAAAGTGGGAAGCCTGCTCAAAATTATCTACCTGGTTATCCGCAAATATCCAAGTACCCTGCGGTTCAGTTCTTGCGCCAATTTTGTAGCGAAGAATAACTCCCTCATTCATTTGAGGAAGGTCTATCCACCAGTGACGCAACCAACCCCAACGCAAGGTGTCCCAGATGAGTTCACCTTTAACAAAATCCAGTTGTTCGCGCGTCTTCCACCCATCACAGGAATACCAAAGGTGGACGTCAACAATTAGCAGGTCATCGCTGGTGGTGACCTCAAGCCGGCAGATCTCACCCGGCAAGACCTTTAATGGAGACCGTCGTTGCAGATGCCTAACTCCCTGGTAGTACCTTACTAACCATGGGGCACTAACCTGGCTTAAATCCTTGTCACCAAAGATATGATCCTCAATTATTTCAGGTACTTTTTTCATTTTCTCTTGTTACACTTTGCGCTTTCCGGAAATTATTCTTTCCTGTGTTAATACGGTTCAAAATAAAACGGGGTGTCCCAGCAATGATTCTGCCAGGGCAACCCGTTCATTGAAACCATTTTTACTATTTGATCGAATCATAGGCTTGATCTACAACCTGCAAATCAAGCTATATTTAATTATCCTTTCACCGCACCGACGGTGAGGCCACCGACGATCTGATCCTGCAGAACAAAGTAGATGATCATGATCGGCAGTGCACCGATCAGGGCACCAGCAGCGAACACACCCCACTTCTTATCAAACTGACCGGCGGTAAAGATCTGCAAGCCGACCATCAGGGTGTACTTACTGGAATCGTTGAGCAGAACGCGGGCAAGCAGGAAATCGCCGTAGGTACCGATAAATGAAAGCAGCCCGGTGACCACCAGGATCGGGCGCAGCAGGGGTAATAACAGCTGGGTGAAGATCTGCCAGTGGGTAGCGCCGTCCAGCATGCCGGACTCATCAATTGCCCGCGGGATGGTATCCAGGTAACCTTTCATCAACCATGTATTCATGCCCATGGAACCGCCCAGGTAAACCAGGATCAGCCCGGCGTGGGTATTCAGGCCCAGGGGAGAGAAGATATCTCCCAAGTTGGCGATCAGGGCAAAGATGGCAACCAGTGCCAGCAGGTTGGGGAAGGCCTGGATCAGCATAATGGCCTTCAACAGGCCAATGCGGCCTTTAAAGCGCAGGCGAGAGAAGGCAAAGGCCGCCATGGTTGTGATCGAGATGCTCAGGATGGTGGAAATACCAGAGATCTTGATCGAATTCCACAGCCAGCGCCAGTACTGGATGTCACCGTACGAAAAGTTGGGGTCCTTGTTGAACAGGCGCTGGTAATTGGCGATACCGGCATTTGCCGGTATCAGGGATTGGGTGGCCAGCGAGTTCGAGTTGTCAAAGGAAGCCGAGATGATCCACAATACCGGGAAGATGGCAAAGATGATCAACAATACGGCCACCACCAGCCGGATGCCGACACTGAAGCGGCGCTGGAATTTTTGTGAATGGGTAAGACCGGTCTTATAGGTTGCTGATGTGCTAGACATTTTGGCTAACCTCCTCCCACATATTGGTAAAACGATACTGGATCAGTGTCAACGAACCTACCACCATGAACAGGATCATGGAAATAGCTGACGCCAGGCCATACTGCACGCCGCGTCCGCCGCTTTCAAAAGCCAGCTTGTAGATGAAACTGATCAGGATATCGGTATGCCCTGCCTGGGTGGAGGCACCTACAATGGGTGGCCCACCTCCGATAAACAGGTAGATCAGACCAAAGTTATTGAAGTTGAACACGTATGAAGACAAGAGCAGCGGGCCGACCGCTACCAGTAAAAGGGGCAGGGTGATCTTGCGGAATTTCTGCCAGCCGTTGGCACCGTCCACCGTGGCAGCTTCATACATATCCGCCGAAATGGACTGCAGGGCACCACTGGTGATTAGCATCATATAGGGGAAGCCCAACCACAGGTTGACGATCAGGATCGCGATTTGGGCCCAGATCGGCTCGGTCGTCCACCGGGGTGCCCAGCCGATGATGGAAGTCAGGATCCGGTTTACGATGCCAAATTCAGAGTTCATCATACCGCGCCAGATAATGATGGTAATAACCGATGGGATGGTATAGGGGATCAGCAGCAGGGTGCGGATCAACTTCTTGGCCGGGAAATTCTTCTCATTGTACATGATGGCAATGGCCAGGCCGAGCGCGAAGGTGGAAACCACGCTGATCGCCGGGAAGAGGAAGTTCCAGATCATAATGCGCACCAACGGGCCGCGGATCGCTGGACTGGTAAAAAACTCTACAAAGTTCTTGAACCCGATGGTTGCCCGGAAACCGGGTGTGATCGTCTTTCCATCCTTGGTGGTAAATGTACCCTGGACGTTGTTGTAGACATCGCCATTGGCTTGGTCGATAACGGTGTCTGTTTCCTTATCATATTTATAGCGGATCTGCAATTCTGCCGCTTCTTTTGAAGAACGGATCTGCACCGTTCTTTCACCTTCCACGCCAAACTTGATATTGGGCAATTCCTTATCAGCGGTGGCAGCCAGGACATTCAATTTTTTGTAGCCTTCGATTTCGGTGGGGATACCCTTGGCATCCGCCTCACCAATGCCGGAATCACCCGGTTTGGCAGCGACAATCGCCTCTCCCGGTTTTGCCAGGTAGGAAATGCCATCGGCATTATCCACCAGCCACATGGCGTAGAGACCTTCAGGAGATTTATAGGCTGTCCAGGTGTAGGATTTACCGGACTCCGGCAGGTAGGTGGCTTTCTCGATCTGCACCAGGGCTTGTTTCTGGGTCAGCAGGTGGCCATCACCGTAGTTGGTAAAGGCATTGAAGATGGTGAAGATGATCGGGTAGATGGAGAACATCAGCATGAATGCCAGACCGAGGGCTACCCAGCGGTAGGGATGCGCTTTATCGATCAGGAATACAAGCGTGAAGAAGACCACGACGATCGACAGGATAATGGCGATCTGTGTGAAACCTTTGGAAATGGCCTCAAATATGAACCAGCCAAGGGCAAGATCAAAAACGATGATAAATAAGATCCGTGAAAATGACGCTGAAGGTGCTTCGGTTCGAGACATGGAACCTTGCTTTGCGCCCATAGCCTTCATAAAGACCTCCTTTTTTGGTGCAGGCCTGTGCACCGGGTGAGATTTAAGAGAAGGTCGAGGTTATAAAACCTCGACCTTCATTACCATCAGCAGATTACTTAATCGTCCAAGTCAAAAGATGGGTAGCTTCGTCATAAATAAATTCGATAGTGCCATCTGCTGATAAAGTGACTTTATAGTTCGTGGAACTATTGAATTCACCTTCAGGACCATAATTTGTTGTCCATGCACCATCATGGGCAACTTTGAACTCATAATCAGCAGCCTTCAAAGCAAAGGGGCCGCTCTTCCACAAACCATCAGCATCCTTTGTCATCTGGGTGAGAGCACATTCAGGTTGCCAGTCACCCGGGCAGCCAGCTGCAGCCTGGTAGGAACCAGGTACATTGACCATACCATAGAGTGGGTTGGAAATCAGGCCGCGGATCTTGACGCCAGCATCTGCCAGGGCAGAGGTGACATCCTGTTTGCCGTCGCGGGCAAGGACCACAGCATCGTTCCAGCCGCCCCAAACGGAGCCCATGGCTGGGATCGCGGGCATGGCGGTGGCATTGATGCCAGCCTGGCCAAAGGCGATCAGATCTGCGTCATCCAGTTTTTCAAGGGTGGGAATATAAGCTGAGGGACGTCCACCAGCAGCATACAAAGCGCCCATGGTCTCATCGGTAGCCACAAATTCGGTCAGGAAAGCTTGTGCCAGGAGGATGTTCTCACTCTGGGCATTGATCAGGATAGTCTGCACACCAGAGAAGGGATAGCCTTCGCCAGCAGGACCGGAGGGGAAGTTGGTGATCCCGTAATTTACGCCAGATTGGCGAATGCGATCCAAAGACCAGGGACCAGCCATGATGAAGGGGGTCTCACCAGTCTCGAAGAGGGCATGGTTATTGGACCAGTCCCAATCGGTAGGCAGGTTGCCATTGGTCACATTGTCAACCAACCACTGAGTTGCGGCATTCATGCCCGCACTGTCAACGCCCAGGTCCTGGTCATTCCAGTTACCCGCGGCATCTTTTCCGAAGATATAACCACCAAAGGCGGTATCGAGGGGATAGACATCGTAGGTGGTGCCGGTGACAGACATGATGTAGGTCACTTTTCCTTCAGCCTTGAGGGCTTCGCCCATGCTCACAACCTCATCCCAGGTAGTGGGTGGGGTTGCAACCAGGTCTTTGTTGTAGAAGAACGCCAGGTTTTCGGTGGCATAGGGCATACAGTACAGAACACCATCATAGGTGCAGGCATCCAGGGTGGATGGCACAAATTCTGCTGCTTTTTCGCCCAGGTCAACCGGGGCAACCAGGCCATTGGTGACCATGGTGGCAACCTGATCGTGAGGGATACCGAAGAGGATATCTGGACCCTGTCCCTGGGGGGCAGCCAACTGGAAGTCATCACGCAGAGCAGATTTGAGTTCCACAACCAGTTCGATATTGTACTCGGTCAGGAATTCATCAGCCAGTTCCTGGAGGATGGGAGCCCGGGTGTCATCAGCCCAGATACGCAGGGTACCTTCAGGGGCGACAACTTCTTCGGTCGGTTCCTCAGTGGGTTGTTCAACAACAACCTCTTCAGTCGGTTTCTCGACTACGGGAGCCTCTGTTTCGACAACCTTGGGGGCGCAAGCGCCGAGCACAAGGCTTGCAATCAATAAGATTGCCATGACAAATAAACTTTTCTTCATTTTTTCTCCTTCGAATTGAAATGAAATTGGTGGCCATTAATTAGGCCGGGTTTGGAATTGGACATTATCAAATGCCTCCTGCAAGACTATCTACAGGCGCTAATTTTCTTTCGATCAAGCCGCTCATCTCAGAGTACCTGGCAAGCTCGTTATCATCAAAATGCGACATCATCTGATCGATCTGCTGAAGATACGCCGAATGCACCCGCTGGTAGAGGGCTTCTCCCTTATCAGAGAGGGTCAGTTCAAAGGCCCGCCCATCACTCTGGCTGCCTACGCGCTCTACGAAGCCATCTGCCTGGAGGCTGGCGACAATGCGTGTGGTATTACCCTTGGTACAAAGCAATAGGTTGCTTAATTCAATGTAGTTAATGCGGGGATGGTTATGAATGTGCATCAGAGCATAGAACCGGACCACAGATAGATCAAACTGATTGAAAAGGACCTTTTCATGATTATCTATATGTAGAAAGATTGCTTTCAGAGTGTTATACAAGATAAATTTTCCCGTTTCCACACTATTCCATATAGTAAGCCATAATTAATAGTTTACTTATCAACTATTTTAGCTAAACTCTTCTCGCTTGTCAAGAAAATCCTTATACTATAGGAATTTAATTATAACACGATGACTCCTAATAAATCGTTATTGTAAAGGTCAGGTAACTCAAGCAAACCAAACAAGGCAAGGCAAACTTTGGAGAACGAATATTAATGGAGTTTTAATAAATCGTGACTATTTATCCGTTTTCGTGTTACAATAATTAAGTGCTGATCAGCATAACACAATTACGATAAAACAAAAGGAGATATTAAAATGAATTTATCTGCACCAAAAACTGTAACCTTCATTGTAGCTCTGATATTGGCCCTTGTTGGCTTATTAGCAGCAACAACCATCCTGTCCTTCATCCCGGCCGTATGGGGCCTCTGGCTCCTGTTCGTCGGATTCGTCCTGCTGGTACTGGGCGTTTTACTGAAGGGCCTGTAAACTCAATCTTTACTATCAAAAAACAACTCGTCGCGATGACGAGTTGTTTTATTTAAAATTGCTTTATATGCTTATTCACCCAAGTTAATCAGCATTAATCCCTAATCACTCAAAATTCCTGCTTACTTTTTACCGGACTGCACAGATCAATAAACTTATCCAGGTCATCCTTCAACTTGGCCAGCGATGGCAGGTGCAGGTACATCATGTGCCCGGCTTCATAGTAACTGGAGGTGATCTTCTGCAGGAACTCCTGCGGCAGACCCAGGTGATTGACCGTGTACTCGGTGGCAAAATAAGGTGTTGCCAGGTCATAGAACCCGTTGGCAATAAAGACCTTCAGGGCAGGATTGAGCATGAAGCCTTCGCGCAGCGTCTCACCCACATTGAGGTACTGGTTTTGCCAATCGTCATACTTCCATGTCTTGAAGAGGGAAGTCAGTATCTCGTAGGTCAAGCCGCTTTCAAAAGCCAGTTCAGACCCCAGGTAATCGTTGAGCATGGCTGTGTAGGGTCCAAGCGTAGCACTGTAGCTGGGATCCCGTTCATAGAGTTCACCGGCATTGTCGCGGTCTTTACCTGTATAGCGGCTGTCCAAACGCCCCACCACCAGACCCTCATCCCTGCGCAGTTCCTTGCAGAAGCGGTGGATGTTGATACGCAGGTCCGTACGTTCGATGTAATCTTCGGACAGCCCGGTCAGCCTGGACAATTGACGAACCACACTTAGGCGCTCCTCACCACCAAGCTGGCTGCCCTTAAGTAAGGCCAGGGTGTAATCTGTGGCAGCAAAATGCTCAGCTTCCTGTAAAGCCCGGGAGAGATCTGCCTGCAGATCGGCGGACAGCTTGTGATGGTACCAGGCAGTGGCGGTGTAGGTGGGAAGGTAAAGCACATAGGGCAGGTCATTGCCCGAATCAAAGCGGGCTGTGCCAAAATTGAGGATGGCCGAGATCAGCATGATGCCATTGAGGTATAAACCGTGGCGTTCCTGCAGGTAGCCGGCCAACCCGGCCGCCCGCGTGGTGCCATATGATTCACCGATCAGGAATTTGGGCGATGCCCAGCGCCTGTTGCGGGTGGTGAAACGCTGGATGAAGTCACCCACCGACTGGATATCCTTTTTGACATTATGGAATTCGGCCGCCTTTTCGCCGGGGACAGGCCGGCTGAAACCGGTGCTGACCGGGTCAATGAATACCAGGTCGGTCTTATCCAGCAGGGTGTAGTCATTAGGTATCAGCTTATACGGGGGCGGATAAGGCATGCCCTCGTTATCTAGCAAGACGCGCTTTGGACCCAACAGTCCCAGGTGCATCCATACCGAAGAAGAGCCCGGTCCTCCATTGAAAGAAAACGTGATCGGCCGCTCAGCAGTAGGTGTACCGTCATTTAACTTGTAAGCAACATAGAACAGGGAAGCCTTGGGCTTCTCGCCCTTTTCTTCATCCTCATCTTTGAGGATCAGGGTTCCAGCGGTCACCGTGTAAGAAAGATCCACACCACGGATAGTGATCTTGTGCTCGGTGATCGAAATTTTCTCTTCAGGGATCGGCTTAGTCGATTCCTCGCTCTTCTCTTTGACAGGCTCTTTGTTATCTGGATCTGACATGATCTCTCCTTATCTTGTTCAAATTATCGTGTTCTTCAATTATATGCGTTTATTGCCCTTACACTTCAAGTTAGCAAATAACTGGTCATTTAAAAATAATTATACTATACGCATATTTTCTTAGGGGTATTACTAGATTTACCAAAGTGATCATGCATGTTCTGCCGTTTCACATGTGCCCATGGGCACAGCCAGGTCCAAGACATTAAAAAAGGCCGCCCCCATGGGACGGCCCTGGTTTGAGCTGGGGTGAAATTAACGTTTGAGATTCTGGATACGGATGGTCATCGCCTGCTGCAGGTCGCTGATCGACTGCAGGAGAAAGGCAGCCCGTTCACGATCCACATCGCCCAACATGGCATCCGCCAGCGCGCCCACTTTGTCGTCCTGGGCAATATCCTCCATGGTAAACAGCGCCCGGCGGATAGAACGCGCTGCACGGGTGGCAGGGTCAAGCGGTGTGCGCGGGGCGCGGTTCTTGATGCGCCCCTGAACGCCGTCCAAATAGGCATGCACATCCAGGTAGGAGCAGTTCTCCCGGCCGGCAAAATAACGAATACCCCGTTCCCAGTACTGGCGGTCAAACTGCATGATCTCGCGCAGCACCCGCTCCGGCATCTCTGCCAGATCGCACATTGACAGCAGGTCTTGCGGCAGCTCAAAGAACTTCATCAGGCGTCCATAATAAGTACGCTCGATCTGTAGTGTCTGCTGCAGCCTATCGCGGGTTTCTTCGTTGAGGCGTATCTCGGACACCTGTCGGAAGTAGTTGTATTCATCATCGCCCGGCAGGGGGCTGATGCCGTTGGTTTCCAGAACAATACGGGCAGCAGCCCTGGCCTTGCCCACTGCAGTCAGTTCTTTATAAGCCATGTTTTCGGCGATCTGTTTTTCCAGCGAGGGCTGGTTATCAATGATGGCCAGGACAAAAGGCTCAGCATCCTCCCTATTCTGGACCGCCTTGATCGCGGTCGCCCAAAAACGCCGTTCCCCGGTGAGCATGTGGAAGGTATCCCGCCCATCCTGGTTGACCACCTGCCCGGTCACTGGCTTGATCTGCCCGGTATCATGCAGCGAAGCCCCCAGGAAAGCCAGTTCGGACAGTTCCCTGGCGATGAGCGGATCTTCCCTCGCCATTTCGATCCAGCGCAGGGTCACTTCCCTCCAATCCAGTTCGCCACTGTAAAAAGCCTGACGCAGGTCGTGGGGCAGGATAAAGCGCGCCTGGAAGCGGTCCGGCCGCACCATGCTCAAGGGCACACGGTACACGCTCTGGCGGTTGTTGACCATGCGCGGCACATCCGCACCCGCCTGGCTGGCGGATTCTCCCATGCTAGCATCAAATGCCTGGCCGGTCATATTGATCAGACCGGCGAAATCTCTTTTTCTACCTTCGTTAGCCATAGCTCAAACCTCGTTTTATTTCTTAACTGTGCCCATGGGCACACTTACCGATCAGACCTGCAGCTTTCCTAGTACCGCATCGACCAGGTTGGAAAAACAGCGGAAGGCCTGCGAACTCTGCGGGCAGTAGGAGAAGACATCCGAGCCCGCTGTTGTGGCAGCTGAGACCTCGGCCAGGTCCTTGATGTAAGGCAGCAGGAGGTGACCGTACATGCGCTCCATATCCTCGATCACATCGCGTGACTGGCGCCGTACCATGCGGAAGCGGGAAGGGATTATACCCAGGATTTGCAGGCCGGGGTTGGTATTGCGCTGCACATTCTCGATCATGCGTAAAATATCCGCCAGCCCGATCAGGCTCAACCCATCCGGTTCAATGGGGATCAGGACATGCGAACTGGCAACAAGGGAGTTCATAGGAATCATTCCGGCAGACGGGGGATTGTCAATAATTATGAATGAGAAATCGTCCCTGATTGGTTCGAGAAAATAGGACAACTGGAAAGCCGAATCAGGCATCGATCGCAGGGCATCCTCCAGTCCCTCCATGCGGGTCTTGTTGGTCTTAAAAATGCGCACCTTGGCAGCCCGCTCGCGCGGCAGCAACGAGTCGATCAGCAGGGACTCAGACCCGCCAAAGCCGTTGCCCAGGGATAGAGCAAAGCTGGGATCGGCCGTGATGGCAGGCACAAAGGCGTTTTCCAGCCCGCCACCCATGGCTGTGATCGTGGCACTGAGCTGGTCATCCATGTCAATCAGCAGGACGGGTTTTTCACCCGGTCTACGCGAAGCCCAGGTAGCCAGACCAGCCGCCAGGTTGATACTGATGGTAGATTTGCCAACCCCACCCTTACGGTTGATCAGGGATATAATAGCCATAGCTTATTCACCTCGTCAATTCGATCTGCCTTTTAACTTTTTTAATCATACCATGTTTTTGATCGATCTGAATCATTTTCTCTTGTATTTACCAATTCCGCGGGTTATAATTCAGCCACTTGTAGCAAGTGATGAATATTATTAAGCCACTTGACTTAATTATTGGGTTATGTTAAGCTATTTGTAGCTTTTAACAAGCGACCAATGGAGTGCAATGATCAAAACAACCGACCTTATTAAAGCTGGATTTTTGGAACACCCTTTCCTGCGCTATGTGGATACGCGCTTCTTCTTTCCGCACATCGCCGAGCAGCGCAAGGTGTTGGAGGTGGCTTACAGCTTCCTCCTGGATGACCGCGATCCCCAGAAGAACCTGGGGGTGATCGCCGGCCCAGTGGGCGCTGGTAAGACCATGCTGGCTCAGAAGCTGGCCTCTATGGTGCACCCGCAGCTTGCCATGGGATCCACCCATGGGCTGTACATCAACACCAATAACATCACCGAACCACGCCATTTCCTGATGACCGTGATCGATGCCCTTGGCCTGCCCCTTTCACGCTCGAACTCTGACCGTCTTAATTCGATCTATGCTTTTCTCAAGCGGCCAGACCGGTCCCTGCTGTTGGTGCTGGACGGCCCTCCGGTCGACCAGGAGTACCTCTACGGCATGCTGCAGTGGTCGGTGGAGAACAACAAGTCAATCAAAGCGCTGGTCTTTCTGCAGGACCTATTCGATACCACCGCCAACCTGGGAGACCTGAACACCTTCCTGGGGCTGTATCATCCCTTCCGCGCGCCCGAGGTCCAGGAGATCGCCAATATGCTGTACTCGCGCTGTAAGATGGCCGGTTTGACCAACCCATTGAACCTGCTGGATGAAAAGAAGATCCTCGAGATCTCTGCTGCTGCGCATGCCTCGCTGAGCACTGCTCTGAGCCTTGCAGCTGATTACCTCGAAACCGTGATCCTTAATAAATTGAACCGTCTGGCGATCATGGATATTTAAAATGACTCCCTGCCTGGGCAGGGGAATTAAACAGCAAGAGACCCGCTGCTATCGGGTCTCCTGCGACTGAAATTTAGGATACGGATGGGAGCAATCCTAATGTTGTTGTACTGCAATACTATATGCTGTGTACTTTTTCATCATAGCATCTTTCGATTCACAGGTCAAGTTATTTACCGCATAACAGGCCAAATTGGGGGTTTCAAGGCATGAATACGCAAAATTTCAACGCAGCTGTGGTGGATTTGTCTACCCAAAGTGCGCCCATGGGCACACTTTCCACAGAGCTGAGCTTCCTGCCTGGAGCTGCAGGTGTGACAGAGGCGATCATCCGCCCAGAATCGATCGTGGCAGTCCCCTCCTATATTTTGCGCTTTGTGCCGTTTGTTGGTTCGCCAGCAGTGTTGGTTGCCATTGCATTGCGCCAGGCATTCTACCGGGCTAACCACGCATCCAACAGCCTGGCGTCCTACCCCCTGGAAGGTGATGCGGTAAGTGTGGATGTTTCAGCCCTGCTGCGCTCGCTGGGTAATGTCATCAGCCGGGCTAAGTTCTTCCGCTTGTTCAAAGACAGCCGCCTGGACTGGTTCGTTACACGTAGCGAGCCTGAGCATGTGATCCTGGACGGCCGGATCCAGCGCCAGCCGAACACCTACCGCTACCGCGGTCTGCTACTCACCCCAGGGGATGCTAGCGACCTGCTGGCCTGGCTACAGAAATACAGTATCAAGGATCATCCAATTGAAACGCTTAGCGAAGCGCTGCATACCAGCCGTGAGCAGATACTGCAGTTTCCATTTCGCACGCCATTCAGCGGTACGGTCACCTTTAATCATGCGCTCAGCACCCACCAGGTGGTCTGCCAGGCACTGGACCGCGACCGTCTGGACCCGGTGCTTTCCTCGCTGTGTGACAGCCTGGCTGCGCATCTGGTCCGTCCGGAGAGTTTCCTGGCGATTCCCTGGTACTGGTTCAAGAAGGTACTGCCAGAGCTGGGGGATGATATGGGTGCCCTGTACCTGATGAGCAAACTGTGCTGTTACGTGGACTGGGAGAAAGGACAGGACCGCAACACCTTCTGGGTACCCGGTGGTCTGACCACTCTGCAGGGATGGATCGGTTCAACCTCACTGCCAGGCCGCATTCCCCAGAAAAAGGTTTCTGAACGCGGGCGGCCACGTTCACAGGATATCAAGGGTAACTCTGAGTATGTGCGTTCCTGGCGTGAAGAACGCCGTTCGCTGGCTGGCCTTTATCTCTGCCGGATCGATACACGTCATTCAGATTCGGGCAGCGATTGGCAACTGGAAGTGTACGACACCCAGCTGACGGAAAGTGACGCTCATCTGGGGGACGCCGTTGCCGAAATAGCATCAGGCAGTTCTGCCGTGGACATCCACCTGCTCAGCTCAGCTCTGCATGAGCGAAAGATACAGAACCTGCTCTACCGCGCAGCATTTGTGGGTAAGGAAAAAGGATTTTGTCATTATGAGACTCTGGTAGAACGCGGTTTTTGTCATTTTGAGACCCTCACCCCGTCAGAAATATGTCATTTTGATACCCTGGTAGATGGTTTAAATTGTCATTTTGATACCCAACTGGCCGAAGGTAATTGTCATTTTGATACGGTATTAAATATACTTATCAGGCTTAAAGATACTTACTTCATTCCAAAATACACTTGTCCACCACATACCAACGATGGTCAGGCGAGAGATATGACCCTTGAAAGTCCAAAACAGGTGGTGGAAGGATTTTTTGATTACCATGGCTGGCAACCTGAGCAGATTCTCAAGCGCTTAAACCCTGAATTATCAAGACGGCTGATGTCCAGCTGCCAGAAGGAGTCCTTGGTCTCCTGGCTGATCTACGCCTGCCTGACGCCGGCGATTCATTCGCCGTTGAGCTTTGCAGTGACCCGTGCACTCGAAACCAGGACTGATGCCGGTGGTGCTGCTTTGCGCCTGGCACGCCTGGATCCGGGGGTTCTGGCCGGGCAGGTCAGCTCCACCCTCGACCGCATAAACGCTGGCTACCTTGGGGCGGGTGCCTATCCCGCAGTGCTGGATCCAGACCTGCACGCTTTCCTGGCCGCGGTTCCTGGTTTGAGTGAACGCCAGCACCTGCTTCAGCGGCTGGTGGATCACCTGGGTATAAGAGGATGAGGTAAAGCAATGGCTGGCAGGAGACTAACAAAGGTGAAAATTGGCGATGTCGATTATTCAAGCCTGACCCGCAACCAGCGGCACAACATCGAGCGGCGCGGCCGGCGGGCACTCTATGACTTGCCACCTGACCTGATCCGTGAAATCGCCTGCCTGGCAGAAACACTGCGTTTGACTAACTCGACTGTCGCCGGAGTTCTGTTGATCCATGGACTGCGCGATCTGCACAACGGGTCAATCGACCTGGCAGACCTGCGTGTACCGGGCAATTCTCCGCGCTATGATTTCTGCATCGACCTGGAGAAATTGATGAAAAAGTGGCTCTAAGGGTCTAAATATTCTTTTTTTATCTGCTTACTGACAAAATAACATTGTCAAGATAACCAAGTGTGCCCATGGGCACACTTGGTAACCCCCAGGATGTGCAATTAATGGCAAAAAAGGGTTAAAAAGGGGCTTAATTACCTGAAAGAATGCAGGGGTATCCCTTGGCCTGTTTAAACGCTTAGTGGAACGTTTAAATTCATTCACAGGGTATTTATTTACCCTTATGCTCATTCTTAATTTTAAGAATTATTTAATGTCAACCAGCAGTTCAACTTTGTACCTCAAACCACCCGCAAGGGATCGCGTTGGAAAGGTAAATCAGAGAGGTTATAATGGATGCGTTGATCAGGCTGATCAATAGAATCGGACCAGGAGTATGCGATGTACCATGCAATGATCATGGCAGGCGGAAGCGGTACAAGGCTGTGGCCGTTGAGCCGTGAGAAGTATCCAAAACAGGCCTTAAAATTAATCGGGGAACGAACCATGTTCCAGCATGCCGTTGACCGCTTGTCTCCACTTTTTTCCCCAGATCGTATCCACGTGGTCTCAAGTGCTGTACACAGGGATATCCTGTTGAAACAGGCACCTGAGATCCCGGCGGGCAATTTCATCGTCGAACCGGATGGACGGGGGACGGCACCAGCCATTGGATTAGCAGCGGTCATATTGCAGCACAAGGATCCTTCTGCCGTGATGGCAGTTTTGACCGCGGACCATTACATAGCGGACACCGACCGATTTCGTATAGTCTTATCAGCGGCCAGGGCTGTGGCCCAGGGGGGTCACCTGGTCACCCTGGGTGTCCAGCCGACCGAGCCGGCCACCGGTTTTGGTTATATCCAGCAGGGTGAGCTTATTGGTGATGTGGAGGGGCAGGCGGTCTATCACGTGCAGCGTTTTATTGAAAAACCCAAAGTGGAGCAGGCTGTGCAGATGATGGACAGCGGGCAGTTCAGCTGGAACAGCGGGATGTTCATCTGGCAGATCAGTCAGCTTATGCTGGAATTTGAAAGACAGATGCCGGACCTCTTTGCCCAGTTGATGGACATAAAAGCATCTATCGGAAAGCCAGACTTTACAGACAGGCTGGATATCGCCTGGCAGGGGGTTCGCAAAGCCACCCTGGATTATGGGATTATGGAGGGGGCAAAGGACGTGGCGGTGATCCCGGTTTCGATGGGCTGGTCGGACATCGGCAGCTGGGGCAGTCTGTTAGAGATCTTGCCGCATGATCTGCACGAAAATATCCTGGTGGGTGAAAGCCTGGTCGAGGATAGCTGCCGCAACCTGATATTTGGAGCTGACCGTCTGGTGGCTGCACTGGGGGTGGAAGACCTCATCATTGTGGATACCCCGGATGCGTTGCTGGTCTGCAAACGGGGATCTGAACAGGATGTCAAAAAGCTGGTGCAGCTGCTCAAGGAGAACGGAAAGGAAAACCTGGTATAAGCGGGGGTTATCTAACGGCCTTCCTTGACATCATTCAGCAGGGTGATGCGGCTGTGAAAAAACCGTTCCTGGAAGTAAGTCCTATCACGGATCTCTTCTTCGCTGAACTGCTGCCCTGGCGCGGCGATCACCAGTTTGTCCTCGACATCATCCAGCCTTAGGATCACTGCGATGCATATTCCGCTGAACTGCTCCAATGCTTCAGCCACTCCGAGGATATATGCATCCTGTGCTCCGCCATCCAGTGCCATCTCACCCGCTATATAACCGTAGTTTAGAAGGTAAATAAATCCGTGAAACGGATGGGCAGAACCCAGCGGTCGATCCACCTGGACAGTGAATGACCTGCCAAGGTAGTCAGAGGCAGGCCTGCGCCTGGGGAGCGGTACCTTGTCAGCTGACATGGTTCTGCCTGGAACGCACCTTGCGCAGCAACAGGATCAAAAGGTTCGCCAGCAGCAGGATGTTCAGCATGAACAGGCTGAACTTTGCCAGGGTGGCGATCTGTGCAACACGCACCAGGTTGGGCAGTTGCACGGGGAAGGCTGCCACCAGCTTGACAATGCTGAAGTTTTCCACCAGGTCCACGGCTCCTGCCAGCAGTGCCAGCCAGGCGGGCAGGTGCTGCCGCCTGGGGGATAATTCCAGGCGGGCACCCAGCTGCATAAAGGCACTGGCAAAGAACAAGCTATAGAAAAGCGGGAAGGCTAGGTCCAGGGTGAGGTGTGTTAATTGGTAGGATGAACGCCCATCCTCGCCCAAGGCTGCAAAAAGTTCCTGCACATCAGTCGGAGTGTACTGCAGGCGCATGTCAAGGATTGACAACCCACCAGACCTCTCAAGCAGGGCAGCGCTGCTGATCGGCAGACCGGGCAGGTTGAACAGGATCAGGCACAGGATGACCAACCCCAGGCTCAGGTAAACCACCCCTGGTGGGGTAAGGACTTGTTTCAAACCAGTTTTATTGTTGCTCATGACACCTCCAAAGGCAATCCAGCTAATTTTACCTGTATTTGCACGTCCTCGGTGCGTTTTTAAGGGGGATGCAGGCAGCGTCAGGTATAATCAGGTCATCCTGTTCAGCCTGGAGTGACCATGAACTATGACTTTACCTTTCGTTCCCGCCGCAGCAATGTCCTGACGACCCACGGGATGGTCGCGACCAGCCATCCGCTGGCATCCCTGGTCGGCCTGGACACGCTGCGCTCGGGGGGCACAGCAGCTGATGCGGCCGTGGCCGCGGTTGCCCTGCTAGGTGTTGTTGAGCCCTTTTCCTCTGGAGTAGGTGGTGATTGTTTTGCCCTTTACTGGGATGCTGCCACCCGCAAAGTATATGCCCTGAACGCCTCTGGTCCATCGGCCCGCAGCTCATCCCTCCAGGAGCTGCGGGAAGCAGGGTATGAACATTATCCAATGTGGAGCGGGCAGGCGGTCAGTGTACCAGGGGCTGTGGCGGGCTGGCAGGCACTGCTCAAGCGTTTTGGCAGGTTCCAATTCTCGGAGGTGCTTCAGCCTGCCATTGACTATGCGGAACAGGGATTCCCTGTGGCGGAATTCATCGCCCATGGATGGGCATCAATGCCTGCCAAGCTGCTCAGGGATAAACCTGAAGTTGAACAAGCTAATCTCCTGCACCAGAGACTCATAGGACCTCTTCAGCCCAGCGGTAATGAATTTTTGCTGGATGGTAGGCCTCCACTGGCGGGTGAGGTCATGCACCTGCCTACTCTGGCGGGCACCCTGCGGCATATCGCGCTTGAGGGACAGAATTTTATATATAAAGGAGAACTGGCTGGTGAGATTTGCAGCCATGTCCAGCGCTATGGAGGATGGCTGACAAGGGAAGACCTGGCCGGTTTTCAAGCTGAATGGATCGAACCTATCAGCGCGGACTATCACGGCTACTGTCTGCATGAATGCCCGCCCAATGGGCAGGGTTTGGCCGCGATCATTGCCGCCAGCATCGCAAATGGCTTTGACCTGGCTGAGATGGATATGGATGCAAGAGCCCATACCTTGGTGGAGTGTATGCGCTTGGGGTTTGGCGAAGCCTTAGCCTGGGTCTGTGACCCGAGGGTGCATCCTTTACCCCTGCGTGACCTTCTGGACCCTGCATACATTGCCAGCCGCCGAAAGTTAATCCATCCCAGGCAGACCTTGGAGCATTTTGACAGCGGGATTCACATGACAGGCGATGATACAACCTACCTGAGCGTGATCGACAAATCAGGAAATGCCTGTTCGATGATTTGCAGTCTCTATTATGGGGGTGGCACCGGCCTTGTGGTGCCGGGCAGGGGAGTATTACTGCAAAACCGGGCATCAACCTTTAGCCTTGATCCTGAGCACCCCAATGCCCTGGCAGGCGGCAAACGGCCTTACCAGACGATCATCCCGGCGATGATCACCCACCAGGAAGAATTATTTGCCTGCCTGGGGGTGATGGGGGGGTACATGCAACCGCAAGGACATCTCCAAATGCTGATCAACCTGGTTGATCTAAAGCACAACCCTCAGCAAGCCCTTGACATGCCACGCTTCTGCCTGGACATTCTGGGCGGCGGTGTGGGCTCCAGGGACCCAGGTGGATTGCTGTGGCTGGAGGAAGGTTGGCAACCACAGAGCGTTGCCTATCTCAAGACTAGGGGCCACCAGGTCAAGCTCCTGGGAGGGTATGAGAGGGTGCGTTTTGGAGGTGGGCAGATAATCATGCGTGATCCGCAAAGTGGTTTGCTGTGTGCAGGCAGTGATCCGCGTAAAGATGGTTGTGCCATCGGATATTGATCCATGCAGCCATTTGATCTGGTAGTGGTGGGCGGCGGACCGGCGGGCTTTTTTGGGGCTATTCGCTTTAAACAACTATGCCCACTTGCCAGGGTGCTGATCGTCGAAAAAGATAGCCTGCCTCTGCGCAAGCTCTTACAGACCGGCGGTGGACGCTGCAACATCACCCATGCTTGTCCAGATCCCAGGGAATTCATCAAGTCTTATCCCAGGGGAGGCAAGTTCCTGCTGGGTGCTTTATTCCATTTTGGCCCTGATGACCTGCTGAACTGGTTCGAAGACCAGGGACTTGATTTCTACTGCGATCCCCAGGGGTGTTACTTCCCCATCACAGATCGGGCACAGAGCGTGGTTGATATCTTGCTTGACAGGGCAAAAAAGATTGCCATCGAGATAAGGACCCAGGTCAGCATGGAAGACCTGGCTATCAACCTGCAGGATAACTCTTGTCTCATAGGTCTGTCGTCAGGAGACCAAGTGTACTCGTCTTTGGTGCTGATCGCCACTGGTGACAACCGCAAAGCCCTGGAGGTCGTGGCAAAATTGGGCATCCCGCAGAGCCCAGTCATGCCTGCCCTGTTCGCTTTTAAATTGCAGGAGCCGGGGCTGGCTCAATTGGCGGGGATCACTGTTGAGCGGGTGGGCTTGAGATTGCCCCTGACACCCTTTGCGCAAGCAGGCACCTTGCTCATCACTCACCGCGGGTTGAGCGGACCGGTTGTGATCAACCTCTCTTCATGGGCAGCTCGCCATCTCCATGACGCAGGCTACCGGCACGCCTTGCAGGTTGACTGGCTGGATGGAATTGGTGACCAGGGATCTTCAAACGAGATACTCAAACAATATAAACGATCCAACAGTACCAGGCGTATCACAGCACTCTCTCCTTTTCCCGCGCTTTCGCTGCGCTTGTGGCAGTGGTTGGTGCTGCGTAGTCAGATACCAGAGCAGTTGCGTTGGGGAGACCTGAGCAAAGTACAGATGGCAGGTTTGAACCTTGTGTTACGTGCTGGGCTCTTTGCAATCTGTGGTCGTGATGCACATAAGCAGGAATTCGTCACCTGCGGTGGTGTGCAGCTGGACGCCATAGACGCTCAGGGCTTTGAATGCCGGGACCTTCCAGGTCTGTGTTTTGCGGGGGAAGTGCTGGATATCGATGGACTGACAGGCGGGTATAATTTGCAGAACTGCTGGACATCTGCTTGGTTGGCTGGTGAAAGGCTTGCTGGGCGTTATGCTGAAATACACACAGATAACCGACTCCAGATCGGTTGATTGGTTTTTAGGAGATTATTGACCAAGACCTTACCCGCTGGTGAATATCATGAGGGAACCAGGGAACATGTCCTGTTCAGCCTGTATTTCCTGCTTTTCTTTGGCGGTTTGGGTTTTATTGAGCCGTTCATATCACTGCATTTTCATGACATTGGGATGAGTGGTATACAAATCGGTACCATCGCCACTATCAGTGGTTTGCTTGGTCTGCTGGTTGCGCCTATCCTGGGCAGGTTGTATGACCTGTCACAGCGCAAACGATTGTTCTTCCAGGGAGCGATCTTGCTTTCGGCGATATTCATGTACCTGGTTGGCTGGGCAAGGCAGTACCTTCTGGTGATGGCTGTTTTTTCCTTGTTCCGCCTGTTCAGTGCCTCTAACATCCCCACCGCGGAGAACCTGGCTTTCCAGTCTGCCAACCGCAACGGCAATCGCAAGGCGGGTTTTGGTACCATGCGGCTGTGGGGATCGCTCGGCTTTGCGATAGCGGCTCTGGTGGGTGGGTGGCTGATCGAACACTATGACACCCGTATAAATTTCACCTTTTACCTGGTAGTGAACTTGATTGCAGCTGGCTTGGTTTTTGTCATGCCCGGGCGTTTGTTCCAGCAGGGTGCGGAAAAGATAACAGTACCATCCATACCGGTATCCCGGGTGGTAGGCATGCTTCTGTCAGACAAGTACCTGTGGCTGATGGCGATCGCCATGGCGATCACCAACCCTTTGGGCAGCGGCATCCGCAATTTTGAGCCGATTTTTATGAAAGAATTGAATATCAGTGAGGGGATGATCGGGGTGGCCGCCACCCTGATGGCGGTTGGCGAAGTCCCCATCATGTTCTGGGCAGACCGCCTGATTAAACGCTTGGGGATCACGTGGCTCCTGCTTTTTGTGTTTGCCTTTGACCTGGTGCGGCGTTTAATTGTGTGGTTCTTCCCTCTTGGATGGCTGGTGTTCATCCTGCATATCGCCATCTGTGTCAGTTTTGGTCTACGTATCGTGATCACGGTTAGTATGGTCAACAAGCGCGTCCCTGGTCAATATACTACCACCACCCTGGCTTTGATCACCATGACCCTGTTTGGTATTGCCAGTATGATCAGCAATGCCATCAGCGGGTTGGTCTATGATACCCTGGGCGGGCGGGAACTGTACCTTGTGAGCGCGGTCGGCTGCTTCTTGGCTTTGCTTCTGGCGAGTATCGCGGGGTGGATCGAAAAACGCAGTCCAAAGGCAGGGGGTTAACCAGAAGACCCACTGCCCTCGTAAACGGCTATAATAGGGATATTCTTTATCGGTAAAATTGGAGGAACAATACATGGTAACCATCTCTACGGATAGTTGTGCTGACCTGAGTTCGGCACTGATCAGGGATCGTGATATCAAAGTTATCCCACTGCAGGTGCTGGTGGATGGCAGGAATATCCGCGATGGCGAAATGAGCCTTGAGGAATTGTTCGCCTCTGTGGAAAAGACCGGGCAGCTGCCCAAAACATCGGCACCCGCTGTTGCTGATTTTATAGATTTTTATGCGGGAAGCGAGGAGGTTGTTTTTATTGGCATCTCTGAGAAGTTATCCGCCACCATTCAGAGTGCCAGGCTGGCAACCAGTGAGTTGAAATCGCAACGTATCTTCATTGTGGATTCAAAGAACCTTTCCACGGGCATCGGCCTGCTGGTGATCAAGGCGGCTGACCTGCGTGACCATGGGTTGAATGCCCAGCAGATCGCAAGCGAACTGGAAAAGCTTGTGGCGAAGGTTCGCACATCTTTTGTGATCGATACAATGGAATACCTGTATAAGGGTGGGCGCTGCAGTGGCCTACAAGCCCTGGCGGGCAGCCTGCTGCAGATACGCCCGATCATCACGGTTCAGGAGGATGGTACCCTGGGCGTCAAGCACAAGATTCGCGGTTCGCGTGCCAAAGCCCTCAACACGCTGCTTTCGGATTTCAAAGCTGACCTGCCGGATATCGATCTTCAGCGTGTCTTTGTCACCCATACCAGCTACCCGGAGGATGCTGACTACCTGGTTGAAGAGTTGAAGAAACTGGCTCCAGTTGAACAGGTGTTGGTCACCAGCGCCGGGGCGACCATTGCCAGCCACTGTGGACCGCGCACGATCGGGATCCTGTACTTGAAAAGATGAACCAGGCTGTGTATAATTAGCGTATAGATTATTTGAACAAGGAGAGAATATATGAAAGGCAATCAAAAAGTAATTGATGCATTGAATTTCTTGCTGGCGGACGAATTGACCGCAATCAGCCAGTACATGGTCCATGCGGAAATGGCGGCCAACTGGAACTACAAGGATCTGGCAGAGGTCATTGAAAAAAGGGCTATTGACGAGATGAAACATGCCGAAATGCACATCGGACGAATCCTGTTTCTTGAGGGATTACCCATTGTTAGCAACCTGAACCCAATGCACATCGGTGCAGATGTTGAAAAGGCACTGAAAAGCGATCATGCAGCTGAGGCGGGTGCCATTGCTGAATACAACAAGGCGATCGCTGTCGCCGTGGACGCCAAGGACAATGGAACGCGTGAGATGCTCGAAGCCATTCTCAAAGATGAGGAAGCCCACATCGACTGGATCGAAGCGCAGCTTGACCAGATCTCCCAGATGGGGATCCAGATATACCTGTCCGGACAGGTAGAGTAATTAATTCTATTTCAGAAAAAAACAGGCGGAGGTAAACACTCCGCCTGTTTTGGTTTCTAATGCCAAATTTTGCTATAGCTAGCTGCTATTAATTCTATTTCAAAAGAGAATAAGGGAATTTTCCCAAATTAATGAAAGCGAAGAATTCTTGCGATCAATTATTAGGTGATGCCATGCGCACTGCATCTACAGGGCAGATATCTACACAGAATCCGCAGGCCAGGCAGTCATCAGCTCTGGACAGATTTGGGTAAAGGGTCTTATCCATCTTCAGGGATTGATTAAGTTCCAGGCAACTGACCGGGCAAGCCTGGATACACAAGCCGCAGGCGGTGCACAGTTTCAGGTCGAAACATGGTTTTAACCATTCCGCACGCCTGGCGTGCGTACAGGACTGAGCATGCTGATCCAGCACGGCGGTGAAAGCGCAAATTCGACCGCAGGCACCGCAATCAATGCAGCGGGCTGAATCGATCACATGGATCACCTTACGCTCCCCACGGATAGCCTGGGTTGGGCATACTTTGAGACAGGCGGTGCAGCCCTGGCAGGTGCCTGTGATGGTGTGGCTCATTGGGTAACCTCAAGACCTTCTTGTGACTGCATTTCGATCTGCCAGGCCGTGTGCTTGTTGAGGATCATAGCAGGCAGTTCCAACTCCATGGCAAGGGGACCCAACCCCAATGCATTGACCGTTTCGGGAGTTGGAATGCCAAATTTGTGATCCCACCCGATCGCCTGCCAGTAAAAGTGGCGCAGGCTGTCCAGGTTAACCATCACACCCCGGTTACCGCCTTTCTTAAGGGGTAGCAACCCCAGAGCGCGCTTGCTCGGGCGGATGCTTACCGGATCAATGCCCTGCTTGAGGTTAAATAGCTGTTTGAGCGTCTGGACCCTTTGCCCAACCTGCATGTAGTGTTCAGCAGAATGGTGCCAGCCACAAGCTGCATTGACCTGGTCGAAAAAGAAAAGGCGGTCTGCTCCCAGGCAGGCGCCGTAAAAGCAGACCCCCAGGGTGTTGTAAAAATTGGTGAAGTTTGAATTCGCCACACAGCGTATGCCCAGTTGATAGTTGGGAATCCGGGCTTTTTTCTTCCTTTCAAACAGGGATGGCTTGGGCAGTTCAGGCATCACTTTCCACAGGCGGTAGAAGTCGTAATACAGGCTGGAGCCGGTGGTATGGCGACCTGGATTGGGTTCAACACTGGCATGCACCGCCAGGCCGCTGTCCAGGCGGAGATCATGCATCGCCAGTTCCTGTCCGCCGGATTCAATGACGCCAGTATGTCTTTCCAGGCCCAGGCGTTCAGCAGCAGCCTTCAAACCATCACTAAAGTTTGCGCCAAACCCCCTGCGCTCGATCATCTGACGCACCATTTCAATGATGGCGATTGTATTGCCCCAGGTCAGTTCAAGTCCAGCGGCTGTCTCACAATCGATCAGCCCCTCTGTGTACCATTCGATGGCTGCTGCCACGCAAGCTCCGGCACTGATGCTGTCCATACCGGCGCGATTGAGGAGGTCATTGATCCTGACCACACTGGGATAGTCTTCGTTCAGCAGGAAACCGCCAAAAGATTGGAAAGTCTCATATTCTGGTTTATGGGAGTGGCTCTGACCATCTGGGTTTTTGTAGATCCCGCCACATCCCGTCGGGCAGGCCAGGCAGTGGTATTTGGACACCTCATCTTCCATGACCTGTTTGGCTGAAAAAGCCCTCGAATGACTCATTGGAAAGTCATGATGTGAACCGGTCCAGTTCTTGAATGGGCTATCATCCCACTCGTTCAGGAACTGGTTATATCCGGCAGACCCCCACTTCTTGAGGACTGTGTTGGAAATGATCCCATCCAGGCGTATTGAGATCCATGGGTTGCGCATTACTAAACCCAACCAGGGTGGGCTCCAGGCTGGTATTGGCAGAGTGATTTGGGTGAATTTTTGGGTTTTGCGGGAAAGTTCTTTCATCCTGCAAGGATCGACTGAATCGACTCGTTTGGCCCCGCAAAATACAATGGCCTTCAGTTTTTTGCTACCCATGACGGCACCCAGCCCGGAGCGGGCAGCCATGCGGCCGTGATCGTGGCTGATACCGGCTATCAGTGAGCAATTTTCTCCCGCCTGACCAATGCAGGCCACTGCCGGTTTCTTCTTTACGGTATGGCGATCTATCAATATGTCTTCTGTCTGGTAGGTATCCAAACCCCACAGGTCGCTCGCGTTGAGCAGTTGGGGTCCTTGGGGTCCGATCAGCAGGTAGACTGCTGTTGGACTGATCCCCTTGATAAAAATACCATCATACCCGCACTGTTTGATGGCGATGGAGAGATATCCCCCGCAGTTGGCTTCACCCCAGGTACTGGTGAGGGGTGACTTTCCGACGGCCATCCAGCGGCCGGTGTAGAGGGTGGGGGTACCGGTCAGCAGGCCGGGCAGGAACCCCAGGATGTTATCAGGACCCAGTGGATCCGCCATGGCCGGGATATGCCTGTAAAGCATCCATGCCCCAAGGCCGATCCCTCCAAGGAACTGCGTATAGATTTCATCTGGTATGTGTTGTTCTTCGATAACCTGTGCGGTCAGGTCGACCCACAGGACTTTGCCGCTGTATGGTGGCATGCTATAAACTCTTGTTGTTTATTTTTTAGTTCCCAATGACGGAAAGCGGGTCTGCGATGCTTGAATTCCTGACCCCTGGGAACTTGCCTGATCTTCCTCAGACAAGGCCATTATAATCGATTTAATTTTCGTTCCTGGTTTGTTTGCTGAGATCCAGATCAGTCGACAAATTCGACTTTGAGGTATCCCAGGGCGTTGAACAGCCGCTCCAGGTAAACCTCGGCATTCTGCTGAGCCAGATCGAGGATGCCGTCCTGCTGCGCGGCCTTGAGGATCTCCTGCTCAGCCACCTTGCGGGCTTCGCTTTCCAGCTGGGGGTTGCCCTTAGTGAGAAGGCCGGTATTGCGGTCATAGACATAGGACTGCTCATTGTTGAGCGAAGCACTGAAGACCTCGGCAGCGGGCAGACGGGCCTTTAGCACGTCCCCTTCCAGCCAGAGGTCTTTGGTCTCGATCCTATCCATATCGATCCCGGCTATCACGGTGCCATGGGCAACAAAAAGCAAGCGGTCGCCAAACAGGGGACCGAAGAGCCCCTGGTTGACCTCGGCAGTGATCACTTTTTCAACCGTGTACTTAATTGTCTCCAACCTGGCAAGGGACTGCACCTCGCGGATGATGGTCACCGGGTCGGGAATGACCGTCGGGGTGGGGTGTAACAGGCTGGAAACCTGGGTGCTGAGCGCGTTATTGGTCTGCTGGAGGGGTGAGAGGGTGTTGCTGACCTGGTTGCGCAGGCTGACTGCCAGGAACCAGGCAGCCGAAGAAACAGCCAGGACCAGGATGATCAGGATGATGAGAATCCAGGGAAATCTTCTTTTTGGGTTTTCCAAAGCAACTGCCTCCAGGGTGTATTTTTAATAGTTATATCATACCCTGGGATTTGTACCTGCCTGGTAAGTCTCAGCTTTCATGACCTTTGGTGTTTTCTGAGATAAAGAGAAAATAGCCTGTGCTATAATCACCTGCAAATCAAGCCTGGTGCCATGATGATCCCTGGAATACGCCCTTCCCTTGAACCCGATTTTGAACCGCTGGTGCTGTACAACCAGGCGTTCATCAAAGATGTCAGGGAAAGCATGGAAGCGGTTCCCCTGATTATCGCGCTTGAGCGCAACCCTGGCAGCATTGCGCGCTACGAGACCCTGGTGGCACTGAGCAGCCAGGAGTGGGTGAATCGTTCGGCCCAATACCTTGAAAGAATGGTCAAGTTCCTCCTGTGGGCATACGGTGCCAGCCGCCTGTATATCGGCGGCGCTCCCCGCCTGGCACAGGCCATCCGGGAAATATACAGTCCATTTGACGCCCGGCAGTTCGACCAAGCCATGATGACCCGCATCTATAGGCAGCCGTTTGAGGTGATACCCTGCAGCCTGGACGACGTCCCAACTTCAGTGGAGAATTTTCGATCGATTGGCGGGCACCTGGATGGCTGCCGGGTGGGTTTTGACCTGGGTGCCAGCGATGTCAAGGTTGTGGCAGTGAAGGATGGACTGCCTGTGTTCAATGCAGAACTGGAATGGCAGCCAGGCGATCATGCTGACCCGTATTATCACAAGTCGTTTATCAGGCAGGCCATCCAGCTGGCCGCTTCACACCTGCCGCGCCTGGATGCGGTGGGCGGTAGTTCAGCCGGGGTGATCTTCAATAATCAACCGCGGGTGTCATCATTGTTCCGAGCGGTCCCTGAGGACCAATATGGGCAGCTGCAGGTGATCTTTAACGAACTGTCAGCTGAACTGGGGGTGCCGCTAACCGTCATTAATGACGGCGAGGTCACTGCCCTGGCGGGTGCCATGTCGATCCAGGAGAAAGGGGTCCTGGGGCTGGCATTTGGCTCCAGCGAGGCGGCAGGTTATGTAACCCCGCAGGGGCAGATCACCGACCAGCTGAACGAGCTGGCTTTTGCCCCGATTGCGGTGCATCCCCATGCCGCGATAGATGAATGGTCCGCTGACCGCGGGGTAGGTGCTTCTTATCTTTCTCAGACGGCGGTCTTCCGCCTGGCGCAGGTCAGTGGATTGGTGATCCCTGCTGAGCTCAGCCCGGCAGGCAGGCTGGCATTCGCCCAGGCACAGCTGGAAAAAGGTGAACCGCGGGCTGTTCAGATCTGGGAAAGCATGGGCGTCTACCTGGGTTATGCCCTGGCGCAGTACGCGGATTTTTATGACATCCGGCATGTGCTGATCCTGGGCCGCTGCACATCCGGCAGGGGCGGTGCGATCATGCTGGCAAAAGCGCTCCAGGTGCTGGCTGTAGATTTCCCTGAATTGGCAGAAAGCATAAACGTCCAGTTGCCGGATGAGAAAAGCCGCCGGGTAGGCCAGGCGATCGCTGCAGCCAGCCTGCCAGAAATCCACTGATAGACTGAAAGCTTTTTTGCTAAAGACCAGCCAGTGCAGATCGATCCTATTTCAGGAGCTGCGCAACCTCTGCCAGGCTCATCCCGGTCCTGATCCGATCCCCAAAGCTGCGTTTTTCATCGATGGCTGTCTTGACCGCTGTCGCAAGGTGCGCATCGCCCAGCAGGATCGCTCCGATGAGCATGCCCTGGTGAAAGACCAGGCTGGCATAATTGCCATTTTCTACCTGCGATATGACCACATCACCTGGATCCTGGGTCGAGATCTGGCCGATGCTGAACAGGTCGATGCCCAACACCTTGAGTTTGGCGGATGGCGCAAAATCCTCAAAGACTGTCTCCTGGCCAGTCGCGGCAAGGCCGGCGATCGTGCCCTGGGTCTTGGCAGGCACCCACAGTCCATACATCCTCCCGTGATGCTCGGTATCATCGCCGGCGGCATAGATATCGGGTTGGGAGGTCATCAGGTGATCATCCACGATAATCCCTCGGTTGACCGCCAGGCCAGCCTGCCTGGCCAGCTCAAGGTTGGCGCTAACCCCGGTGCTGATCACTACCAGATCGGCAGATAAAACGCGTCCATCTTCAAGCTGCACTGCATTAACCGTACCATCTCCAAGCAGTGCTGAGGTTTTTGCGGCAGTCAGCACATTAATACCCAAGGCGTTGATCTTCTCCTCCAGGATGCGTCCACCCACCTGGTCCAGCTGGCGCGGCAGCAACCAGGGCAGGCTTTCTATGACCTTCACCCGGGCATCACGGCGCTGGATGGCCCCAGCGATTTCCAGCCCCAGCAGACCACCGCCGATACATACCACATCGATCGGCTCGCAACAACCTGCCAGCAGCTGATCCACATCCTCAATCGTGCGGATGGTCAGGACGTTCTTAAGTTCCACCCCCTTCAGTGGCGGGACGTAGGGGTGTGCCCCCACAGCCAGGATCAGGATATCGTAGGGGACCCTGGTTCCATCCAGGAGGAGTATCGCTTTTTCAGCTGGCAGCAGTTGGCTGACCGTCCTATCCAGTTTCAGGTCAATGCGGTTCTGGGCATACCAGGCCTGGGGGTGAAGGCTAAGCTTGCCCGCATCGAGTTCCCCGGCCAGGTAGCGGGTCAGGTTCATGCGGTAATAGGGCAGTTCATGTTCACTGGTGATGACCTGTATGGAAGCCTGGGGATCATGTTTGCGGATGGTCTCTGCCGCGCTGATCCCGGCAATACCGGACCCTATGATTACAAAGCGTGTAATGTTTGGTTGGTTGATTGATATAGACTTGTCCTGATCAAGCATAAATGAGTCGCGACTGGCTCCGCAATCAGGGCACTTGGCTGGTGCTCTGTCTCCATGAAAAATTAATCCACATTCTGAACACATCCAGGATTTGGTTTGGTTATCAGACATTTTTCCTCACTTAATACCGTTGGATTAACGTTGTTCTGGTCAACCGATCCGTTTGGTAGCATAAGTTTAACATACTTCACTATCAACAAATGTACAAGGTTCTTGTGCAATCAAGAAACTGGTAGATTATTATTGGATTTAGGAATTTTTGATCAAAATGAAAAAGAAAAGCTTAAGTTACCGTTACAGGAGAATCCCGGCTATCATTTGGGTAATAGTAGGTCTGGTGGTGATAGGATTGGGTATCCTGATCTTTGATTTTCTTTATCAACCAGACTCTCCAGCAGGAGTTGTCCAATCAGAAGAAACTGTTCCTCGAGTTTCTGTGCAGGAAACCTATGAAGCGGTAAAAAATGGCCAGGCAATCCTCCTGGACACGCGCAGCCTGGAATCTTATCAGCAAGGTCATGCAGCTGGATCTATTAGCTTTCCTCTGGCTGAGGTTGAATCCCGACTGGGTGAGTTGGTCAAAGACCAATGGTATATCACTTACTGTACCTGACCGGCTGAACAAACGAGCGCCCGTGCGGCGTTCATCATGTATCAGAATGGATTTGAGAATGCATCAGCTTTGAAAGGCGGATTGGAAGCCTGGGTAAATGCAGGATACCCTATGGAACCATAATAATCTCATACTGAGCTTACACTAGTGTTTGATTTATATTATGCTCCAGGTCGGGACTAAAACAGCAAGGTAATTATTCTTAGCAAGAAAAATGGCATCGAAAAGATGTTGAATTCTCATCGATGCCAATAACCAGTCGGAGTAATACAACTAATCTTGTGAGTTATTCTATTTAGTTCAAGCAGCGATCTCCAATGCCAATTCTGCCATCTTAATGAAACCTTGTTGGCGCTGTTCTGCGGTGGCTTCTTCATGGGTGATTAGGCTGTCGCTGATGGTGACGATCGAGAGAGCCCTGACCTTGAACTTGGCAGCGATAGTGTAAAGGGCATTGGTCTCCATCTCACAGGCCAGCACGCCGTGTTCAGCCCATATTTTCCACCAGTCCGGGTCATCCGAGTAAAAGATGTCCGAGGTAAGTATGCCTCCCACGCTGACCCGTACACCCTGGGCCTGCGCAGCCTGGTAGGCAGCCAGTAAAAGGTCAAAACTGGCAGAGGGGGCAAATTCCCGCCCGCCAAAACGCAGCAGGTTGACGTTTGAATCCGTGGACGCGCTCATTGCCAGCACGATATCACCCAACTTGAGATCAGGCTGCAGGGCACCGGCTGTACCGATGCGAATAAGGGTCTGCACGCCATAATCCCGGATCAGTTCATTGACATAAATGCCGTGTGAGGGCATGCCCATGCCGGTTCCCATCACCGAAACGCGTTTGCCGTGATAACTGCCGGTGTAACCTTTCATCCCGCGCACATTGTTGAAACAGGTGGCACCTTCAAGCAGGTTCTCAGCTATGTAAGTGGCCCTCAGGGGGTCCCCGGGCAGGAGAATGCTTTGGGCAATCTCTCCGGGTTTGGCACCGATATGTATACTCATAGTAAAACCTCCAAAAATGTTTAATCTACGTTTTAGTTTTCAAATTACTGAATCAACAGTTGTAATAGGTCTCGATCTCGTATGGATTGGGGCGCAGATGCACCATGCCAGCCTCCTTGAGCTTCTCACGTGTCCAGGTTTCGATCAGGGTGTCATCAAAGATCTGTCCAACCTTGAGGAACTGGTTGTCAGTCTTCACAGCCTGCATGGCACTTTCGACGGAGGTGGGCAGCGATTTGATTGTGGAGCGTTTTTCCTCGCTCCAGTTGAAGATGTTCTCATTGATCGGGCCATACCCTTCAGCGGTCGGGTCAATTTGCTTGCGAATGCCATCCAGGCCAGCCATCAGCATGGAAGCCATTGACAGGTAAGGGTTGCCGGTGGCGTCGGGCGGGCGGAATTCCATGCGCACTTCATCCGGCTGGGTGGCGTACTTGGGGATCCGGATGGCAGCACTGCGGTTGCCAGCGGAGAAGAAGGCCTTGATGGGTGCTTCGTAGCCGGGTACCAGGCGGCGGTATGAGTTGGAGCTTGGGTTGGTGAAGGCCATGACCGCCGGGGCATGCTCGAGCAGCCCCCCGATATAGCTTAGGGCAGTTCGGCTGAGCAGGGAGGGTCCCTCGGGATCATAGAACAGGTTCAGGTTGTCCTTCTTGAGCATCTGGTGGTAGTGGGTACTGGATCCCGCCAGGCCGAAGAGTGGTTTGGGCAGGAAGGTCACCGTCTTGCCAGCCTTTTTTGCCAGCATCTTGGTGACATACTTGATGATCATGGCGGCGTCACCTGCCTTTAGGATGCCAAGCAGGGGCGTTTCGATCTCACACTGTCCCGGACCACCCACCTCATGGTGGTGATATTTTGCCCAGATGCCCATCCTTTCCAGGGTGACCACGATCTCGTCGCGCAACTGGTAGTAACTGTCAGACGGTGGCGAGGCATGGTAGCCGTGGTGTTCACCAAGGCTGAACCCATTGGGGTTGACGGTTGACCCCCAGTTGGCTTCTACCGAATCGAACTGGCAGAGGGTCAGCTCAGGCGTGTTCTTGAGATGGACCTGGTCAAACACATAGAACTCAAATTCGGGTCCCCACAGGCTGGTGTCCGCAATGCCCTCCGTCAGCAGTTGTTTCTCTGCCCGGCGGACGATTTCGCGGGGGTCAAACTGGTAGAGCTGCTTGGTGTCAGCTTCGTAGACGTTGCAGATAAAGCTCAGGGCAGGAAAGGCGTGGAAGGGATCAGCAAAACCGGTGGTAAGGTCCGGGATGAGAACCATATCGCCTGCCTGTACATGCTTGAAGCCCACACTGGAGCCGTCGAAACCCACTCCCTCGCTCATCACGGCAGGGGTGAACTCGGGAGCAGAAAGCGTCACATGGCGCATGCGGCCCCACAAGTCGCAGTATAGCAGATCTACCAGGTCAACTTTCTCTTTCTTGATGTACTCTTCAACTTCTTTGAAAGTATTGAACATGCATCGTCTCCATTTTTTAAGTATTCGATTTATATGTCTATTATATCCACTGCTAAGAGCATTCCAGGCATTTTCTCATAGAGTTTTTAACAGAATGATCAGAAACAATAGATTGCTAGATTGCATGAAAAAGCATGGGGGAGGTTTGCATTCTTGTTGTTTCCGCTGCAAAGCCCCTGTAAAAGAAATACTCACTACAAGGTAAAATTAGATTATGAGTCTGCCAGGATCATCACCCCATCGCCACAGCATCCATTTACCCGGATATGATTATTCCCAAACAGGTGCCTATTTCGTGACCATTGTGACGCATGATCGGCGTTGTTTGTTTGGCAGGGTTGAAGATGGGGAAATGGAATTGAATGAGGTGGGAAAAATGGTGGAGAAAGCGTGGATGGCGATACCGGAACATTTTGATGGTGTAAATGTGGACTCGTTTGTCGTCATGCCGAATCATATCCATTGGATCATTGAAATTATCAAAGATAATCGATCATCAGGCGTAGGGGCGACTCATGAGTCGCCCCTTGTATAATAAAAATTATGAAACAAGAGCACGGCAGATCGATCGCCCCTAGGTTTATAAAAACCGATCCGTAGCAAGGGTCGCCGTGCTCTACCAACAATAGCCCGAACAGTTGCCAGGGTACGAGCCCGGATCAGGCAAGGTAGGGACCATATTTTATTATTATACGAGGGTGCGATGGAAAAACAAGGTAGCAAGGAATTGTATGTAGGAATTGATGTAAGCAAGAAGACTCTGGATATTGCAATACGACAGAGTGATGAGGTATGGCAGGTAAATAATGATCCCGAAGGGATTGCTCAGTTAATTGGTCAGCTAAAGATGTTAGATCCAAGGCTAATCATCATGGAAGCCACCGGTGGTTATGAAACAAATGCGGCGCTTGAATTAGGGGTAGCCGGATTTGCAGTAGCCATCATCAACCCACGGCAGGCTCGGGACTTCGCCAAATCAATGGGAAGGCTGGCGAAGACAGACAAGATAGACGCCCTGATGCTGGCACGATTTGGAGAAGCAATACGTCCTGAACCTCGAGAGTTGCCCAATGAGCAGTCTGTCAAGCTCCAGGCGTTACTTGTGCGGCGTAGACAGGTCATAGAGATGCTGGTTGCAGAGAAAAATCGGGTAAAGATGACCCATCCGACCATGAAACCCCGAGTTGATGAGCACATAGAATGGTTGGAAAAGGAACTCGAGGATCTGGATTATGATTTGGGAAATATGCTTCACCTCAGTCCCATCTGGCGGGAAAAAGAGGAGCTCTTCCGTTCTATCCCCGGGGTTGGCAGAGTCTTGGCTGTTACTTTGTTGGCTGAGTTGCCAGAATTAGGACAACTTAACCGCAAGAAGATCGCTGCTCTGGTTGGCGTAGCTCCATTCAATTGCGATAGTGGCAAAATGCATGGTAAACGAGCCATTTGGGGAGGTCGCGCTAGTGTCAGGAACTCACTCTACATGGCAACCTTGGCTGCTACGCGGTGGAACCCGATCATCATGGAGTATTATCACCACATGAAAGAATTGGGTAAGCCATCCAAAGTGGCTCTCATTGCTTGTATGAGAAAACTGCTCTGTATTCTCAATGCGATGGCCCACACGAACCAACCATGGAGTTCATCATTGGCTTTGCCTAAAGTGCCAGTTCACGCTTGACTTTTATCACAGTTGCTACCGACGCAAGGACACGGCCCCAAGCCCGGAACAATTGGTTTTATTGTTGGATTATTTAAGGCGACTGTCTCAAAACAGCATCATAAGATGACCAATACCCAACACACCCACCTCTGGCAGAGAAATTACTATGAACATGTCATCAGGGATGAAAGAGATTACCAGGCGATCTATGATTACATCCTCACCAACCCGCAAAACTGGGATAAGGATGAGGAAAACCAGGCAATATACCGGTGTACAATTGGATGGATTTCCCACGAACCTGAGGGAGGCATGATGACCAATATGCATCTTCAAAAACATAAATGCCCACAATACTTTATCACGATCCTTTTAATTTTCTCCTTCCTTGCTGGCATGCTAAGTTCCTGTGACGCGGTCACCAACGGGGTGAGAATTGAAATAACCTCAACGGTGGAAAACCCGGCGACGGAGGAATTGACACTGGTACCTGAGACCGAAGTGGCGACCGAGATGCCAACTATCACCCTGACTTCCGAGCCGACAGTGACATCGACGGAAATACCGACGGCGACGGTGGAGGCAACTAGTGCTAGATTTTCAAAAGAATATCCTACTTTATGGAGAGAAAGTTATACTGCCAAAGTGGGAGAGATGGAAATCCCGATTGATATTGGTTTGACTTATTCAATAATGCATCGGCCAAGTGAACCAATTACTGAAATTCATATTGCCAAAGATGTGGTAGATATGGTTGGAGATTATTTTATGCATACCTGTTTTTGGCGCTATACCCAGCTGATGGATCATCCAGATGTTACTTATGAACAATATTTGGAATTAGTGGCTAAGGGTGAGGGAAAGGTTGAGTTTGCAGCTTTTGATAATGATCGGAATGACCAGGAAAGGGCGGAGAACACTTTGGTCGATCCCAGTAAAGGTTTTTCATTAACTTTTGCTGATGAAGATTTTCGGATAAATATGAATTCTTTGTATTCGGTTGATTTTATTAATAGTCAAGAGAAAATAATTATGATTAGTCAGATAAAAAGTAAGAGTATTTTAGATTGTAAAAATGGGGTTGATGAATCCGTATTCGATACTTGTTTGTCGGTTGATGTTCTTCGGAGTATGGAAAAAATTTTTTATGTTTTTGGAGGAGCTGAGAATAGATGTTTAATATTGTCAACTACGGATAAATCAAGACAATATGTAGAGTTTTGTGGTGACTTTAATCCTCCAGTTCTTTTACAAAATTATAAAAAACCTCTAGAGAATGAATTAAATCTGCGCTATGAGAATGATGGTGAAGATCTTTTTACAGTAAAACAGAACTAGAAATTATTTGAAATAATTGCTATAGTTTTGTTAGATGAGTAAAAGGGTGTTTTTTTGGGGATTATTTTTCGTATTAATTATCATTGGGGCACTGATGTGGCTTGGCAGAGTGAAATTTGAGATTAAGAATCAGCTGGGGATTAAATTGAATGTCTCACAAATAAGTGGAAATATATTTTTATTAAAATCAGGTTACTGGAAGAAAAATAAAAAGATTGAGATATTTTATACAAGTGATCAGCAGAGAGGTAATTTACTGGTTGATGCGGAGACCAAAAAGGTAATTTCAAGTGTTTATATAGATGAAAGTAGTCAAAAAACTAGTTTAATAGTTCATTATGATTCGGAGTTTTTTCCAAAATTAGTTGAACAACCTGGTAGATTAAGTAGAGATGTAATGCTTTATCTTTGTATGTATTTTGAAAATACCAATAATCGGGATTTATGTGGGCAGAGAGCAAGAGATTTTGAGGTATGGTCGAAGAAATTTACTTTACCAGAGTTAATCAAGATAAACAAATCAAAAATATTGAGCTTGGTGGGTAGGGTCTATGCAGCGTGTAGTGGCACTGTTAATTGTGGTTCTTTAGAGGCGACTTGTACTTGTGGAAGTTCTTCTTATAATAGTCAGTGTGACAGCAATTGTACAGACTGTTGTGGTCCATTACCTAATAAAAATGCTTATGATTGTTCATGTTCATCTGATTGTACTGGCACTGGCGGTCATTCAAATGATTGTTCTAGTATAAGTTCGGAAAGTGTATGTAAAAGTATAAGTCCGATAAATTGCGGCATTGGATTTTGTCGACTTGCTGATTATCCATGCGATTGGTGTACTCCCGTAGATGGAGGGTGGGTTAGTGTGGGTGTTTGTTATGTTGGTGGTGGTGATCTTTGTATAAAAAATAGAACTTGTACAAATCCATCGCCTTCTTGTGGTGGTAGTGATTGTACTGGAGTTAATTATACTGAGTGTCCAGTGACATGTGCTGGAAATGATTCGGGTGATTGTCCTACTTATTGTGATTATGACGGTGGGACACTTCAGGGAAGTAGAGATGGGTGTGGATGTAGTACGATAACCTGTTCGGCAACAGCAGATTGTTGTACGGCGACGAATCCGGAAGCACCAAGTTTAAGTTTACCGGTAGATGGGGCAGTAGTTGCATCTCCAGTTGGTCTAAGTTGGCTTGAACCTTCAAGTTGGGGACAGGAATGTTTATGTACAGGAACAAGGAATTATCAGGTTTGTGTTAGTGCTACGAATTCGGTTAATCCTTGTACTACTGGGATTACTGCAAGTAATTTAACAGGATTGAGTTATAGTTATGTGCAATCGGTTTCAGGTTTGTATTATTGGACGGTTAGGGCGGTTAATAAGTGCGGAAATGTGTCTGCTATTGCACCTGTAAGAAGCTTTAGGATTAATTCAGCACCGACTTTTATCAGTTTGACAATAAAAAATGCTGATAACGCAGTGGTGGTTGGAGAGAGTGGTGGAACTACTGTCAGAAATCATATTTGTCAAACAACTTTTCAAAATTCAACTATTCCTCGGAGAATAATTTTTGAAGCGAATATAAATGATGCCGATGGAGCGGCAAATATTAGTAACACGGCAACTTTAACTTGGAATGGGAGAAACTATACAATGACTAAAGGTTATAGTGCTGGAACTGGAGCAACTATGGTGGCGACGGTGGATTTTGGAGATAGTGATAATGCGACAGGAGTTTATGATTTGTCAGTTATGGCAACAGATATTTATTCGGCGACTACTGGTTTAGTAGATACAAATAGAGATTTGAAAGTTTGGAGTTGTCAGGTGCCGGTGTTGGGGACTTTATATGATGATTCGAGTCAGTCTGCCGGGTGTACATCTGATTGATCTATTCTTTCCGAATTAAGTCCAGATGCTGAGTTTGATAGTTTTAGAGTTTAAAAACACTACCGATGCATTTTTAATGACGGTTTCTATCCTGATAGAGTAGGTGTCCATACCGTGCGCGGGATCTGACCTTTAGATTACCTTTTCATTTGTACTTATTTTCATTTCATATTTTGGTCAATTGTTTCGCTGCTATTCTGATCGTATAGTTCTTAATCATAACCGAAGCACAACCGGGGGAGATCTTCGTTCTAGAAATCATAAAGTAAGATTATCTGCGCGATCGAAGTGTACATGCGTGAAACGCAATTAAGTCTTCCTTTATATGATATACTTACACTGTAAGTACAAATGAGAGGATAATAATGTTAAGAAAAGTGTTTAAAACTGGAAACAGCCTTGTTGTTTCTTTACCCAGGGACTTACTCGATCCTCTGGGCGTTCATGATGGTACAAATGTGAGCATGGAATTGGATCATGAGAATCAACAAATATTAATAAAACCTGTTGATCTACCTGTGGCAGGGGATTTAACATCGGATTTTGCACAGCAGGTGGATGAATTTATCCAGCAATATCGACCGGCTTTGGAAAGACTTGCCAACAACAAGTGATATACCTGACTGCTGAACAGGTATTGTTCATCCATTTCCGGTTAATTTCTGAAACAGGCGGAAGTCATGGGATCAGGGACCTAAACATGCTTGAAGCAGCCATTTCGCGTCCTAAAGCTTCATTTGATGACCAGGATCTTTACCCGGACATTTTTTTGAAAGCTGCTGCATTAACGGATTCATTAATCAATAATCACCCATTTTTGGATGGTAATAAACGCACTGGTATTACTTCTGCAGGGCTGTTTTTGAAAATAAATGGTTGGAAATTGGTGGTATCCATGAAAACTCTTGAAAAAATTACTTTGGATACAGCGATGGGCAAAAAAGGTGTTGAGGATCTGGCGAAATGGTTCCAGGAGCACTCTCATCCAGCTAATGGATAAAAACAAACATCAAAATAGGCATCAAATAGTTTATCATGAAAATATTTGGGAAACAATATCATAGGTATTCTTCACATGGGAAATCAACGCTGCAAGCTCCCGCGTTGATATCCCCGAAGTGAACGGAGAGGGCCACACCGAGCGCAGTTTTTGACCGCAGGTCTCCAAGAAAACAAACAATATAATGGATTGCGTTGCTTTCCAGTTGCGCGAATTCGGAAACTTTCTTATACCCCTTAAAGCCATGCGATCCTTGCAATCTTTCGATACCCCGAGTGCCAGTTTCGCAACAGGGGTATATGTGCAGCGAAACTGCGAAACTGGTTAACATTCGATCGTGGTGCCCGGTTCGTGCCAAGCCTCATGTCGATCTTGCCATTGTTGGTCAGGCTTCCAGCCTGATAAAGCACTTACACCTTTGGCGTGGATGCTATTTTCTGGCTTTTCATAAAACCCAGAACATCCGCTTTTCTGACCGGCAGGTGATCGACCCGCAATCCAATGGCATTGTATATGGCATTGGTGATCGCCGGGACGGTGGGGATGCTGACGATCTCTCCCACCCCTTTTGCACCATAAGGACCTGAGGTGATGGGGGCTTCGACCACAATCGAATGAATCAGTGGGGTGTGCTGGATGGTCGGGATGGGGTAGCGGGCAAGGCGGTCGCTCAGAACATGCCCTTCCTGCACCACGAATTCTTCCATCAGGGCATGCCCCATTCCCATGATGATGCCCCCTTCGATCTGGCCCTTCAACCCCAGGGGATTGACCGCCTGGCCTACATCATTGGCCGAGATGGCCTGCAGCACACGCATTTCTCCGCTCTCCAGGTTGATCTCCACCTGGGCAGCCTGGCAGGCAAATGAGAAGACAAAATGGATATCACCATCCTGCCCAAGCGGCACGGTCTGTGGTGCGCTGTACTCATACAGGCATTTGGGTCTTATACCTGCCGCGGTCATCTCACGGGCAACCTCTCCCAGTTCCAGGTTCTGTGTGCCAAGATTGACTTTACCATTGCCGAATCCAATTTCTTCAGCCGGGCAGTCATAATGGTCCCTGACAAATTGCTTGATGTGATTCCTGAGGGTTATAACAGCATGGCGGGCAGCATTGCCGGTGACATAGGTCTGGCGGGAAGCGGTGGTCGGCCCGCCGTCTGGGGTCAGATCGGTATCCATCACCAGGACACGCACGTGTTCCACGGGCAGGCTGAGTTCCTGGGCTGCGATCATCGCCAGCACGGTAACCAGCCCCTGGCCCAGTTCTGCCGCGCTGGTGCGCACTTCGAGCATCCCATCCGGGTACAGTTCAACCTCAACACCCGAACTATCCAGTGCTCCGCCCCCCAGACCGGTGTTCTTGAAGGCTACCGCTGTTCCCCAGGCGGTGACCACCCGGCCGTGGTCGGTGACAGTCTCCCGGGGGGTAAATGGCCGGGTTCCCGCTATTTCATGCAGCTTCTGCTCGACCTGCGTAATACATTCCAGAAGCCCCACGCTTTCATGCAGCACCTGGCCGGTGTTGGTCGTTCCACCTTCCCGCAGGGCATTTATGCGGCGCAGTTCCAGCGGGTCGAGGGCCAGTTTTTCAGCCAGCATATCCATCATGCTTTCGATGGCGAAAGCCGACTGCATCACGCCAAAGCCGCGGAAAGCGCCAGAGGGCGGGTTGTTGGTATACATGGCATAGCAGTCTGCCCTGGTATGGGGAATGATATACGGCCCTGCAGAATGGGTGGTGGCACGGGTCATCACCTTTTCGCCCAGTGAGGCATAGGCGCCGGTATCGCCATACAACTCGGTCTGTACGGCAGTGAGATGACCGTCAAGACTGGCGCCAATTTTGACATGGATCTGGGTGGCATGCCTTTTAGGATGCACCAGCAGGCTCTCGCGGCGGTCGAAGAGCAGTTTAACCGGTTTGCCAGTGGCATTGGCCAGCAGGGCGGCATGGATCTGCCCGGCAATGTCCTCCTTGCCACCAAAACCACCCCCCATGACCCTGCCCACTACGTGCACCCGCTCCTGGGGCCACCCGAGAGCATCCGCCACCTGCTGGCGGTCAGAATAGGGGATCTGCGAGCCGACATGGATCTCCATGCGCCCCTCCGGGGTGGGTACAGCGATACTGCATTCCGGTTCCATGAACAGGTGGTCGGTGGTCGGGGTATGGAAGGTGTGCTCGAGGACCAGGTCTGCATCCCCGAAACCAGCCTGCATGTCGCCCTTGCGCACCTTGATGTGTTTCAAAAGGTTGCCAGACTCATGCAGCCTGGGTGCGTCTTCCCGGGCAGCCTGCAGCGGGCTACTGATCACTTCCAGCCGTTCGAACTCAGCTTCGATCAACTGCACGGCCTGGTCTGCGATCGCCTGGGTTTGGGCAGCCAGGATGGCCAGCGCATCGCCTTCATAGCGCACCCGCTCGCCAATGCCTACTATGGTCGGCCAATCCGCGATCACCAGGCCGTGGTAGTGCAGACCCGGGATATCCTGTGCGCTGAGCACAACTTCCACACCGGGTAAAGCGCGGGCCTTGGAGAGGTCCAGGTGCTTCAGGATGGCATGGGGCACGCCAGCCCGCCGGACCCGCGCAAAGAGCATGCCGGGAAACTGTAGGTCGTCGCTGTAGACGGCACTGCCGCAGACCTTGTCCACTGCATCCGGGCGCACCTGGAACGTGCCGATCACATTCAAGGGTCGGGCGGATGGATCGATAGTCACTTTGGGCAGTTCATTTCTACTGCGCAGCATTTCAGCTGCTGCCAGGACCGCATCCTCGATTGCCGGGTAGGCTGCACAGCGACACAGGTTGCCCTTTAGCGCCTGGCGGATATCCCGTGGGGATGGGTCAGGCTTCTTTTCAAGCAGAACAAGTGCGCTCATGATCTGCCCTGGGGTGCAGAAACCACACTGCACGGCACCATGATCAACAAAAGCCTGCTGCAGGGGATGCAATACCAACTTCCCATCGACCTGGGCTGACAGGCTTTCGATCGTGCGCACTGACCGGCCGCTGGCTCTTTCAGCTGGGTAGGAGCAGGAGCGCACGGGTCGGTTATCAACCAGGACGGTACAGGCACCACATTTGCCTTCTCCACAGCCGACCTTGGTACCGCTCAGGTGCAGGCGTTCGCGCAGCAATTGAGCAAGGGTCTCCCCGGGTATGGCTGGCAGGTGGTAAGGGGTCCCATTAATAAGCAGGTCAATGTTGCTTGGCATTGGAGAGTACCTCCAGGGACTAAAGCCCACGTTCCCCACGTACATAGGGTACGCCAAGGGCGGCTGGTGCCCCCAGCCGTTTGCGCATGGCGGCCCGTGATCCCCACACCAGGGCGACAATGGTCAGGATAAAGGGAGTCATCTGCAGGAAAAACACCAGGTTGTGATCATAGAAGAAGGGGTTGCGCATACCCAACAGCACCATCGGACCCTGCAGGTCCAACATGAAGCGCCGCAGCATGCCAAAAAGGTATCCGCCCAAGGCTGCTCGCAGCGGATTCCATTGGGCGAAGATCACTAAAGCGACCGCGATCCAGCCCTGGCCTGAAGTGGTCAGGTTGCTGTACCAGCCGGGAGAAACCGCAATGCTGATCGTGGCGCCGGCCAACCCGGCCAGGCAGCCCCCAATAAAGGTATAGAAATAGCGCACTGCGTAGACATTGACCCCAAGGGTGTCCGCAGCGGAGGGTTTTTCGCCCACAGCACGCAGGTGCATGCCTGGGCGGGTCCTATAGATAAAAAACCAGGCCAACGGAATGAAGAGGTAGCCAACATAAACCAGGATGTTGAAATTGGTGAAGAATATCGGACCGATATAGGGGATGCGCGACAGCAGCGGAAAATCTGCAGTGGGGATCAAGGGAGCATTCTGCCCGGTCAGCCCTTCCCCCAGGACCAGCGCCAGGCCTGTACCCAGGAAGCTCAGCGACAAGCCGCTGACCACCTGATCAGCCTGGAAATGGATGGTGACCAGGCCGTGTGCCAGGCTCAGGATACCGCCTGCCGCTATGCCTGCCAGTAACCCCAGCCAGGGGCTGCCGGTGGCCAGAGAAGTCTTAAAGGCTGCCATAGCGCCCAGCAGCATCATGCCTTCGACACCCAGGTTCTGGATGCCAGCCCTTTCGGTCAGGATCTCACCGATGGCAGCGAAGATCAGGATGGTGCCGGTGGAGAGACCAGCTCGCAGGATCACTTCAAGGTTCATGCTGTCTCCCTTGTCTGCCGCAGGATGCGGATCCTGTAACGCAGCAGCACATCGCTGCTGATCACCAGGAAGAGGATGGTCCCCTGGATGAAAAATGACAGCCCTGAAGGCTGGATCTCGCGCCCGGCGACGATCAGGGCACCGAATAGGAAAGACACCAGGATGGTCGCGAAGGGATTTAACTTGGCCAACCAGGCCACGATCACCCCGGAGAAACCGTAATTGGTGGAAATGCGTTCCTGCAGGCGGTGCACCACCCCTGTGACTTCGGACATGCCAGCCAGCCCGGCCAGGGCACCGGAAACCATGAATACCAGTACGATGTTGCGGGTGATATTGATCCCGGCATAGCGGGCTGCCCGCGGGTTGTCACCGATCAGGTTGATCTCGTATCCCCAGCGGCTGTAACGTACAATAAGCCAGATGATGATCGCTGCCACCAGACCAAATACCACGCCCAGGTGGAGAGTGATCCCCGAGAAAACCCGGTACTGCTTGGCGAGGTCCGACAGCCTCGGCAGCCAGGCCACTTTATCGAATGTCGGGGTCATCTGGAAACCGGCGTCGCTGAATTTACCAAAGATCCAGTAATTGTTCCAATTGACGGCGATGTAGTTCAGCATCAGGGTGGTGATGATCTCGCTGACATTGAATTTGGCCTTGAGAATACCGGGTATCAAGCCATAAATGGCTCCACCGATCATCCCCAGGAGGCCCATCAACAGCAGGACGAGAAACTTGGGTGTGGTTTCGAGGGGTACCAGGGGCACCAGGACCACCAGGCTGGCACAGAATGCACCGATATAGAACTGGCCTTCTGCGCCAATGTTCCAAAGTTTCATTTTAAATGCCAACCCACAGCCCAACCCGATCAGTAGCAGGGGGGTGGCTTTGACGATCACATCAGAGAGTGCTCCCCAACTGCCGAAAGCTGCCGTGAAAAAGTATGCATACACCTGGAAGGGGTTGCCGCCGATCACAGCCAGGATGATGCCGCTGATGATGAAGGCCAGGATCACCGCGGACAGCGAGGTGACAAAGGGCATCCATTTGGGAATATCGCGGGTGCGCTGTTCAATCTCAACTCTGAAGGGCAGTTTCATGTCTTGGCTCCCTGGGCACCGGTCATCATCAAACCAATGGAATTGATGTCCGCCCCTTGCGGATCGACCTCGCCCACGATCCGGCCTTCATAGATCACGGCCACCCGGTCGCTCAATTCCAGCAGTTCGTCCAATTCTTCTGAAATGAGCAGGATGGCGGCCTGGTTGCTGCGCTGTTCCAACAGCAGTTTCTGGATGGATTCGATCGCACCAACATCCAGCCCGCGGGTGGGCTGCATGGCAATGATCAGGCGTGGCCCGCCGGAAATCTCACGGGCAAGGATGACCTTCTGAAGGTTGCCGCCGGAGAGTTTGGCAGCTGCGGTGTGAATGCTGGGCGCCTGGATGTCGTATGTGCCTTTTAACCTGGTTGCCTGGTTGCGAGCGGAGGCGAAATCAATACGCCAACCATGGCTGATGGGCTGCTGGTCAAAATTCTTCATCATCAGGTTGCCCGTGATGTCCATATGAGGGGCTGAACCCACCCCGGTACGATCTTCGGGAATATGGGCTGCACCCTGGGAGATCGACCGTTTGGGAGACTGGTTGGCCACATCCTCGTCTTGGATCAGGATCCTGCCCTGGCAGGGACGCAGCCCGGTGATGACCTCGGCCAGTTCGGACTGGCCGTTGCCGGCAATGCCAGCGATGCCCAGGATCTCACCCTGTCGTACGTGCAATGAGATCTCTTTTAGTGCGGGAAGACCTTTGTTATTGAGTGCACTGACTTTTTCCACTTTAAGCACCAACTCGCCAGGCGGCTGTACTTTTTTCTCGACCTGGAAAATGACCTTACGCCCGACCATCAATTCAGCGAGCATCTCCTTGGTCACACCTGCCAGGCTGATGCCATCGGCAGTGACCCGGCCCTTGCGCAGCACGCTCAGGCGGTCAGCCACTGCGGTCACCTCGTTCAGCTTGTGGCTGATAAAAACGATCGATTTGCCCTGGGCGACCATGGAGCGCATGGTATGCATCAGGTCTTCGATCTCATGGGGGGCCAGCACAGCAGTCGGTTCGTCCAGGATGACGATCTGGGCACCGCGGTAGAGGGTCTTGAGTATCTCCACGCGCTGCTGTTCGCCAACCGAAAGCTGCCAGATCTTGGCTGTGGGGTCCACCTTGAGACCGAACTGCTCCTGCAGTGCCTGGACGTGGCGGTCATACCTGGGCAGGTTCATGAAAAACCTGGGTTGGCGCAGACCCAGGAGGATATTCTCGGTAACCGTGTGGGTTGGGACGAGCATGAAATGCTGGTGCACCATCCCGATTCCCCGGGCAATGGCATCCCGGGGAGAGTTCAGGTTAACCTGCTCTCCGTTGATGGTAATGCTGCCCGAGTTCGGTTTATACAGACCTGCAAGGATATTCATCAGGGTGCTCTTCCCGGCACCATTTTCACCCAGCAGGGCATGGATCTCGCCACGCTTGAGGGTGAAATCCACATGGTCGTTTGCCAGAACGCCTGGAAAGCGCAGCACGATATTGCGCATTTCGACGGCATTGGGCATATCCGGGGGCATGGTTGTCATATGGTTAACTTAATACCTGTTCAAGATCCATTAGGCAGGATCTCAATATGATAGTGATAATGCTTTCCAAAACCAGGAGATGATCTTTTAAACCATCTCCTGGTATTCGAATTATTGATTACAGGTCAGGCAGTTCTGCGGTGATGTTCTCGTTCCACCAGTACATACAGGTCTTGCATTCGCTGCCGAACTCTTTGAAGCCATCCAGGTCCAGCTGTTCCATGCTGATACCCTCTGCCAGTATTAGGTTGCCCTGGTTATCGGTGATCGGACCCTTGAAGACATCAAAGCGGGTGAATTCGCCCTTGAGCATCTTATCCAGCAGGTCACGGACCATGGCCAGGTCTTCTTCTGGCAGTTCAGCCACGCCGGGCATCAGGGTTTCGCCTTCCATGAAGCCATAGAGACCCAAGCCGCCGGAATCACCATCAAAGTATTCCCAGCCGCCTTTCCAGGTGCCGGCCTTTGATTTCTCTACGATATCCGAATAAATGGGTCCCCAGTTCCAGTACATGGAGGTCAGGCAGGTATCCAGGGTACAGTTCCCTTTGTAATCGTAGGTGATACCCCATTTGCCTTGAGGGGCAGCCAGGGCGGGGGCGGGGGTATCTGCACCGGTCATGACCACCTGGGCACCGGCATCGAACAGGGAGGAAGCGCCTTCCTGTTCAAGAATGGGATCATGCCAGGTGTTGATGAAACGCACATCGATGGTGCATTCGGGGCAGGTCTTCTGCACACCGAGGGCAAAGGCATTGCCCAGGCGCAGTTCTTCGGGGATGGGGAAGGTGGCCATATAACCCAGTTTGGGGTTGCCGTCCATCTTGGCACGCGACCCAGCCAGCATGCCGGCCAGGTACTTGATGTTTTCCATGGCACCCATCAGGTTGCCAAAGTTCTCCCCGTTGGCTTTGTATCCGCTGACATGGATGATGTCCACATCGGGAAATTCACCCGCCACGGTTTCAGATGAATCCATGAAACCAAATGAGGTGGTGAAGATAACATCAAAGCCTTTACGAGCTAGAGAACGGGTCACCTGCTCGGAGTCTGCACCTTCGGCAACATTCTCGACATAAGCTGTGTGCACACCTTCCAGGTTTTCCTCCACATAAAGGCGGCCGACATCATGGGATTGCGACCAACCGCCGTCGTCGTGGGGACCAACATAAACAAAGGCGACGTTGTAATAGCCCTCCATGGGTGCAGGAATCTGGTAAGTTTCACCGCACGAGGTTAATACAAATGCCAGTACAAGAAAAAGACTGACAAGCCAGAAAAACTTCTTATTCATTGAGCCTCCTAAAAAAAGCAAAATATGTGAATGTTGGAAAAAAGAAAACAAAAACAGCAGGGCGCAAAAATTAATTCAACAAAGCTCCCAAACACCTCCAGTTAATCTAATTTTACTCCATTGAAGTGTAAAAATAGGCTGAAAATAACAATTTCCCCCAATCATCCTAATAGATGCGATAGTACCACACGGATACCGATCGCGATCAGGATAATGCCACCAATTATCTCCATGCGTTTACCGAATTTTTCGCCCAACTTATTGCCGATTAACAACCCGATGATCGAAAGCAGGCCAGCCACAACCCCGATGACCAGCGATGGAACGATGATATTGACATCCAGCATGGCCATGCTCAAGCCCACTGCCAGGGCATCGATACTGGTGGCAATGGCTAGGATCACCAGGGTCCTGCCCCGTGAGGGATCGCTGGCATAACTGGCCATTTCCGGTTTTAACCCCGAGCGGATCATGTTGAAACCGATATATGCCAGCAATACAAACGCTACCCAGTGGTCAATTGCGCTGATGTACTGAGCGACTGTCTGCCCGGCCAGCCAGCCAATGACCGGCATCATTGCCTGGAACCAGCCAAAATGAAAGGCCAGGCGGAAACGCGCCCTCCGGTTGTTGGTCAGTTCGCAGGTGCCCGCACCCAGTGATACCGCGAAAGCATCCATCGCCAGCCCAAGGGCGATCAACAGGATGGTCCAGAAATCCATTGAATGTCCTCTAATTCAGCTATCGATGTGGGCAATATGTATGGTGTTCACCCTGAATGCCGGAAAAACCTGACCCCCGGATGATCACTCAGTGCTGGCCATATGTCCTGAACTTTTCGACCGTTTCATGTACCTGGCCGGAACTCAGCAGGGCAGGTTGGCCGATGCTGCTGGCCTGGATGTAGACCTGGGCGACCAGCTCGATCATCTCTGCTACCGTGAAAGCCTGATCGATACTGCTGCCCACAGTGACCAGCCCATGGTTGGCCATCAGGCAGGCATTATACTGGCCGATAGCATGGATGATATTGTCCGATAACTGCTGGGTGCCAAAGGTGGCATAGGGTGCCAGGGGAACCTTATCCCCGGAGAAGGCGATCAGGTAATGCATGGGAGGCAGTTCACGCTGCAGGCAGGCCACGGTGGTGGCATGCACCTGGTGGGTGTGTACCACAGCGTTGATATCCTGCCGCACCTGGTATAGCGCCAGGTGAAAGCGCAGTTCACTGCTCGGTTTTAGCTTGCCGTCGACAACCTCCCCGCCGGGGGAGGTGATGACCACATCCCGCGGGCGCATCTTGTTGTAGTCCACCCCGCTGGGTTTGATCGCCACCAGTTGCTCGGCGCGGTTAAAAATGCTCAGGTTGCCCCCAAAAGCGGTGGTCAGGTTGGCAGAAAGCAGCCTCCTGCCGTATTCAATGATCTTCTGGCGTTCTTCGTGGAGCAGCATCTCCACCTCCTTAAAATATGACATATCTCTCCTTAATTATATTATGGCAATAGGTGCTTTTTCCCCATCTCATGGCTTTTACAATATCTTAACCTTCTGTGGGCTGTTTTTTACTGTTGACAAGGGAGTTAAATGAGATTTATAATAAATGGTGCAACAACAATGCATAATATGCAACAGATCAGATGAATTCGATGGGCGAGATCCAATCACTGGCACGCGGCCTTACTATCCTGGAAAAATTAGCCCAGGAAGAGTCGAGTTTGAGTATTACCGAACTTGCGGTAATGTTGGGGGTCAACAAATCCACGGCTTCGCGTCTGGCGAAGACCCTCCTGCAGCACGGTTTTGTCGAAAAGGCTGCGGATGAACGCTCATACTGCCTGGGACCCATGCTGGTCAGCCTGAGCCGCAAAGTGATCACCCGTTTGCCTCTGCGCGAGGCAGCCAAACCGTACCTGCAGATGCTGGTGGCCGAGTCCGGTGAATGTGCCCATCTGGCGGTCCACTTGCGGGGCAAGGCGCTCTATATTGACCAGGCAGAATCACCTTCATCTCTGCGTGTAAATGTCGAGGTCGGGCAGCTTGCCCCACTGCACTGCACCGCCCTGGGCAAGGTCCTGCTGGCATTTTCGGACCTGCCGCTGCCAATCCCTCTGGAACCTTATACCCCCAGAACGATCATTGACCCCGTCGTGCTGGCCGCTGAGCTGGGACGTGTCCGGCAGCAGGGTTTTGCGGTGGATGATCAGGAATTTGACAGCAACGTGCGCTGTATTGCCGCCCCGGTTTTTGATTATCGCAGCAAGCTGGTGGGTGCCATGGGGATCTCCGGTCCGGCAGCCAGGCTGAGCAAAGAGCGCATCAGTGACCTGGCACCCCGTGTGGTGGATATTGCCCGCCAGTTGAGCGACCGCTTGAAGTTCAAGCATTCAACCTGAGGAGGAAACATGAAGTACCAGGAGATCCAAACCGCCCGCATGAACCACGCCGCAGCCATCGCCAGGTCTGGCAGCCTGGACAGCGCCATTGCTGAGGGAAGCCTGCCTGCATATCTGGATGCCACCCTTTCGGAATTGATCGTCCTGGGGCTGCTCAGGCAGGGGGTACGCACCTATTTCACCGTCTTTGGCCACGGCTCGACCGAGATTGGCGAGGTGCTGCGCGTCTACCAGCAGGCCGGGCTGCTGCAGGTCTTTGGACTGCACAGTGAGATTGAAGCCTCCCACGCTGCCGCTGCCCTGCGCTGGGCACTGGGTGTGCGTTCGGCGGTGGTCACATCGATCGGGCCGGGGGCGCTCCAGGCGGTTGCTGCCTCGCTGGTCCCGGCATCCAACGGGATAGGGGTGTGGTACCTCTTCGGGGATGAGACCAGCCAGGATGAAGGCTTCAATATGCAGCAGATCCCACGCCATCAGCATCAGCAATTCCCAAAGATGCTGGATTCCTTTGGTGCCGCATACTGCCTGCAGGACCCCTGGGCGCTTTCTACGGCTTTGCGGCGCGGGTTGAACCAGGTGGACCACCCGTACCAGGCCGGCCCGTTCTACCTGACCCTGCCGATGAACATCCAGCCGGCCTTCCTGCCGGGATACAACCTGCGTGAACTGCCTGTGGGCGGACCCCCCAGGCTGGGCGCGGCGGCCGGGGATTACCAGCAGGCTGCACGCTGGATTGGTTCCGCCAAGTCTGTCTTGCTCAAGATCGGGGGAGGTGGGGTTGGGACCAGCAAGGAGATCCTGCAACTGGCGGTGTTATCGGATGGAGTATGTGTGCTGACGCCCAAGGCCAGCGGGACGCTGCCCTATGATCACCCACGCTGTATGGGGGTGGGCGGTTCAAAGGGCAGCTTGTGCGGCAATTATGCCATGGAAGAGGCAGACCTGTTGATCGCCATTGGGACACGGGCGGTCTGCCAGTCAGACTGTTCACGCACCGGGTATCCTGGGGTCAAAAAAGTGATCAACATCAATGCATCGTATGCTGATGCCCTGCACTACCAGGACACCCTGGCCCTGGTGGGGGATGCTAAAGCGACCATTTCGATTCTAAATACGCACCTCGCCAAGACCCAAAAACAGCCCTCCACCTGGCTGGAGGCCTGTACAGAGCAAAAATCAGCCTGGGAGGCATACAAGAAATTGCGCTTTGACCAGCAATGCCTGCCCGATGAGCTGTGGGGCAGGGAGGTACTGACCCAGCCGGCAGCGATCAAGATCGCCCTGGATTGGGCGCAGGACAAAACGGCAGTGAGTTTTTTTGATGCGGGCGATGTGCAGGCCAACGGTTTCCAGGCAGCTGAAGACAGGCAGCCCAACCGTACCTATACGGACACAGGTGCCAGTTACATGGGCTTTGCTGCATCGGCTGTGCTGGCAACAGCGGCAGTAGGTTCGGCCCCGTATTTCCTGGCTTTCAGCGGGGACGGCTCTTTCAGCATGTGTCCCCAGGTGCTGATCGATGGGGCGGAGCACGGGGCAAGGGGTTGCATCCTGATCCTGGACAATAACCGCATGGCGGCGATATCCGGGCTGCAGGTAGACCAGTATAATGAGATGTTTGCGACCTGGCATACCAAACCAGTCGACTATGTTCAGTGGGCGGCAAGTGTGCCGGGGGTGTTGGCGCTGCACGGCGGATATTGCGGTGCTGAACTGAACACAGCCCTGGACAGGGCTTTTGCCCACCCTGGCCTTTCAGTGATCCACCTGCCGGTCTATTATGGACCAGATCCCCTGGGTGGGCTGGGCGTCTTCGGTCGCTGGAATGTGGGTAATTGGGTCGAGGATACCCAGAGACTTCGCCACCAGATCGGCCTGTGAAGGCAATAAAAAACAAGGAGCGTTTTATGAGAATTGCCATTATTAATGAAACCAGTGCTGCTGACCGTAATGCGGACATCATGGCTGCCCTGGAAGGACGAGGCCACACCCTGGTCAATGCCGGCATGACACGCAATGCTGCCCAACCGGAGTTGACCTATATCCATACATCCCTGCTGGCTGCCATTTTCCTCAACCTGGGGGCGGCGGACCTGGTGGTGGGAGGGTGTGGCACCGGCCAGGGCTTCCTCAACGCGGTCATGCAGTACCCTGGGGTCTTTTGCGGGCACATCACCAACCAGCTGGACGCCTGGCTCTTCACACAAATCAACGGGGGCAACTGCCTTTCTCTGATGCTCAACCAGGGCTACGGCTGGGCCTCGGATGTCAACCTGAAGATGATCTTTGATGCCCTCTTCAGTGTGGAAAGCGGTGTGGGATACCCTACTCACCGCCAGCAATCCCAACAGGCTTCCCGCAGGACGCTGGAACAGATCTCATCTACATCCCATCTGCCGATGCATGAGATATTGCAGAAATTACCCAAAGAGATAACTACCCAGGCGCTTTCGTTCCCCGGAATATTTGATGCGCTTGGGTTTGATGACCTACCCGATAGTGCCTTAAAAACAGTTGTCAGTTCATGGAGGTGAAAAAATGGATTCTATAGCAAGTGATCAAGCAGCCCCATCCCAGGTGGAGAAAAAACAAAAGCTGTCCACTAGGACTAAGTTCCTGTACGGGGTTGGTGACCTGGGTAACGCGATCATCAATTCAGCCGTGCAGTTCTATTTAATGAAATTTTATACCGATGCAGCCCTGATCCTGCCCGCCCTGGCAGGCAATGCCCTGCTGATCGGCAAGTTCTGGGATGCGGTGAATGACCCGCTTTTCGGCTGGCTGACCGACCGCAGCAATGCCAAAATTGGCCGCCGACGGGTCTTCATGCTTTTTGGAGCCATTCCACTGGGGATCAGCATTGCCCTGCTGTGGTTCGTGCCGCAGGGGGCAAGCCGTATGATGACCTTCCTGTGGATCGCCCTGACCTTCATCCTGTTCGATACCATGTGGACGCTGACCAACGTGCCCTATTACGCGATGACCTCAGAACTGACCGATGATTACGATGAACGCAGTGCCCTGACCACCTACCGCATGGTCATGGCGGTCCCGGCCTACATGGTGGGGGTGGCGCTCACCCCGCTGATCGTAGGTTTCTTTGCCCTGCAGAGTACCGGTTGGGGCTTTGTGGGCATCCTCTATGGCGCAATTTGTGCCAGCGTGTTGATCATCTCAGCCCTGGGTTTGCGGGAAAGAAGAAAGGTGCAGGAGGTAAGAGCCAAGGCTAACATCATGAGCAGCCTCAAGGCGACCCTCTCCAACAAGCCTTTCCAACGCCTGTGCCTGGCCTATTTTGTGATCAACCTGTCCTTTGCGCTGGTCAAGACTTTGATGGCCTATTACCTGGAATACCAGCTGTTGATGGCTTCGCAGATCTCCCTGGTGATGGGTTTAATGCTTGTTTGTGTCACTGCCTCACTGCCATTCTGGAAGAAACTCAGTGAAAAATTGGATAAGGGGCCGGTCTATGCCATTGGCATGCTTATCGGGGCGGCTGCGGTCGGTTTTTCGTTCCTCTTGAAGCCGGAGCAGGCCTGGGTGATCTATATCCTGGCCGTGCTGGCTGGCATCGGGTTTGGCTCGCAGTGGATCTTTCCCTGGGCTATGGTGGCGGATGTCGTGGACCATGACCGGCTGCAGACCGGGGAGTTCCACAGCGGCATGTACTATGGCATCTGGGGCTTGGCTACCAAGTTCTCGGAGGCGTTGGCGCTCTCCGGTGTTGGCTGGATGCTGACCGGGTTTGGCTATGTGGCCAACGTCGAACAGACCAGCCGTTCCCTGCTGGGCATTCGTCTCTTCTTTGGCCCCATCCCGGCGCTTGTGATCCTGGTGACACTGCCGCTGTTGATCTGGTATCCCCTGACGCGCAAAAAGCATGCGACCATCCGCCAGCAATTGGAACTTCAGGACAAAGCCCGTGAGGATGCCTCATGAAAAAGATCAATGTAGCGATCGTCGGCTGCGGGCGTATTTCGGACCTGCATGTGCTGGGATACCAGGGTAGTGAGGATGCCCAGGTCCTGGCGGTATGCGATACACGCAGGGCGCGGGCCAGGCAGAAAGCACGAGCGTGGGGTGTGCCCAGGGTCTATGATGACTATGCCGAGCTGCTCAAAGATCCCGAGATCGACCTGGTCGAACTGCTTGTGCCGCATCACCTGCACTGCCCGCTGACCCAGCAGGCGGCAGCAGCAGGCAAACACGTCTCGGTGCAGAAACCGATGTGCCTGTCAGCGGCTGAAGCGGATTTGATGATCGAGGCCGCCCAGAAGGCAGGTGTGGTGTTGCGGGTTTACGAGAATTTCGTGCATTATGAGCCGGCAGTCAAAGCCAAATCCATGCTGGACACAGGGGAGATCGGCTGTCCGGTGATGCTGCGCATGCACATCAATACCGGTTCATCTCCCCAGGGCTGGAAGATCCCCCTGGATGCCTGGGTGTGGCGTTTTAACGAGAATAAGAGTGGTGGTGGAGAACTGGTCTTTGATCACGGCTATCACCTTTTCTCCCTGGCATACCACTTGGTCGGGCAGGCGGAGCGTGTTTCTGCCTGGATCGATAAGACCTCAGTGGCACCGGGTTTGTTTATCGATGCACCAGCCACGATCATGTTCCAGTTCAAGGCCAGGCCAGCTTACGGCGTTTTTGATATCGCCCACACCCCACAGATCCAGATGAATTCGCGCTACTACTCGGATGATGACCGCATCGAGCTGATTGGTGAGAAAGGGATCATCTTCATCAACCGCTATACCACCCAGGCGCTGGATATCCCTGAACTGGTGCTCTTCAAAGAGGGTAAGACCACACCCATCCCGGTGGAGAAACCGGAATGGGAGGACAGTTTTGTCGCGGCTACGCGTCACCTGGTAAAGGTCCTTAAGAGCGGCGGCGATCCATTGCTGGATGGGGAAACCGGAAAAGCCGTGCTGCAGTTCACCCTGGCGGCCCAGATCTCAGCCCGCGAAGGACGTGAGATCCGACCGGAGGACGTGCCCTAAGGCAGTCGATTGGGGATGTGCATCACCGGCCCGTCATGGCAGACCAGGAAACCGGACGGCACCCCCAGCCGGGCGCAGGTGTCTTCAGGCAGTTCGCAGGAACCGCACAGGCCGATGCCGCAGCGGATCAGGGCTTCAAATGACAGCTGGCAGGGGATGTGTGCCTGGCGGGCTAGTTCCACTGCTGTCAGCAGCAGGCCGTTGGGTCCGCAGGCATACAGCATGCCGGGTTGATCCCGGGTGATAGCTGCCTGGACTGCACTGGTCACCAATCCCTGGACGCCCTGGCTGCCGTCCTCGGTGGTCAGGTAGACAGCACATCCCAGGGCTTCAAACTGAGCGGCCAGCAGCAGCTCGTGCTTGCTTTTCGCCCCCAGGCAGACAGCCACCCTGTCCCCCTGGCGGCGGGCCATTTTAGCCAGGAAACACAGAGGCGCTGCGCCGTATCCTCCACCCACCAGCAGGTGGAAGCCTGAGCTCAGTTGGAAGCCATTACCCAGCGGACCGCGCAGCCACACCCGATCCCCGGGTTGAAGCTGGCACAGGGCATGGCTGAGCGGACCCACATCACAGATGGTTACTGCCAACGGGTCACTGCCGCTGAGACTGAAAGGCTTTTCGCTGATCCCCGGTAGCCAGGCCATGATGTACTGGCCGGGATAAGCGCCTGTCAGGGGTCGATCCAGCACAAGGGTCCGGGTGTGCACGTTTTCTGCACTTACTTGCTGGACAGTGTAAACAGAAAATAAGGCCTGCTCTTTCATTGCAGCGCCTTTCCCCGGATCTGCGCCACTTGTGTATAACCGGCAGCATCCAGGAAGCTGAAAAGTTCATCCGCAATGCGGGTGAAGACCGCTGGACCGTCCTTCCAGGCCGCTGAGCCGATACCCACCAGGGTGGCGCCGGCCATTAGCATTTCAGCCGCATCCAGCCCACTCTGTACCCCGCCTGTGCCGATGATCGGTACCGCGACAACCGAGGCGATCTCCGCCACGCAGCGTAAGGCAATCGGCTTGAGCGCTGTCCCTGACAGCCCCCCTGTGCGGTTGGAGAGGATTGGCCTGGCGGCATGGGCATCGATCAGCATGGCCGGCATGGTATTGATTGCAGTGATCGCATCTGCACCCTGCTCCACCACGGCGCGGGCGATCGCCGCGATATTGGGAACATTGGGAGCTAGTTTGATGCTGATCGGCAGGTGGGTAGCACACCGTACAGCTTCCGTCACCGCAGCTGCACTGTCGGGATCAGCCGAAAAGGGCATCCCGAACTCCGAGGCGACATTTGGGCAGGAGATGTTGACCTCGATCAGGTCCACGCCTGCCTGGCTGATGATACGCGCTACTTCGCCAAAGTCTGTCACGCTGGGAGCAAAGATACTGGCAAAGAGGGGCACGTTGAGTGTAGCCAGGCGTTTTTTGGTTTCCACCAGGAGGGGCAGCTCATCCTGAGCTCCAGGGTTGGTCAGTCCGATGGCATTGATCACCCCGCCATCCCAAGCCAGGGCGACCGGGTTGGCATGGCCTGCACGCGCTTCCGGTCCGACGCTTTTAGAGGTGATTGCCCCGGCACCTTCACGAGCGACCCGCTCCATAAGGCTGGGGCTGGTGCCAAGGATCCCGGAGGCCAGCACCAGCGGGTTGGCCATCTGCATCCCGAGAAACTCACAACTCAGAATGGTTTGCTTCATGCCTGACCTTCCAGGTATGCCCTGACCTGGTGCATGAGATCAGCAGCGACCAGTTGTTTCTTATCCAGCACATCCAAGATATCATCCATCGTGAGGATGGCATGCAGTTTGATACCGTCTGCGGCCAGCGCTTCACAGCCGCCCTGGGACCGGTTCACCAGCACAACCACGTCCCGGACGATCAACCCGGCAGCACGTAGCACCCCGGCAGCGGTCAGGATGCTTCCCCCGCTGGTGATAACATCTTCATATAATAAAGCCACCTGTCCCTGGGTAAAGACGCCTTCGATCGACTGACCAGTGCCGTGGGTTTTGGCCTCCTTGCGCGGGTAGATCATGCCTTTGTGCAGCCGTAGGGCAGCCACCGCGCTGATCGGCAGGGCGGCATAGGGCACCCCTGAAAGCAGGTCATACTGGATCGCGCGCGATCTTTCAGCATATGCTTCTGCCGCCTGGGAGAAGAGGTCCGGGAATGATACCAGCCGGCGCAGATCGATATAAATGGGTGAGGTAGCCCCTGAGGCGAGGGTGAACTGCCCGAAGCGGATGCAGCCGGTTTCAAATAGGCCAAGGATCAGGCTTTCATTTGGGTTCAGCGGGGGTTCCTTTTTTATCGATTCCCTTACCATGTTGATCTGGTCACGCAGTGCGGCACAACTGGCACGCGGGTCATCAGCCAGCAGCACCCCGCGCGATAGCGGGATGATCAAGCCCATCCCATCCGATCTCAAACCAGCCTGCAGCGCAACGACAAGGTCCGCACCCTGCGCACCCACACCGGGTGCCAGGATCCAGGCTTGTGGGCAGATTCCCCGTGCCCGTTTTAGGGCTTCCGGTTGGGTTGCCCCCACCACGAGCCCGATCTGTCCCGGTTCTCCCCAGTGAACTGAAACCCTGGCGACCTGCTCAAACAAAGCAGGTTCTCCGTGCAGTTGTAGTTCGCTGGCGGAAGGGTTGGAGGTCTGGCAAAGGATAAAGGCAGCCTTGTCGGGATTGGCCAGAAAAGGTTGGATGCTGTCTCGGCCCAGGTATGGGCTGAGGGTCAACGCATCAGCATGCCACTGCTGGAAAGCAGCCACGGCGTAGGCTTCGGCGGTGGAACCGATATCCCCGCGTTTGGCATCCAGAAGGATCGGGATATCTTCGGGAATGATCGCTGCGATGCTTTGCAAGGCTGACAATCCCTTAGGACCGAACTGCTCGAAAAAGGCGATGTTAGGTTTGTAACAGCAGACCATGTCTGCGGTGGCTGCGACCAGCTTTTCCGCCCAGGCCACCAGGCGCTCTTCAATGTCCTCGCCAGGTGGCAGCATGGATTCCTGGGGATCCAATCCCACACACAACAGGGATTGATTCTTCTCAACTGCGGCGGTCAACTTTTCAACGAATTTCATTTATCTCTCCTTTTCCTATGCCTGTCCCAGGACGCCAGCCAGCAAAGCCATACGGATGATCATGCCATTGTGCACCTGGCGGAAGTAGGCTGCCCGGGGATCTTTGTCAATCTGGTACTGAATCTCACCAACCCGCGGCAGGGGGTGCATGACAATCATTTTAGACTTGGCCATGGTCATGAGATCGGTGTTGATCTCAAAGCAGTTCTTCACCTCTTCATAGAGCGCGAGGTCGCTGAAACGTTCTTTCTGGATGCGGGTCACATATAGCACATCGGCGTCCTTGATCACATCCTGGACCCTGCTGCTCTCCCTCACATCCACACCAGAGTCAATCAGGTCGTTCATCAGGTCGAGAGGCAGCCTGAGAGTATCCGGGGAAACAAAGCGCAGAGAAACGTTGTAGTTTTTGAGCAGTTTGGTCAGGCTGTGCACGGTACGCCCGTAACGAAGGTCACCCACCATGGCTACTCGCAGACCGTCGATGGTGCCCAATTCCTTCCGGATGGTGAACAGGTCAAGCAGGGCCTGGGTGGGGTGTTCCCCGGCGCCATCGCCGGCATTGATGACCGGCACATGGGCATATTTGGCTGCCTGGGCAGCCGAACCGATCTCTGGGTGACGCAGGACAATCACGTCACAGTACTGTTCGAGGGTCAGCATCGAGTCAATCAGCGATTCCCCCTTGGATACAGACGAGTACTGGATTCCTTCGGTGATGGGGATAACCTTGCCGCCTAACCGTGCCATGGCGGCTATGAAAGAGGAACTGGTGCGGGTGCTGGGCTCATAGAAAACACAAGCCAGGGTGTAGCCTTTGAGCAGGTCACAGGTACCGCTGGTTTGGACCATACTTTCCATCTCTTCCGCCCTGGCAAAAATGTATGCCAATAATTCGCGATTGAATTGGTTGACCGAAAGAATGTCTTGCCGGCAAAGGCCGTTTTGTACACGTGCCTCTCGGGGGATCAGGTTATTCTGAAAGATCGGGATTAATTTTTCTTGTTGCATTTTTTACGCTCCAATTAAGATTTCAAAAAAAGAGACCCTACAGGATCTCTCTTAGTGACTTTTCAAAACTACTCCATCTTTAAATACCTCTTTACCGCGCAACACGACCCGCTTCACACACCCGGTCATGGGCATGTGTGTAAAGGGTGACCAGCCACACTTGGTGTACAGGGGATGCATGGGGAAAGTATATTCCTCCTGCGGGTCGACTTCGATCCAGGTCTCCGGCTGTTCGGGCAGGTTGAAAATGCGCCGGGGATTATCGTATAAGAGCTGTCTCAGGCGATCCATGCTCAGTCGCTCCTGGGAGACGGCACTTAGCATAAGGGGCAGGGTCGATTCCAGGCCGGGTACGCCGCAGGGCGGGTTGGTTGAGCCCTTTTCGGCCAGGGTATGGGGGGCATGGTCGCTGGCTATGATGTCGATCGTCTCCCCCAGGTGCTCCCAAAGAGCATCCTGGTCTGACTGGTCGGCAAGCGGTGGGCGAACCAGCCCGAGGGCACCCAGCCGTTGGGCATCTTTTTGGGTCAGAAAAAGGTGGTGGGGTGTCACCTCGCAGGTGACTGGAAAACCTTTAGCTTTGGCGCGGGCGATCAGCTCGATCTCTGCCCGGCGGCTGACATGGCAGATATGCAGAGGGCGGGGGAGGGTTGTCGAAAGGGAGATGGCTGCTGCCAATGAAAGATCCTCGGCGTGCACCGCCAGCACTTTGCTGGCTGGCCAGGCTTTGAACACAGCCGCCAAGTTATCCAGACCCTGAACCGTCAGGTCACCGTATGTTTCATCCATGTAGAGCTTGAGCGCGGGCACTTGTTCTGCCAGGGCTGGCAGTTCATCCAGGTGGGCAGCTGAAGCGCCGGCATATAAAAAAACATCGCACAGGCTGTGCCTTGTGGCAGCTAACTGTGCGATGCGCCAATCTGAAAGGGTCACCAGGGGCGGCCTGGTGTTGGGCATGGCCATCAGGGTGGTGAAGCCACCTGCCAGGGCGGCAGCACTGCCGGTGTGAAAATCCTCCTTATGTTCACCACCGGGAACACGCAGGTGGACATGCACATCGATCAGGCCGGGTAGTATCATTCAGTCCTTTGAAACGCGAATTTAAACTTATGAATTTTACCCCCAATAAATTTTAATTGTCAAGCATTTTTCTTTTTTTATGTCAAGGCTAAGTTAAAATGTCCTAAAGTCAGCAAAGTAGAAATGTCCTAAGGGTCATTAATAAGTGTGGGTTTACCATTGAGTTTTTGGCCATAAGAACGCCAGGGATGATTGACAGGCGGGGTATAGATGTGAGGATTTAGAGACTTGGAATAAGCGATTCGGGGTGGCTTAGCTTGCTTATGAAATAATTGC
>Ga0209723_1000668_pt1 | contig 61621 bp, 55 predicted proteins | sample BiotimSIPDNA_2_FD_185750 | JGI IMG/M metagenome (GOLD analysis project Ga0209723, IMG submission 185750) | Anaerobic biogas reactor microbial communites from Washington, USA - Biogas_R2 time_0 SIP DNA (SPAdes) (version 2) | ecosystem: Engineered > Bioreactor > Anaerobic > Unclassified | place... | reverse complement strand
TGGCGGGGGAAGATGTGCATGTTGATATCTTTCAGGGCTTTGTGGCTGCCGTAAAAGAAATCCAGGTGTCGCACTTCGATGATGGGCTGCGGGTCGCTTTGCATGGGGCTAATTTTACCTGATTGTGGGGGAAGATTATGAAAAAGCTGAAGAAGGTATTCAAGAAAATTTTAAAAAAAGATCTGTTGATTTATAAAGTATTAATATTAATAAATACTAGAATTCTATTGGTGTTTTGATCTAAAAGATTTTAGTATAATCACTAAGCAGAATAAATAATCTTTTGTCATTAATTGTATATGGAAAACAATTACAATTAATGAAGATAAACTTTTAATTGAAAATATGGTAAATCAAAAGGTAGCTAAATGAAACAACTTTGGAGTAAAGATACTGAAAAAAAATTTTTTAATGAATCGTTTGACTTTGCAACACCTGAACAATTATTCAACCTATCAAACGACTCTAGATATTTTGCTTATTGGCCAAAAACATACAAAGGCAAAACCTCGACTTTACAAAGCAGAAATTCTCTCATAGGAAGTTTCTCTGAAAAATGGACAACAGATTTACTTCAGGAAATTGCTAGCAATCTTGGATTATATGCAGTAAAAGGTGCAGTTTGTGAACAATTATCATTGCCGAAAAACTCTTCTGCTGATGTAGTTATTTCAACATCGAAAGATGTCTACCAAAAGGCTGAGAATATTCGAGCAATAATTGAAGTAAAAATGTCAATTGTTTGGAATTGGGAGTATAAAGATCGTGCATTATATTGCTTAGGAGACTATCATACCCACAAAGGCAATCCAGGATTATTAAGATCTGATTCAATGCTAAAAGCCATAGGGAAAAGTATTAATGTAAGAATTTCATGCTCTAAAGCTTCTAGTATTCCAATTATTGTTATGGGAAATACACCTATAACAAAAAACTATTATTCAAAAGTAGACCACTTGAAAAGAACAGGAATTATTCAAGGATTCTGGAGTGTTAATCCTAATCCTTCCGATATACGTGTCACTGAATTGAAACAAACAAAGGGAAAAGGATTTATTAAATTCGACGATTATGAAGAACTAAAATCATCTTTTGTGTCACTTCTTTCTGAAAATAGATATTATTTTTCTAGTATGAAAACTAATCTTGAGCTTGGTAAAATAATAGAACAAGCAAATTTAGAAGTAACTTACGAAAAAAAAGCAGAAAAATTTCTTGAACTATTAAAGGAAAATTAATTATGATTGAGAAAAAGAATAAAGTGAATGGTACAAAAACAAGTTCATTTGGTTCTCCTGGACGAAGAAATCACGATTCTTCAGATTTCTATAACAGTAAATTATATGCAGGAAAAAAAATCTCAACTACAATTAATTTTATTGAAAATGAAATACCTAATGAAAGTTTAGATAAAATATATTGTAAATCAAGTGAAAACATGGATGAAATTCCAGATTCAAGTGTTCATTTAATGGTTACATCACCTCCATATAATGTTAAAAAAGAATATGATGAAGATCTTTCACTTGAGGATTATCGAAAGTTGTTAAAAACAGTATTTAGAGAAACATATAAAAAATTAGTTACAGGTGGGAGGGCTTGCATTAATGTCGCTAACCTGGGTAGAAAGCCTTATATTCCTTTACACAGCTATGTTATTGAAGATATGCTTGATTTAGGTTTTCTTATGCGGGGCGAACTAATTTGGAATAAAGCATCAAGTGCAAGCCCTTCTACTGCTTGGGGCAGTTGGTTGTCAGCGGCGAATCCTGTATTACGTGATATTCATGAGTACATTCTTGTTTTTTCAAAAGGATCATTTTCCAGAAAAAGAGAGAATAAAAATAACACAATTCAGAAAGAAGATTTTTTAGAATGGACTAAAAGCGTGTGGACTTTTCCAGCTGTTTCTGCTAGGAGCATTGGCCATCCAGCACCTTTTCCAGAAGAGCTCCCTCATAGGTTAATTCAACTTTATACGTTTGAAGGGGATGTAATTTTAGATCCCTTTTGTGGGAGTGGGAGTACTTGTCTTGCGGCTGTAAAAGATAATCGTCATTATATTGGATATGATATTGATGCTGAATATATTATGTTGGCAAATAAAAGATTACATTTATATCAAAATCATTAAGAATGTAATTCTTGATAAGTTGGTGAAAATGTTAAAATTAATAGCTGATGAATTATTACAAGAAGTTCTCCAGCTTCATAAACTTTGGCTAAATGATAATAACCAAGGTAAAAGAGCAATGCTTCATTCATACGATTTATCTTATCGTGATTTTTCATATGCAATTTTGGAGAAAGCTGTTTTTAGAGGATCAGATATCTCTAATGCAAATTTTTCAGGTGCAAAATTAGATCAGTCTGATTTTTCAGACTGTATTTTAAATAACACGACATTTAATAGTGCCTCTTTAGTAAGTTGTAATCTATCTCATGTCATTGCGTTAAAGTCGGATTTTAGGTGGACTAACTTAAGTGGAGCAAATCTTACGAGAGCAAATTTTTCAGGAACAAATTTTAGTTGGGCAAACTTAATTCGAGCAAATCTAACTGGAACAATTATGAAAAATACAAAGAGATTAAACATCGTTTTACCTGATGGTTGGTCTCTACACTGATCATTATCAATCAAGTTCCATTCCTTAAACCTGTATATGATTGAAACGCAATTATCTCAGAAAAGTTACTTTACTTTTAACTTCTCTGAAAGAAATTGAAATCAAAATCATAATTTTTCTAATTTAACTATTAATTGCTATCCTTGCTATTTTACTTAACCTGACTTGAATGCTATTGTCAAGGCAATTTAGAAATGTCCTAATCTCAGCAATTTAGAAATGTCCTATTGAGTTGATAAAGTTGTGAGAATAGGCTTTCCATTTATTTTCTTTCCATAAGTCCTCCAAGGGTGGTCATAAGCGGGTGACAAGGGTTTTGTACTCTCTGATTTGGAAGAGACAATCGCAGTTTGCCTGGATCTTTTCTCCACTGCTTCGAGAGTAAGCAGATTGCCGTGGAACCAGGCTGAGACATAACCGGAAGCGTCATAAGTGATCAGAACCTCCTGATCAGCATAGTAATAAGCTGGATGATTGGTCACGATTTGATACGCTTTGCCAGCATAATTGATCTGCAAGGATTTGGTGACTTTGCGGAAGTCGTGAATGGCAAAAAGGAAAGCCAAATCATGCGTTTCATCCAAGGGTTGATGGAAGTCAAGGCTTGAAGCGGGCGACACAGCAAATTTGCGGTTATAGTCGCGCATAAACTGGGGCAGAAAAGCATTGGCCTGTTCATAATTGTTGATCCCCAGGAGACGCATTTCTTTGATGAGACGATCCTGCAGAGTTTGGTTGGCTCTCTCCACCCGCCCCTTGGCTTGCGGTGAATTGGCGCAAATCAGTTCGATATCCAGGACGCTGAGAGCCCGCTGGAATTGAGTAACCGGTTCATACCTGAGATTGCCTCTGCGATTGACCCGAAAAACGCTGAAGCGGTCACTATAGAAAGCCTTGGGTAGACCGTGTTCGCGAAAGTAGCGTTGACACAAGTTCCCGTAGCTAAAGAAACTTTCTTCGGGAACAAATTCAGCTGTCAGGATCTGGCTGGTGGCATCATCCACAAACACCAGCAAAGTGGCTTTTGGCCCACGATCTTCCAGCCAGGCATGATAGGAGCCATCTATTTGTACCAGCTCTCCCCTTCGCCAACGACGTTCGCGCGGGGGATGAGGCCTTTTGGCCTGCTTGACTTTTGGCTTATGGAGCCCTTCTTCAATCATGATCTGGCGCATGCTTTCTTTGCTAATGACAATACCCCTGTACTCTGCTAATTTTTCGTTCAGCAGCGTGGGCCCAAATCCACTGAATATTGGTTCACTCACAAATTTACCCACTTCATTCCGCAGCTGTTCTTTCATCCGATTATTGCTCGGTTTGCCACGATGTCCTGAGACAAGCCCTATATCCCCTTTTGCGCGATACCTGCTCAAGATACGTCGTAAATGTCGTTCACTTATCCCCAGCCTCCTGGCACCTTCTTTTTGGCTTATTCTCTTTTCTACGGCCTGTTCGATGATCGTCTTTCGTTTCAGTTCTTCCTCTGTCATTGCTATTGTCCATTTCATTCGCTTTGCCTGTCCTCTTTTAGGACATTTTAACTTTGCTAGATTAGGACTCTACTACTTTGCCTCTACAAGTTAAAAAACATTAATGACCTAATAATACATCTACGTTATAATTGCATGGATTTGGCAATGATGTGCAACCTCATTTACCTCAAACCGGGACGATGAAAAGACTCTTTCTCACCCTCGTGCTAAGCCTGCTTTGCATCACCCTGACCGCCTGCCAGCCTTCAGACAGCCCAGGCGGCGAAATTGCCAACCCCCAACCTCAAACGACAATCGAAAACAAAGGCTCAGACACGATCGTTAACCTAGCCCTGGCCTGGGCAGAAGCCTACCAGTCCGTTGACCCCAGCGTCAGCATCTCGATCACTGGTGGCGGCTCGGGCACTGGCATTGCCGCGCTGATCAACAACACCGCCCAGCTGGCCAATGCCTCACGCGCTATCAAAGAAGAGGAGCGCCAGGCCGCGCTCGCCAACGGCATCGACCCCTACGAGATCGTCATCGCCCGCGACGCCATTGCCATCATCGTCAACCACGCCAACCCGCTTGAGCAGCTTACCCTGCAGCAGCTCTCGGATATCTACGCCGGCAAGATCGAAAACTGGCGCGAGGTGGGCGGTCACGACCGGCCGATCGTGCGCCTCTCCCGCGAGACCAACTCTGGCACGCACGTGTACTTCCTCGAGACGGTCCTGCGCCTGGGCGACTCAAAAAGCACACTGCTGTTTGACCCGCGCACCCTGCTGCTGCCTTCATCCGAGGGCATCACCACCGAGGTGCGCGATAACCCCAACGCCATCGGCTACGACGGGCTGGGCTACGTCACCCACGAGGTCAAAGTGCTGCGCATCGCCAGCGACCCCGCCGGCCCCTACGTGCTGCCCTCCGCGCTGAGCGTGAACGAAGGCACATACCCCATCTCACGCGACCTGTATATGTACAGCAACGGCGCCCCGCAGGGGCTGCTCAAGACCTACGTGGACTGGATCCTCAGCCCCACCGCGCAGGAAATCGTTTTAGACTTAGGCTTTGTGCCGGTGTTGGACTGAGGTGTGCTTGAAACCAATGGCAGATAACGAACTCATCAAAAGTAACGGGAATTCCAACCACTCTGCCAGGCTGGCGGACGCGCTGATCACGCCGGTGATCAAGTTCAGCGGCTATTCGGCCATCCTGTTCGTGGGCATGATCTTTTACTTCTTGTGGAGCGAAGGTTTCGCTGCCCTGCGCGAGGTGCCTTTGAGTGTGCTCTTCTCTCAGCGCTGGTACCCCATCGAAGCCTACTACGGCATCCTACCCCTAATCGGCGGCTCGCTGCTGGTCACGCTCGGCGCAGCCATCTTCGCGGTGCCGATTGGGCTCTCCACCGCCATTTATATCTCTGAAATCGCGCCGGATTGGATGCGCGGCTTGCTCAAACCGATCATCGAGATCTTGGGTGGGCTGCCCTCGGTGGTGTTGGGCTTTTTGGGCATCCTGGTGCTCTCGCCCTTCCTGCGCCAGGGCTTGAACCTGCCCACCGGCCTGACCGCGCTGGCGGGTTCGCTGCTCTTAGGCCTGATCGCCGTGCCCACCATCGTCTCGATCGCCGAAGATGCGCTGGACGCGGTACCGGCTTCATACCGCGACGCTGCCCTGGCCTTGGGCGCCAACCGCTGGCAGACCATCTGGCGCGTGACCCTCCCGGCAGCCCGTTCTGGCGTGTTGACGGCCGTCATGCTGGGCGTGGGGCGTTCGATCGGCGAGACCATGACCGTGATGATGGTGACGGGTAACGCCGCGGTCATGCCCTCGGGGCTGCGCGCGCTGCTGGAACCAGTGCGCACCATGACGGCCACTATTGCGGCCGAGATGGGCGAGGTGGCCAAGGGCAGCACGCACTACCAGGTCTTATTCTTCATCGGCATCATCCTCTTTTTGATATCCCTGGTGGTCAACGTCACAGCCTCCTTATTGATCTACCGCAAGACAAAACGCTCGGAGCGCATCCTCTCATGAAAGCAGCCACCACCCAACGCCAGCGCATTCAAACCCTGAGCTTCTCCCTGCTGACCCTGGTCACGGCCTTGGTGGTGCTGTTGATTTTCAGCCTGCTGATCTACATCTTTTGGCAGGGTGCATCTGCCATCTCGGCTGAGTTCCTGTTTGGCTTCCCCACGGATGGCATGCGCGCCGGTGGCATCCTGCCGGCCATCGTCGGCACGCTCTACCTGACGCTCGGTACGGCCATCTTCTCCGTGCCCCTGGGCTTGGGCGCGGCCATCTACCTGGCTGAGTATGCCCCCGAAAATACCTGGACGCGCCTGATCCGCATTGCTATCACCAACCTCTCCGGCATCCCCTCGGTGGTCTACGGCTTGTTTGGTTTGGGCTTGTTTGTGCTCTTCCTCAACTTTGGCACCAGCATCCTGGCCGGTGCGCTGACCCTCTCCATCATGACCCTGCCGGTCATCATCAGCACCGCCGAAGAAGCCCTGCGCGCGGTACCGCAGTCTTTCCGCGTGGTCAGCATCTCGCTGGGCGGTACGCGCTGGCAGACCATCCGCAAGATCGTGCTGCCACAGGCCCTGCCAGGCATCATGACTGGTGTGATCTTAGGCCTGGAGCGCGCAGCCGGCGAAACCGCGCCGATCCTCTTCACCGTGGCGGCCTTCTTCCTCCCGCGCCTGCCAACTTCGCCCATGGATGCCACCATGGCCTTGCCTTACCACCTCTTCGTCATCTCCACCCAGGTGCCCGGCATGAAGCTTGAGATCCAGTTTGGCACCGCGCTGGTCTTGCTGGTCTTCGTCCTCAGCATGAACCTGGTTGCCAGCCTGGTGCGTGCACGCGCGCGCAAGAGGCGCCAGTGGTGAGCCCTATGGATAAGATCATCATCGAAGGCTTATCGGTCAACTACTCCGACGGCACCGAGTCGCTGCGGGAGATCAACCTGCGCATCCCGGCCAACCAGATCACCGTCTTGTTTGGGCCGGCTGGCGGGGGCAAATCGACCCTGCTGCGCACGCTCAACCGCCTGAACGACCTGGCTGACGTCCAGCATGCCCAGGGCAGGGTGCTTTTGGACGGGGTGGACATCATGGCAAAACAGGCAGATGTGCTCGGTCTGCGCCGCAAGGTCGGCATGGTCTTTGCCCGGCCGGTGGTCCTACCCTTCAGCATCCGTCGCAACGTCCTGTTTGGGTTGGAGCTGGCCGGTGAGCGCGATCCGCAAATCCTTGCCCAAACCCTGCAGGAGAGCCTGCGGCAGGCCGTGCTGTGGGACGAGGTCAAAGACCGCCTGGACGACCCGGCCTTTGCCCTTTCCGGCGGCCAGCAGCAGCGCCTGTGCCTGGCGCGCAGCCTGGCGCAGCACCCAGAAATCATCCTGTTGGACGAGCCCACCTCGGGCCTGGACCCCATCTCCACATCCAAGGTAGAAAGTTCCCTGCAGCAGCTCAAGCAAGACTATACCATCGTCTTGGTGCCGCATTCCGTGCAGCAGGCCGCCCGCACCGCCGACCTGGCCGCCTTTTTCCTGCAGGGTGAGCTGGTGGAGGTTGCCCCTGGCGAGGCCATGTTTACCAACCCGCGCGACAAGCGCACCCGCGACTACATCGAAGGGCGCTTCGGCTAGGCGGGCGCTCAGCCCCTTCGCCACTGCCCATCTTCCCAAATCTTAAAATATTCCTGACTTTACGATAAAACTTCAGCAGCCAAAAGCCATCGATTATAATTAGCACACATGCATAGACCTAGCGCGTTGGGCATCCTGGCCGGGATATCTGCCTGTCAAACAGCCTCGAGGGGCTTGGCAAGCGCATGAGTAGGCAGAAACCTTGGGAGCTCGCCGGCAGCGGAACGCCAGCGCAGTGCCATAACCGCCAAAATCAAACCCAGAGATTTGGGCTGGATATGGTAGAATCATGAGTCTTGCAGAACAGGTTAAAAGATGAAAGCCTGGCATTTGAGTTTAATTTTTCAGCCTGAAAATCCAAACCCTGTAGCATTTTTCAGGGCTTTGCGACTCTGGCTGAGTGATGAAAATATCGCTGCGAACGAATCAGGCGGTGTTTAAGAACGTTCGAAGACAAATATATGACGCAGACATGGTATGCCATTCATAGTAAACCCAACCGGGAAGACCTCTTGTGGACGCAGCTCTTAAGCCGCGGGCACCAGGTCTACTACCCGCGCATCCACGTCCGCCCGGTCAACCCGCGCGCGCGCACCATCAAGCCCTACTTTCCCGGCTACCTGTTCGTGCAGCTGGACCTCAACCAGACGCCTATCTCCACCGTCGCCTGGACCCCCGGTGCGCAGCGCATCGTCTCCTTCGATGGCGAGCCGGCCATCGTGCCGGAAGCGGTCATCCATGCCCTGCAGGCGCACATCCAAAAGCTCGAGGCGGCCGGCCCGGACCCCCTGCACGGCCTGCAGCCCGGGGACGCGGTCGTTTTGCAGGGCGGACCCTTTGAAGGCTACGAGGGCATCTTGGACACGCGCCTGGACGGGCGCGAGCGGGTGCGCATATTATTAAAGATGATCAACAATCAGCATGTGCGCATGGAAGTGTCCGCACGCCTGCTTGAACGCAAGCCAGCACGTCAGCCTGCCCGCTAAGCGCACGCGCCAACCTGGCAGCCCCTGGCCGAAATACCCTTTTCCCAGCCGAAATGAGAAAATCATGTCGGAGGGGCGGATGCATGCCAGGGGTTAGGGTATGTGTTGTGGAGAATCCCTATTATAATGAAGGGAGCCCAGCTTCAAGGCTGGCTTTACTGGTTTTGAGCATAAGGAATTGATATTAATGAAGAAGAAAAAAGGCTTGAAGGTATTTTTCATCGTCTTGATCCTGCTTATCGTCCTCGGCAGCGGGGCAGCCATCGCCTGGAACAGTCCCTTGTTGGGGCGGCGCCTGCCCAAGTTGGGGTCTGCCTTGCAAGGCGCGCTTGCGCCAGCGGAACAGAATACCGACCTCCAAGCGGGCGACCCTGATCAACCGCCGCTGCCCACCAGCATCCCCTTGGAAGGGCTGACCGAGGAAGAGCTCGAGCAGATCATGCCCACTGTCGAGGCCGCCCAAACCCAAGTGGCCCAGGCAGAAGGGGGTCCGGTCTGCGGCGGACCCGAGGTCATGCACGTCTTGGTGCTTGGCATAGACGAGAATGAGCAGTCCGATGCCATCCGCCTGGTGCGCATCGATTTTGTTCAGCAGACCGTGCACGTGGTCGGCATCCCGCGTGACTTTTACGGCCCCGTGGTTGGCTTTGAAGACGAAGGGATTACCATTGGTCGCATCAACGCCACATATGGCTATGGGGAAAAATTTGATGGGCGTGGCCAGGGCATTGTTTCAATTGCCAACAACATCCAGCATAACTTTGGCATCACCTTTGATCATTACCTAGTCTTGCATCTTTATAATGTTGACACCTATATTGATAAACTGGGTGGCATCGATCTTACCCTAGAAAAACCCGCCTCTGACCCCAGCCACTACTACGCAGCCGGGGAGCATCACTTCACCGGCGAGCAAGCCGTGGAATTCATGCGCATCCGCTATTACGACACCGACTTTGCCCGCATCAACCGCCAGACGATGATCCTCAAAGCCGCCTACAATAAAGCCATGGCAGAGATGAACCTAGTGCAGCTGATGGGCCTGGCATTGCAGGTCTTGAGTGACCGTACGGTACAGGCAAGCTTTGCCGCCAAGGATATCTATCCCGTGGCGTGCCTGGCAAAAAGCATATCAGGTGAGAACGTGCACTTCATCGAGATCCCGCGTGACATGCACCACGGCTTCACCACCTCGGCCGGCGGCGCAGTGCAGATCTGGCATGATACCGTGCCGGGCTTCCTGCAGTCGATTATGAATGGCACCTATCAACCCTAAACTAAAGAAATTGGAGAATTTTTCATGAAAGTTTTGATTATCGGCACAGGTTATGTTGGACTGAATACTGGTGTGATCCTGGCTTACATTGGCCATGAGGTCACCTGCCTGGATGTAAACCAGGAGAAAATTGCCCTGCTCCAAAGCGGCCGCGCACCCATGTACGAGCCGCACCTGGATACCATGCTCGGTTTGGCAGCCGACAACCTGCACTTCACCAGCAATTACGACGAAGCCGATATCCCGCACACCGACGTGGTCTTCATTGCCGTGGGCACGCCCTCCCTGCCGGATGGCAGCGCTAACCTCGAGTACGTTGCCCAGGCCGCCCAATCCGTCGGCAGTCGCCTGGATTCCCACTTCACCGTGGTGGTCAACAAGTCCACCGTGCCGATCGGCTCAGGCAACTGGGTCGGCTCGCTCATGCGCACCGCCTACCAGGGCAAATACGGCCAAAAACCCGAAGAAAACTACGCCATCGTTTCCAACCCTGAGTTCCTTCGCCAGGGCTCAGCCCTCTTTGACACCCTTTACCCCGACCGCATCGTCATCGGCTCCGAGAACAAGCAAGCCCTCAACACCCTCACTGATCTCTACCGCCCCCTGCTCAACCAGGACTTCACCGCGCCCGAATGCCTGCCCCGCCCGGAAGGCTTCAGCGCTGTGCCCCTCCTGACCTGTGACCTGGCTTCGGCCGAGATGATCAAATACGCTGCCAATGCCTTCTTGGCGCTCAAGATTTCCTATATCAATGAAGTCTCGCACCTGGCCGCCAAGGTGGGGGCGGATATCACCCAGATTGCGCGCGGCATTGGCTTGGATGAGCGCATCGGCCCGCGCTTCCTGGCGCCCGGCATCGGCTGGGGCGGTTCCTGCTTTGGCAAGGACACCGCCGCCCTCGTCTCCACCGCCCAGGAATACAACCTGGAGATGCCCATCGTGCAGGCCGCCCGCGACGTCAACTACAAACAGCGCACCTGGGTGGTCGAGACCCTGCAGGGCGCGCTCAAGATCCTCAAAGGCCGCCGGGTTGCCATGCTCGGCTTCAGCTTCAAACCCAACACCGACGACCTGCGCGACGCCCCTTCGCTTGATATCGCCCGCATGCTCCTGCAGCGCGGCGCAACCGTCAGCGCGCACGACCCCGTGGCGCTGCCCAATGCCCGCCGGCTCTACCCAGACTTGGGCGTGCGCTACTGCGATGATGTCTACGATGCCCTCGAAGATGCCGATGCCGTCGTGCTGGTGACCGAGTGGCCAGAGTACCGTGAGCTCGATTGGGCAAAGCTCAGGCGCGTACCCGTCGTGGACGGGCGCAACTTCCTCAACGCCAAAGCCCTTTCCGACCTCGGCTTCAAGGTGATTGGTGTGGGCAGGGGATAGCGGGTATCTCATTATCACTAAGCCTGTCATTGCGAGCTTGCGCGGCAATCTCTCAACTGTCATCGCGACCAAATCTGTCATTGCGAGGAACGAAGCAATCTCAATTACTGAACAACAACTAACAACTAATGACCGACGATAACTGGGACCTCATCATCACCCCGCGCAAAAAGTGGTACGACCTGCAGCTGCGCGAGGTCTGGCACTACCGCGACCTGGTTGGGCTCTTCGTGCGGCGTGACTTCGTCTCCCGCTACAAGCAGACCATCCTCGGCCCGCTGTGGTTCCTGATCCAGCCCCTGCTCACCTCGGTCGTCTTCACCGTCATCTTCGGCAACATTGCCGGCCTGCCCACCGATGGCTTGCCACAGCTGCTCTTCTATATGTCCGGCAACGTCTTATGGGGTTACTTCTCCGGCTGCCTCAACGGTACCTCCACCACCTTCGTCAGCAACGCGCACCTGTTTGGCAAGGTCTACTTCCCGCGCTTGGTCACGCCCATCTCCATCATCATCTCCCAGCTGATCACCTTCGCCATCCAGTTCTTTTTCTTCCTGGCTTTCCTGGTCTATTTCGCCCTGCGCGGCGCCGATGTACGCCTGACCCCCTGGGCTTTAGCCCTGCCCTTGCTGATTTTTCTCATGGCAGGCCTTGGCTTGGGTTTTGGCATCATCATCTCCTCCCTCACCACCAAGTACCGCGACCTGACCTACCTGGTGGGCTTTGGGGTTAGCCTGTGGATGTACGCCACGCCGGTTATCCTGCCTGTCTCCAGCATCCCCGAACGCTGGCGCTGGGTGGTAACCCTCAACCCCGTCACGCCCATCATTGAGACCTTTCGTGCTGGCTTCCTGGGTGCGGGCGAAGCCTCCTGGGCCAGGCTTGCCTACAGTGCTGGGTTCATGCTGGTGGTGCTGTTCATAGGTGTGGTCATTTTTAACAGGGTTGAGAAAACATTCATTGACACTGTGTAGCTATGTACTTATTAATCACCTTAAGAAGATCCATATTGATTCAGTATTAATGATTATGCAGAAGATTCATGTTATCGGTAATAAACAGGTTTGTTTTAGTAAACATTTGCATCCAATTAGAGTTTTTAAAGACAATCTAAACGAGGTTGGGTTAGATATTAAGTATTTTCCTAGCACAAAAGGAAAAAATATAGCTGAGTGTGATGTATTAATTTTCCTAGAAGGGAATTATCGAGACATTTTACCCATTACAAGGAAAGATAGAAAAGCAGCGATTGATTACTTGCAATGTTTCTTCAGCAAATTTAAAAAAGTCATATGGTTTGATGACCGTGATGAAACTGGAAATTTGAGAACTTACATATTTCCGTTTATAAATATATATGCAAAAGCTCAAACTTTGGTTGATAAAACGTATTATCAAAAAGATCATTCAATAGGTACACCCCATCGTGATTTTGTTGCTGCCCGATATCAAGTAAAGGATGCACAAATTATTAAGGGGCTGTTATCTGATAACGATTTAGGCAAAATAAGAGTTTCGTGGAATCTTGGTCTAGTTAATTGGGTATATGCAATTGAAAATTCCCCAATAATAAAAGAGATATTGCTCAAACATCGTAAGGACTACAGGATAGAGTTTACATCTCCAAACTTATCAACCAGAAAAATACATATATCTTACCGGGTGGGAATGAGAGAGAATATTCCAACTGTGGGTTGGTGGAGAGCATCAACAAAAAATGAGATTGAAGAATTTCTCAATAAAAACCCTAAGTATAAAATAAACTCAATCAATATTGTCAATAAACGAGAATATCACCAGGAAATGCAAAATTCGATTGTATCTCCTTCACCTTTTGGCATTGGTGAAATTTGTTATCGAGATTTTGAATGTTTCTTAAATGGATCATTGCTGCTCAAGCCAAGAATGGACCACACACAGACATGGCCTGCCCTGTATGTAGATGGGGAGACTTTTATTGCGCATGCTTGGGATTTTAGTGATTTCACTGACAAGCTGGAGGATATTTTGACCCACCCAGCACGTTACGAGGAAGTTGCCAGGGAAGGGCAAAATCGTTTTAGGCAAGCTCTTTCTGATGGCGCAGGTTTTGCTAGACATTTTGCAGAGATGATCGCGTAAAATAGAGTATCTATGTCAAAACCCGTTATCTCTGTTGAACACCTGACCAAACAATACGACCTGGGCGTGATCGGCACGGGCACGCTCTCGCGCGATCTCAACCGCTGGTGGGCGCGCCTGCGCAAGCAGCCCGACCCCTACACGCGCATCGGGCAGAAAGATGCCTTTGAGCGTATCGGCGAAACCATCCTCGCGCTGGATGATGTTTCCTTCCAGGTGCAGCAGGGCGAGGCGCTGGGCATCATCGGTCGCAACGGCGCCGGCAAGAGCACCCTGCTCAAGATCCTCTCGCGCGTCACGGCCCCCACCAGCGGGGTGGTCAAGGTGAAGGGGCGCATCGGCAGCCTGCTGGAAGTGGGCACCGGCTTTCACCCCGAGTTGACTGGGCGGGAGAATGTCTACCTCAACGGCGCCATCCTGGGTATGAAGAAAACTGAGGTGGCGCGTAAGTTTGACGAGATCGTAGATTTCTCGGGTGTGGAGAAGTTTATCGATACCCCCGTCAAGCGCTACTCCAGTGGCATGTATGTGCGCCTGGCTTTTGCCGTGGCCGCCCACCTGGATCCGGAGATCCTGATTGTGGATGAGGTGCTGGCGGTGGGGGATGCCGAGTTCCAGAAGAAGTGCCTGGGTAAGATGGGTGATGTGGCTGGCGAAGGACGTACGGTGTTGTTTGTGAGTCATAACATGAATATGATTTCCCGCCTTTGTCAAAATGCAATGCTCTTAAACAACGGTGCAATCGTAAAAGAAGGAAGGTCAGAAGAGGTCATTAAATACTACCTTAAGCAAGAATCAATCTCTCCTGCCCAGAGAATCTGGGAAGATCAGGCTTCTGCCCCAGGAGACAATGTTGCAAAATTACACAGCGTCCGTGTTTGTGATGAAAAAGGGCAAATCGTTGAAAAAGTGGATATTCAAAAACCCTTCTATGTGGAAATTGAATATTGGAATTTGCAGAATGAATTAAAGCCTACAGCAATTCTGCATTTTATAAATCAACAAGGCACAACCTTATTTGCCACCAACGATTGGAATGACCCACAATGGAAAGATAAACCCCGTGATATTGGTCTTGTGCGGTCACGCTGTACCATACCCGGCAACTTTCTGGCTGAGGGCACCCATTCCATTTTGGCAGCCATTGGTACATACAATCCAAATTTTATCCATGCAATGGTTCGTGAAGTGGTTTCCTTTGTCGTGGTTGATAACAGCGAAGGTGAAGGGGTGAGAGGGAATTATTCGGGCGGAAACTGGCCAGGTGTTATACGACCTCAACTCGAGTGGAAAGTGAATAACTTAGGGTAGATAGTCATGGCAATCAATATTAACTTTAGAGATATGTTTTCACCAAAAAAGCAGAAGGATGAAAAAAACGCATCCATTTATTTAAAGGATAATCCAAAATATGCTTGTTATGAAATTGGTGAGTTCACTTATGGAACACCAAGTATTAAAACATGGGATGATAAGACACACCTTAAGATAGGTAAATTTTGTTCGATTGCTGGAAACGTACAAATTCTTCTTGGAGGGGAGCATCGCACTGACTGGATAACCACCTATCCTTTTAATGTTCTTTTCCCTGAGGCATCCACCATTGAAGGGCACCCTAAAACTAAGGGCGACATTATTATAGGTAATGATGTATGGATAGGCCAAAATGCCATTATTTTATCTGGGGTTACGATTGGAAATGGGGCGGTTATTGGAGCGGGTAGTGTGGTCAGTCATGATGTGCCAGCCTATGCCATTGTTGGGGGTAATCCCGCGAAACTCATTCGGTATCGGTTTGACGAGGAGCAAATAATCGAGTTAGAAAAAATTGCCTGGTGGGATTGGCCAGTGCATGACATTACAGAAGCTGCTAAACTTTTACTTTCTGCAAACATTGATGAATTTATTAAAACTAATAAAAGCAAATTAAAAGAAACAGATGAAAAACATAGCATATAGAATTAAAAGGCAAATTCAGAAAATTATTTTGTTAAGGGGAGAAGCAAATCAATTAATGATTGCCAATCAGGATCCAAATATTAACTTTCCAGATTTGGTAAAGAGCCTTAAATCATTTTCGTCTTTTGCACCATCACAAAAAGATTCAGAAATATTCTATTTATTTAATTTAGTGAAAGAAAAAAAATTTAAGAATATTTGTGAAATAGGTAGTTACAAAGGTGGGACTTTCTTTCTTTTGTGCCAGGCTGCGTCTGATGATGCTACCTTGGTTTCAATTGATATAAAGTACCCAATTGAAAGGAAATTAGCGCACAAGCTTTTTGGAAAAAGTGGGCAAAAGATTTATTGCATAAAAGGTGATACAAAAGATCATAGTACTTATAGAAAATTAGAATCTGCTTTGAAAGGTAAAAGTCTAGATTTGTTGTTTATTGATGGTGATCATTCACTTTTTGGTGTTATGAATGACTTTATAAGATACAGCCCTTTTGTAAGAAAAGGTGGCGTAATTGCAATACATGATATTCAACCAGATAAATTCTTAACAATTGGACTAAGATCATCATCTTATGTAGGTGGAGTACCTACTTTTTGGAATGCGTTAAAAAAAGAAGGTTATAAAGCAAATGAAATTATTGAGAGTAAGGATCAGGATGGATTTGGTTTAGGTATTATTGAAGTAACATAAAAATATTAATTTTGTATACTTAAATGATAAAAAACATATCCTTCTTAACCACTCATTTTATTGATTTTGATTGGACTTCTCTCCTTGTTAAAAATATTTTGAAGTACACTGATCTATTAAGAATTAAGGAGATAGCAATAATTAATCAAGATCGGACTTCAGAATCTCAAATGCGCCTGCAAGGTTTGAGTTCACTAGTACGCGTACTCGAATATCCATGTAGCAGTTCTCATTATGCTATTCAAGGTCATGATCATGCCAACGTCCTCAATCAAGCAATAAGAGAAGTAAAAGGAGAATATATTTGTCTTTTTGACTCTGATGCACATCCAACAAAACCAAATTGGTTATTTGGTTGTGAAGATATTCTTAATTATTATGATGCCATCTTGGCTCTTGTACCAGGAAGTGCAATAAATACACATCCATGTTTTATGATGATGAAGAAAGTCTGCATTGATAGCTCACTAAGCTTTGATAAGAATTTATTCACAAATGGTATAGATACAGGAAGATTAGTTGGAATGCAATTGTTAAATAGTGGTCGCAGGGTGTATTTTGCTCCTCCTAACAAAGCTTTTAATGGTTTATGGGGAGATTTGTACTTAAATGTCATTTATCATCATAGAAAAGCAAGTTTCCATGGTTCAGTTGATGAAAGAATAAGACAACAAGTAAACTGGAAAAACAATTTCTTTAAACGATTTGTTGTAAATAAACATCGTTACGAATTAACTATGACAGAGTATCTTTTATTTAGATTTCAGAATAATATTAGAAAGAGATTCCATCTAATTAAAGATGTGTATTAATTAAAATGAACCTTCCTCACTCAGAAAAAACCGGTTGGCCGTGGACTGAAGGCTCTGAATCACTTCCTCCCACAATGCCTGATGGTTCACCTTGGCCTAAGATAAGTATTGTCACGCCATCCTACAACCAGGTGCAGTACTTGGAAGAAACCATACGCTCAGTGTTATTACAGGGCTACCCTAACCTGGAATATATTATCATCGATGGTGGCAGCACTGATGGCAGTGTAGAGATCATAAAAAAGTATGAGCCCTGGTTAACATATTGGGTAACCGAAAAAGATAAAGGGCAATCTAATGCTATTAATAAAGGTTTCAGGCATGCTTCTGGAGAATTAATTGGTTGGATAAATTCAGATGATATATTCTTTCCGCTTGCTTTTAAAGAAGTTGTCTTTTATTGGGTAGAAAATGACCGGCCTAAGGCTTTAATTACTGGCACTAAGTTAAAAGGAAATTCAACTTTAGACAAAATATCAAGATTGGAGCAATTTCCCCATACAATAAAGCATCTTCTTGAAAAAAATATTATTGAGCAACCTTCCACTTTTTATCCTGTTGAGTTACTAAAAGAAGTTGGGTATATTGATGAAAGATACAAGATGTCTATGGATTATGACTTGTGGCTTCGGATGGCCAAACAAGGAGCGGATCTAATATTCTTAAATAAAGATCTAGCAGTAACACGTGTTTATCCTGAGACTAAAACATCTCGGTTTAGGCAGAGGTCTTTATTTGAGGTGCTTCAATCAGTGTGGAGAAATTTTCGAGTTATTCCGGAACCTTGGTTAAAAAAATTTATAACTGTCATGGTTGTTCCAGATGGTATTAAGTCGACATTATTAAAAAAATTATTTTTCTCGAATCGGAATATTATTTTTTTACTTTCTGTAAAAATCTTAAAAACGTTTAACCTTTTAGATTACTCATAAAAAATAAACCTTTTAAAGTAAAAGAGCAACAATCAGAAAAAAAATTATCTGATTCATGATTATTAAGACTTAATATCGTTATCTGTAACAAGATATTCTTAATACATGAAAAACCTGTGATAATAATAAACTTAATGTAATTTTATTTAGATCCTATTAGGTAAATTTCTTCTCTTGTGTTTGTTGATGATTAATAATTTGCCATCAAATTGATATTTATAAGGGTATTTAAACAATGTCGAAAAATATCCCAGCGTCGAAGAATCAGGAAAATCAATATCACCCTGATAGGCTGATTGTTGATTTATCTTTTCCATCAATTAGCATTGTTACTCCTTCTTACAATCAGAATAAATATTTAGAAACCTCAATTAATTCAGTATTATTGCAAGGATATCCCAATTTAGAATATATAGTAGTTGATGATTGTAGTACTGATGACAGTGTTATGACACTAAAGAAATATAAAAATAGACTAATCTTTCTTCAGAACAGATTAAACAGAGGACAAGCTTATGCTCTCAACCATGGCTTTTATAAATCATCTGGCGAGATAATGGGCACAATTAATGGTGATGATGTATATTTACCCTATACCTTACATCTGGTAGGAAAAATCTTTCAACAATTCCCAGAAATCGATTGGATTACCGGACACCCTAGTTTTTTGGTAGATGGAGATGCAATTTCTCCCCGTAGGCATCATCTAGATGCATATAACAGTAAGTTGATGCAACTTGGATTTTATACTCCTTGGCTGATGGGCGTTCCTCAACACATATCAACATTTTTCAGAAGAAATCTCTATGAAAAGGCCGGAGGAATTATTAAAACAAATCTAAGAGATTCGTTGGATATCGACCTCTGGATCAGAATGTCAAATTATTCTGCACCTGTATTTGTTCCAGTCACACTTGCTATGATGAGGCTGCATGATGATCAGAGAAGTGCTCAGGAGAAACATTCAGAACTTGCATTTAAGGAGATAGAGGATCAAGATTATGGATTCATACCCCTCCGATTAAGAAAATTTATTAAATGGGGAATGAAACATTACGGGTTACGGGGAGTTATTCGTCATTTTTTATTTGATGGTAAGGCAAAGAGATTGAACTGGAATAGTAAGACCAATACTTGGGAAATATTAGATTGTTACGCTTTCTAGTCGGTTTTTTCCATCTAGTTCATAAGCATGAAGGTTAAAACAGGTAATATAAAAATTCCGTTATTTGTTATTGCTTTGAAATTACCAATATTATTCAATTTTATTTTATCTTTTGAAAATCAAATCCAACACTTGAAGCATGTAGTATTTAATATTAGTTGATTAAGTTATCATAAACATATTTCAAAAAAAATTATGGTAAGCAGATTTTTCACTAAAGGATTAACAAAAGCATTCCTTTCAAATTCACAATGGCAGAAAGGTGTAAAGATTTTCTGCTTCCACGGGTTAGTTCAGAGCATTAACAAATCCAAGCTAAGTCGAAACTTTCATAATATAAATGATTTTACAAGTATTATAGAATTTCTTAATAATAAAAGAAGTCTAAAAATTTCCGATATAAATTCAAAAAACGGTGTGAGTTTAGGAAATGTTATAACTTTTGATGATGGCTATGCCAATAATTTAATCGCTGCGGAGATATTATCAAAGAATAAAATACCCTGGACGCTCTTTATCACAACCGGTTGTATTGGCAACACAAGAATTATTTGGACTATTGAATTATCCTTATTGATTTTGCATGGGAATGCAAATCATTTAGATCTAATGGGGAACAAATGGAATTTGCATACAACAGAACAACGAGACCAAGCATTTCAAGCAATTAGATACCCAATGAAGGAATTACCGATGGACCAGGTTCTTAAAACTATGGATGAACTGCGTTCTCAATTCCCAAAAGAGGAAACCATAAGATTATTAGAAGAGTTTCCTGAATTTCAGATGTTAACTTGGGATGAGGTAAGACAACTTTCTAATGCGGGTGTGGCAATTGGTAGTCATGGGGTTGTTCATGCTATTCATCATAACCAACAACCCTCTGAACTTCGAATTAATGAATTAGAAGAATCAAAAAGCATCATAGAGAAGATAATTCAAAAACCCTGCACTGATTTCACCTTCCCTAATGGCAATTATGTTCAATCCTCTACCGATGAAGTTACCCAAGCTGGGTATACACATGCTTTTTCTTTGGACCAAAAAACAGTGAAAAAAGATCATAATAGCATCATTTATCCCCGGATTACAGCCCCGGGTACTCTGGCTTCTTTCGTGGAAAACTATTACTGGGTTATAGAATAAAATTATTAATTTCTAATGAAAGTTTTTTCTAATCTAACTAATTACCAGCCTTCACATCGTTATCCCCTCAACAACATCATCAAATCCCTGTGGAATGAGAGCAACCAGGAGCAGCGCCGGCAGGTCTATGGCGAGTGGGTCGATCTTTATCAGTACGAGCCGGATATCACCAAGGCCGATCTCTGTCTGCTGACCTACCAATGGCCCTATTACGTCAACCAGGGGCTCATCAGCCAGGCCCAAGAGGAGGTGCGGGCTGCCCAGCAGCACGGCAAGCCGCTGGTGATCTTCTCCGCTGGGGACTCTTCTGCCAACGTCCCCTTTCAGGATGTGATCCTCTTCGATGGCTCGGCGGTGCGGCCGCTCCCCAGTCTGCGTTACCTTTCCGCCCAGCCGCCCTACACTGCGGACTACTTGGAGCAGTACTGCGCTGGGCAGCTGCAAGTGCGGCCAAAGCGCGCGCTGGCGCGCATTGGCTTTTGCGGGCAGGCCAGCACCTCGCCCCTGCAAGGCGCCTGGCGCAGCTTGCGCTTGAAGGTCCAGCAATCTCAATACAAACGGGGTAAGCGCAAATGGCAGCCGCCGCCCTTTGAGACCACAAGCTTTCGTACGCAGGTACTGCGGCAGTTTGACTATCAACCCGGGCTAGAGACCGATTACCTGCTGCGCTCGCGCTACCACGCTGGGGATCTGCGGGATAAACAGGCCCAGGCGCTCGCCAAGCGCCAATTTGTGGAAAACATCCTGGGCACGGATTACACCGTCTGCATGCGCGGGGGCGGCAATTTCTCTGTGCGCTTTTACGAAACCCTCTGCCTGGGGCGCATCCCGGTCTTCATCAACACCGGCTGCGTGCTGCCCTTTGATGACCAGATCCCCTACCACGAGATCTTCCCCTGGGTGGAGCTGGACCAGCTGGAGAATGCCGCCCAAATCGTCAGGGACTTCCACGCGCGCCTGACCGGGGAGGATTTTGAGGGCTTGCAGAGGCGGTGCAGGGCTTTGTGGGAAGAACACATGACCCCCACCGGCTTCCACCGCGATTTTGTTAGTAGATTTATAAATTTTCCACACGACAAAAAGATTTAGTCAAAGAGTCTATCATTTCACTATGATAATTATGAGATTGACAGGAGGATTAGGAAATCAGCTCTTTCAATATGCGCTTGGAAGAAGGATAGCAATCGATCGTAATCAGAAATTATTTCTGGATGTTTCACTTTTCCCAGGAATGAAAACCCGCTCTTATAAACTTGATGGCTATAATATTTGTGCTGACATTATTTCCAAAGAAAAAATAGGTAAATTTACTTATCATGTTGACCATAATTTAGTTTTCTTAGGGTTTCGGTTTGTTCAACGATTTATTCCATATTACCGTCGTAGAATTTTTTCGGAGCAATCATTTCAATTTGACCCCAATGTGTTCCGGATTGGTAAATCAGCTTATATTAAGGGTAGCTTCCAAAGTGAGAAGTATTTTTTTACTATCAAAGACTTATTAATGACTGAATTTACACCAAGATTCCAAATTGATGAGAAATATTTACAATATTCAGAGAAAATATTAGCATCTAACTCAATAAGTTTACATGTTCGACGTGGAGATTACGTTTCAAATCCTAGAATTCATGAAAAACACGGTGTGTGCCCAATTTCATATTATAAACGAGCTGTAGATCTAATTCAAAGCAATCTTTTGGATGCAAGATTTTACATTTTTTCCGACGATATTGAGTGGGCAAAGGCTAATTTAGATTTTATTAGAGGTAAGACATTTATTGACCATAGGGAAAATTCAAACCATTCAGATATTCAAGAATTGTGGTTGATGAGTCTATGTAAAAATCACATAATCGCAAATAGCAGTTATAGCTGGTGGGGCGCTTGGTTAGCTAAAAACAATAAAAAAATCGTAATAGCACCCCAAAAATGGTTCTTAAATTCACCACACAATACCAAAGATTTACTTCCAGAAGATTGGATAAAAATCTAGAGAGTATCCTATAACGAACCAATTGTGTAAATGATTATTATCAGTGCTGACTTAAATTAACTCAACGATAATAGCTTTGGGAGAAAAAATTAGTTATTTTCAAAGGAAAGAATGATGAAAAAACCCATTTCTATTCTTTTTACAATACCCAATTTCATTACAGCTGGTTCTGGCAGGGTGATGATGAATATTGTGCAGCGGCTTGACCGAGAATTATTCGAGCCGGCTGTATGCGTCAGTAAGAAGGGCGGCAAAATGGACCAGGAAGTTGAAAGCCTGGGCATCCCATTCATTGAAGCACCCTTCACAATACCCGCAAAGCCATATCTAACCCTTCCGTCGAGGGCAGTACAAGCTGCGAAACCGTTTCTTCCCTATAATTTTGATATCTGGCATTCCTGGCATTACATCGACGATTATACTGAGCCGATAATTGCTCGCATGGCAAAAGCGAAAGGCTGGGTTTACACCAAAAAGAACATGAGTTGGAATTCCAATGCCTGGCTGTTGCGGAGTTTGCTTGCCACGTGGATTGGTGTAGATAATACCGACATGCAAGATGTTTTTTTTAATCGTTTTGGCTTAAAAAAGAAAACCAGGTACATTCCCCATGGCATCCCAACGGACCAATTTTCACCTGACGTTTCACCATCTCTAGGATTGAGAACGAAATTAGGAATTTCAACGGATGCAGTGGTTGTTGGGTGCGTCGCAAATTTGACGATTCGCAAAGCACAGCATATCTTGCTAGAGGCAATCTCAAAAATCCCCGGCGTTTACCTGGTATTAATTGGGAAAACCTTAGAATCTGAGTATGCTGAAAGGTTAGAGCAAATGCGGAGAGATCTTCATGTTGAAGATAGAACCTTCATACTTGGTTACGTGGAAGATGTCCCGGCATTTTTGGTAGAGATTGATATTTTTGTCCTGCCAACATGGAATCGGGGAAGCAAGGAAGGCTGCCCGGTGGCATTGGTAGAGGCGATGTCTAGCGGCCGTGCTTGCATTGCAACAGATATTCCAGGATCCAGGGATATTATCGAGCATGGAAAGAGCGGTTACATTGTTCCCGCGGAAGATGTCGATGCATTGACAGAGCGTCTTCGAGTTTTAAATGAAGATGTAAACCTGCGTCAGGGTTTTGGTAAAGCTGCTAGGGAGAGAATAAAACAGCAATTCAGCATTGAAAAAGAAGTCAAAAATTACGAATTGCTTTACCAAGAAATATGTAAGTCGGGCCAAAGATAATCGATGAAGTTTATTGGTGACATTCTCATTTCCTTTGAGGCTGAAGGGCAGCCAAGACAAAGGCGCAGCCCCCAACTTCCCTGGATCGAATTAATGCATGAGACACAATGGCATTTGTTTATCCAGGAACCAGGACCAGGCTGGAAGGGGTCTCCATGCCATCACTTCCAATTTGGCAAGTTGGATATTTTCCTTATAGGAGAAATATTCGGTCTTCCCCAAAGGCCTGGCATTTTAGATGAATATTTGATAAATTTTGTCACTGGTAGTAAACAAGCTGTTGATCTTAACGGCCACTGCATCCTCCTGGCTTGGGATGGAGAGAGTCGGCAGTGGCATGTATGGACCAACCGCTTTGGCACTTCCCATCTTTATTACGCAGACTCTGGTAGGAAAAGGTCGCTAGGTAGTTTCTTCCCTGCATTGGCAGAACAAGCCTCAAACAAGCAATTGGATTGGGAAAACCTGGCAGGCTTCTTTAATTTTGGTTTCTTTCCTGATGACAGCACCTACTATACGGATGTTAAAGTATTAAAACCGGCAACTGAGACTGTTTTTGATGAGTGGGGGCGGCTTGTAAGGCAGCAACGATATTGGTCTTGGAATTATTTGCCAGACCAAACACGCAGCTATGAAGATACGCTGAGTGAGTTCAGTGATACATTCAAGACAATCATCAAAGAGCAAGTGCAATCTGGAAGAGTCTCACTGCCAATTTCAGGGGGTTTGGACTCGCGCACTATTGCAGCTGTAGTTCCAAACACGCAAGATCATGTCGCAAATCAGGACCCACTTTGGGCATTCTCTTATGGTTATACGGGGTCATCTGTTGAATGTGAAATAGCGAGACAGGTTGCTGAAGAATGTGGGTTTTATTTTGACACATATACTGTCCAGCCTTATCTTTTTGATCAAATGAATTTGGTTATGGCAAGTCTTGAAGGCTTCAATGATATAACAATGTGCCGTCAGGCTTCAAGAATTGATGAGATTAGTATTCATAGTGATTATTTGCTTGGTGGGCATCTGGGTGATCTTGTATTAGATGATGCTGGTTTAAGTGAAAAAGAACCAGGTAACCTGTTTATGGATGATTTGAATCAATATGCGCTGCACAAAATTCAAAAAAAAGGGCGAGATTGGTTTAACAAGAATTTGCTTCAACCGCTATTTAAAGACCAACCCATAGAGAATTTGCTTAAACAAAAAATTCAGGAGACCCTGGAGCCTTTGAAGAAGATCAATGATTATGATTTTCTTATCAAGGCATTTAAAATTGAACAATATTGTTTTCGTTTCACGGCCACTGGTTTTAGAATGTACCAACCTGCAGCCTTCCCGCGCCTACCTTTCTACGACACAAGATTGATCGATTTTGTCTCAACCATACCTTCCAAGTATCTCGCTGGCAGGCGCTTGCAAATCGATTATCTCAAACGCTTTGCCCCAGACCTGGCAAAAATCCCCTGGCAGACATTCGATGCCAACCTCTATCACTTCCAGCATTTCAACACCTGGCTGCTGCCCAAGAGGGCTCTTAAAAAAGCTTGGCGCCTGCTTACAAATCAAAAGGTGATCCAGCGCAACTGGGAGGTGCAGTTCCTCAACCCCCAGGGCAGAGCGGGCTTGCAGCGCTGGCTCCTGCAGGACGGCCTCAAGCTGCATGACCTGCTCAAGGTGGGGGATGTGCGCGCGCTGCTGGAGGATCTCTACCGTGAGCCGACCGCGGGCAGGGGCTATGCCGTCTCGATGTTGCTGACCTTTTCAGCCTGGCTGGAGCACTATGGCTGAGCGGGCAAGTTTCAGGCTCTTGGTCGTTGGGTATGGCCAGACCGAGATCACCTTTCTGCAGCGCTTGCTGCGTGGGCTGGTAGAGCAGGGCGTCCAGGTCACGCTGGCAACCGCCAGCAGGCGCGTGCTTAAAAGCTTCCCCAAGGGCAGCGTGCGCTGGTTGTGGGCGCCTTCTTGGAATGGCGGGGGGCCGACAAGGGTTGCCAGGCTGCTGGCGTTAATCATGCTGAATCTTGCCAGCCCCAGGAAAGCCTGGCTGCGTACCCAGCTGCGCCAGGCCAAAACACCCCGGCAGCGCTTTGAAACCCTGTACCGCTACCTGCCCTTTGGTAGGGGCAAGTGGGACCTGATCTACTTCCCCTGGAACTCAGCCGCCATCGATTATTTAGGTCTTTACGAGCTGGGCATCCCCGTGGTTGTCTCCTGCCGCGGCAGCCAGGTCAATATCCGGCCTCACCTCCCCGGGCAGGAAGGCTTCAAAGAAAAATTAATTATCTCGCTGCGCAAAGCTGCCATGGTGCACTGCGTTTCAGAGCAAATCCGCCAAGAGGTTCTCTCTTTTGGGATTGAGCAAGAAAAAACAGCCGTCATTCACCCCGCGCTTGATCCAAACTTCTTTCGGCCTGGTATACCTGCAGGAAATGAAGGCAAATTGCGGTTGATTACCACAGGTGCCCTGATTTGGCGCAAGGGCTACGAATATTTACTGCAAGCTGCGCAGCAATTGCAGCAGGCTCAGCTTGATTTTGAATTAAGCATCATCGGCGGGGGCGTCGAGCGCCAGCGCCTCCTGTTTACCATTGCTGATCTCGGCCTGGCCGGCAGGGTCCACCTGCTTGGGCAGTTAGAGCCCGCGGCGGTCTTGCAGCACTTGCAGCAGGCGGATGTATTCGTGCTCTCGGCCTTGAGTGAAGGCATTTCTAATGCCGTGCTCGAAGCCATGAGCTGCGGTTTGCCCGTAGTGACCACCGCTTGCGGGGGCATGCGTGAAGCGGTCAGTGATGGCGTGGAAGGCTTCGTGGTGCCCATCCGTGATTCTGAGACGATGGCAGCTGCCCTGTGCAAGCTCGCAGCAGACCCAATCTTGCGCCAGCGCATGGGTCAGGCCGGGAGGGAGAGAATTTTAAAAGATTTCCAGTTGTCAGGCCAGGTTGAAGCATTTATCAGGCTGTGCAACCAGGCACAAGCAGCTGGGCTCATCGCGGAGCAAGATGGATAACAATCCCAAGCAAAGGCTGGTTCTGGTCGTGCCGGCCTTTCCCCGCTACTCTGAAACCTTTATTGTCACCAAGTTCCTGGGGCTCATCCAGCGTGGTTGGGATGTGCATATCGTCTGCAGTGAATTTGTAGATAGGGATTGGTTAAAATTCCCGCAGCTGGCGGCTGATCTCAGCCTAAAACAGCGCATCCACGTCTGCTGGCCCCAAAAGCAAAAATGGCTGGCTTTGCTTTTGCTACTCCCGGCGCTTATGCGGGCGATCCTCACCAAACCGGTGCAGACTTTTGAATACTTCCGCAAGGGTCTCCCTCGCTTTAAGTGGGGCATCTTCAAACGCTTCTACCTCGATCTGGAGTTGATTTGCCTATCCCCAGGGCTCATTCATTTTGAGTTTGGCGCCTTAGCCGTGGGTAGGACCTATCTGAAGCACTTGCTAAATGCAAAACTAACTGTCAGCTTCAGGGGCTATGATCTCAATTTTGCCGGCTTGGATACGCCAGGATACTACGATGAAGTCTGGCGAACGGCTGATGCCGCCCATTTCTTGGGCAGAGATCTCTGGCAGCGTGCCCAACAGCGCGGCTGCCCAAGGGATTTTCCCCATGTTTTCATCCCGCCGGCCCTTGATTTGGCGAAGTTTGTGGAATTTGACCCCAAACCGCTTGAATCTATTAGTACGCCCTCAAGACCGCTCAGGGTCTTAAGCGTTGGTAGACTGGAATGGAAAAAAGGCTACGAGTTTGCTTTACAGGCCGTCAAGTTATTACTGGATGAAGGTATCCGGCTTGAGTACCGCGTCGTGGGGGATGGTGAGTATAAACATGCGCTCTACTTTGCTCGCCGCCAGCTGGGCTTGGAAAACCAGATCAGCTTCCTGGGTGCCGTACCGCATGAGCGCGTGCTTGCCCAGCTTGCCTGGGCAGATATTTTTCTCCACGCCGCGGTATCAGAAGGTTTTTGTAACGCCGTGCTTGAAGCACAGGCCGCTGGCTTGCCTGTTGTTTGCAGCGACGCGGATGGGTTGGCTGAAAATGTAGCTGACGGCCTGGCTGGTTTTGTGGTCCCTCGGCGCTCGCCCTCAGCCCTGGCAGAGAAAATAGCCTTGCTTGCCCAGGATGCGCCTTTGCGTCAATTGCTGGGAAGTGCGGGGCGTGAGCGGGTTGCGCAATTATTCCAATTAGAGTCGCATCTTTCTGCCTGGGAAAATTTTTATCAGCAATTATCATGAGATCCGTTGCGCTTGTTTGTTTAGATCCTTCAAATCAAATCCCAGGCTGGGCTCTGGGAAAACAAATAGCCTGTGCCCCAACGCCAGGGGGCCTTTCAAGCTGCCTGGATTCTCACCTGCAAGCAACTGATGCAGATGCCTGCTTATTTTGGGACCCAACCCTCGGGCTGCCAGATCAGGATTTGATCTTGGCTTTATTAGCGCAACCTGCCGATGTATGGCATGCCGGTTTGAAACTTGGCCTGGCGAGGAAGCCTGGATTGATCGATTATGTTGCACCAACCTGGATGCTCAACCGTGACCCGGCCCCCACCATAGAAGCGACGTCCTGGCGGCTTTCGCTGCGGGCTTGCCTCGTGCGCACGTCGGTCCTGCACCAGTTGGGAGGGCCAGACCCGGGCTTTGAAACGCTTGCCGGCGCTGGGCTCGAGTTGGGCTACCGCTATATTCGCCGTGGTGCCTTTGTTCGACATGTGCCTGCTCTCATCAAAGGGCCAGTATCACTACCAAAGCCCGATATTCCCATGGATGACCAATTGCGTTTTATTCACCTTGGCTTTGGCAAAAAATGGTTAACATGGGCAATTATTAGAGCACTCCTTAATCATAAAGAAAAGCCCAGGTTCAAAACCTGCTTACATTTTCTTCAAGCCGTAAAACCCCACGAGCTGCAACCTTATAAACATAATTTTCAACTGGATAAGACTCCTATTAACAATGCCAGGGTCACCGTCCTTATTCCAACGGTTGATCGGTATCCCTACTTGCGTACCTTGTTAGCGCAGCTGGGTGCGCAGTCCCACCCCCCATTCGAAATAATCATTGTAGATCAAACGCCTCTAAAAGATCGGGATCTTAAGCTGGTAGAGGATTACCCAAACTTGCCCATCCGTCTCTTTAACTTGGATCGGGCAGGGCAGTGTTCTTCGCGTAATTTAGGCTTGCAGCAGGCGCAGGGGGATTTTATTTATTTTATAGATGATGATGATGAAATACCGCCTGCTGCCATTGCAGCGCACTTGCAGGCACTCGCCAGTTTACAGGTTAACATCTCAAATGGTGTGGCACATGAAGTAGGTGCTGGCGATTTACCTGCCCACTTTCGTTTTATGCGCATCAGTGATGTTTTTCCCACCAATAACACCCTGGTTCGCAAAAACAGTCTGCATAAATCTGGTTTGTTTGACCTGGCTTATGACCATGGCCAGAGAGCTGATCATGATTTAGGGATGCGCCTTTACCTGTCTGGGGAGATGATGGTTTTGGTGCCCTGGATAGACGTCTTGCACCACCATGCCCCTGTCGGGGGGCTGCGTGAACACAAAGCCCGTGTGGATACCTATGCCGCCTCGCGCAGTCGTATCTTCAAAAGCAACCTGCCCACAATTTCGGATATTTATCTCGCCAAACGCTACTTCACCCCCTCGCAGGCCCGGGAGATGTTGTGGATTAGCGTTTTGGGCACCTTTAGTATCAAAGGATCAGGATTAAAAAAACTGCTAAAAATGCTTGTGAGCTTGCTTAGCCTGCCTAAAAATCTTTGGCAGGTCAACTTAAGGCGAAAAATGGCAGAGAAGTTGCTTCTTAAATACCCCGAAATCCCCCAGTTTGACCCAGGAGCGAACGCCTGATGCGCCTCTTACTTTTGAGTTCTGAGTTTCCGCCTGGCCCCGGGGGCATCGGCACGCACGCCTTCCACCTGGCAAGCCAATTGGCGTGCAGGGGGCTGGAACTTCATGTGCTTTCCCCCCAAGACTACGCGAGTGAAAAGGAAGTCTCAGGCTTCAACGCAAGTCAGCCTTTTGAGATCACCTGCCTGCCATCCATGGGAAATAAACTAATACAGTCTTACACCCGCTACAAAACGGTCCGCCAGGCCATCAAAACACTTAAACCCGACCTGATGATTGCATCTGGTTCGAGGGCTGTTTACCTGGTAGCGTTATTAACGCTTTTCCGAAAAACCCCCTGGCTCGTCATCGGGCACGGCACCGAATTTGGCGCCAGGAATATCCTTCAAAAGGTGCTTACCCGCATCGCCTGCAACCAGGCCAGTGGCATTATTTGTGTCAGTGACTACACCAAGCAGGTTGTTGAATCGCTGGGGGTTAATAAAGTGCCCATCTTTGTCATTCATAACGGCGCTGATCAAAATGCTTTTTACCAGCTGCCAGGTGATGAAGTCACGGAATTTCGCAAAAATGCCCAGGTTTCTGGTAAATTTGTGCTCTTGACGGTCGGGAATGTGTCCGATCGCAAAGGCCAGGAAGTGGTCATTCGAGCCTTACCTGGCATTCTGGATCAGGTACCCATTGCAGTGTACTGGATGGCAGGCTTGCCCCAAAAACAGGCCTTCCTGGCCTCTCTTGCCGACCAATTGGGCGTTGCTCATGCCATTCGATTCTGGGGCAAGGTATCGCTCGAACAACTAAGAATGCTCTACAACGCCTGTGACCTCTTTTTGATGACCAGCCGCCAGTGTGCAGATGGCGACTTTGAGGGTTTCGGCATTGCCGTAATTGAAGCCGCCCTGTGTGGAAAGCCCGCTGTTGTCTCCGATAATTCTGGCTTGGCAGAAGCGGTAAGTGATAACCAGACCGGCTTTTTGGTGCCCCAAAACGATCCCGTCGCCACAGCCCAGGCAGTCATTAAGCTGGCTCAAAGCCCCACCTTGCTTTCAGCGATGGCAAACCAGGCTTATCACCAGGCTATTGCCCATCAAACCTGGGATCATGTTGGCAGCCAATATTTGGATGTGATTCACAAGATAATCAATCCCTCGTCGTAATGAAATGAACCTGCTGATAATTTCCCACACTCCCCATTATCTCAAGGATGGCATCATTCAAGGCTGGGGGTCAACGGTCCGCGAGATTGATCACTTAGCCGCCCTTTTTGACCAGGTCACCCACCTGGCGCCGTTGCATTCTGAGCCGAACCCGGCCAGTTCCTTGGCCTATACCAACCCTAAGATTAACTTTATACCCGTCAAACCTGCCGGAGGTAAGAGCATTTTCCAAAAGTTGGCTATCCTTTGGCGTATCCCCAGCTGGCTGGCAGCCATACGCAAAGAATTGTTCAAGGCCGATTCGGTTCATATTCGCTGCCCGGCTGTGATCAGCCTGGTGGCTTTGCTCGCCTTTCGGCTTTGGGGCAGGGGTAAACCTTGTTGGGTAAAATATGCTGGGAATTGGCAGCCCCAAAGCAAGGAACCCCTATCATATACCATCCAGCGTGCTTGGCTTTCAAAAAACCGCCATCGTGGTGTAGTAACTGTAAATGGACATTGGCCAGCTCAGCCCGCCCACGTGTTTCCTTTTAATAACCCCTCCTTGACCTTAAATGAGGTCCAGGCTGCAGCTGAGCTGTCAAAACATAAAGCCATATCAGAACCTTTAGAGTTGATCTTTGTCGGCAGGTTGGAAGATGCTAAAGGTGTTTCTAGGATTATCCAGGTAGCCAAATTATTGGCTGGTATCCCTGTTGATTTTCATTTAACTTTAATTGGTGATGGCCCCCAAAGGAGCGCTTTTGAAGCCCAGGTTGTCAGGGCTGCGCTTCAAGACAGGGTCTCATTTGTCGGCTGGAAAAGAAGAGCAGAGATCAATGACTATTATACCAAAGCACATATCATCTTATTACCATCTGAGGCATCTGAAGGGTGGCCTAAGGTTTTGAGCGAAGCCATGGCCTTTGGGGCAGTCCCGCTGGCCAGTGATGTTTCCAGCATTCCCCAGGTCTTGAATAAAACAGGGGCTGGCAAGGCAATCCCACCTAGTGATGTTGAAGCATATCTTGAGGCGATTTTGTTTTTTTACGCAAATCCGCAATCTTGGCAGGCCGCCAGTGCAGCAGGTAAGAAAGCTTCTCTAGAGTATACTTATGAGCATTATTTACACAATGTACAAAAACTATTCTCATCACATTGGAACATAAACTTAACCCTATGAATTCCTACCGACAAAGATCGCTCAACCCGGCAATAAGAAATGGCGCCCAAATGCGTACTCAGGTTGATGTGGAGCCGTTTAAGATTATCGTGCTGCTTCTTTTGCATATAGGCTTGGCTTACTTGATGCGAACATTGACGATTGTAGCTACAGTTCATGGCTGGGCTGTTTTGCTTGTTGGCGTGTGGATTGCCCTGACTGCCAAAGACGAGCGAAAAGTCATCCCCGTGGTGGCTTACATTACCGGTGCGGAGGTTCTTTGGCGTATGACGGATGCTGGGGTATTATGGGAGTTTGGCAAATATGCCACCGCTGCAATTATGATCATTTCCTTGCTGAGGAGGAAGAAAGGCTTAAAAAATGCCGCCCTGCCGATATTATTTATCTTGCTTTTCTTGCCCTCAATTATCTTGACCATCGATGCCTTTGGGCTTACAGAGATGACCCGTGAATTGATTAGTTTTAACCTGTCCGGGCCGTTGGCTACCGGGATTTACCTGCTTTATTTCCTCCAGCTTGAGATGGATGATCAGCTGGTTTCCAAAACGGTTTGGAATGCGGTTTATCCTATTATTGGCATCCTGTTTTTGGCATTCTACAGCACGGTTACGGCCACAGAAATTGAGTTTGGAAGTGAATCAGTCTTCAGAACCAGTGGGGGCTATGGCCCAAATCAGGTCTCTGCGGTGCTTGGTTTAGGGGCGCTGCTTCTCATTATGCTATCCATTCAAGCTGGCAAACGCAAAGGAAGACTGTTAGGCTTTTTCCTGGCCTTGGGCTTGATCACCCAGAGTTTTCTGACCTTCTCTAGGGGTGGCATATACAACTTTGTAATTGCCTTGGGGGGGGCGTTACTTATACTAGCTTTAAAGGGAACCAGGTCATTTCGCGGTCTGATGATCGTTCTCATTTTTGCTTTGATAGTGATGTTCGTTGTCATACCTCAAATAGAGCAGCTGACCGGAGGGGCTTTTTCAGCCAGGTTTACTGATATGGATTTAGCCTCAAGAGAAGATTTAGCTCTTGCAGACCTGAATTTATTTATAAAAAATCCCCTGATAGGGATTGGCCCAGGAATGGCATCATTTCAAAGGTCGTTCTCCCAAATTATAGCTAACCACACGGAATTTACACGCATCTTGGCTGAACACGGCAGCTTAGGTGCGCTTGCTTTGTTGATTCTTGTGTATTACCTGATTAGAGCATTTTTCAAAGCACCTGGAGTTTTTGCCAAAGCCTGGGTGGTGGCCTTTGCATTTTGGGCAATGGTTGAAATGGCGCATGCCGCCATGCGTATTGTTGCCATACCCCTCATGTTAGGGCTGGCGGTCGTTACTTGGAAAAAAGACGGCGAGCCTTCAATTAACCATTAGCAGTTTTCTGGTGTATGGTTAAAATTTGGTGTGTCCCAGCCCCTCACCTAATGTTCTCTGCTAAAATTGTTCCGGAATCTGCCCAATCACATAACAAGGGCATCCTTGAAGGTATTTCAGGTAAATCCCTGCGCTATTTTGCTTACACGGGCGGTGTGTATAATGCCCAATCGATTAATGCAGTAAAAACAGCACACTTTGAGGCTGCCTTGACAGTAATTCCCAAAATTTTGGCAGCCATCCCTTTTACATACTACCCAGGACAGATAGCTATTCACCATCCATAATGAAACGAAATTTGAAAGCATCTGGTTTGCTCAGTTATATTTACCACTTCGGTTTAAAGGGGAATTAGCCATGCCTCAGACCACTATCCTGATGGTAGGTAACTACCTTTCCTCACCAAAACATAACCGCAACGTTTGGCATTCTCTGGCTGAAAGGTTGCCTGAGGTCGGATGGAAAGTGCTCACCACCTCCTCTCAGGAAAACCAGCTCCTGCGCTTATTGGATATGCTCACGACCATTTTTCGTAAACGACATCAATACAGCCTTGCGCAAATCGATGTCTTCAGCGGCAAAGCCTTTGCTTTTGCCAAGTTTGGTGCTTCATTGTTGAAATGGATCAATAAACCGGTCATTCTAACCTTGCATGGCGGCGGGTTGCCCGAGTTTGCCCAAAAGCATGCCGGGTCAGTCAGGCGCTTGCTCGGGTCGGCCGCCATCGTCGTAACGCCCTCACCCTTCCTGCAGCAGGGCTTAAGCCAGTTTCGTCCCGATATTCGCTACATCCCCAACCCCGTACAGCTCTCCCAGATGCCTTACCGCCAGCGACATCAAGCCCAGCCAAAATTGATTTGGGTACGTGCTTTTCATAAGATATACAATCCTACAATGGCAGTAAGGGTTTTAAAGCGCTGTCAAAAAGATTACCCAGATGTTACTTTGTCAATGATTGGTCCTGATAAGGGAGATGGCAGTTTTCAGGCGGTAAAAAGATTGTCTGAAGAATTGCAACTTACCGGAAAGCTAAGCATCATTCCTGGCGTAGATCATGATCAAGTCCCATCATTATTAAACCAGGCGGATATTTTTATCAATACAACGAATTATGATACAGCCCCGCGCAGCCTGATTGAGGCAATGGCTTGCGGTTTATGCGTGGTCAGCACCAATGTTGGCGGGGTGCCCTGGCTGGTCGATGACGGAGAGAATGGACTGCTTGTCCCTCCTAAAGACCCAAATAGCATGGCAGAAGCAGTCCAGAGAGTTCTAAAAGACCCAGGCTTAGCCTCGATGCTATCCAAAGGGTCAAGACAAAAGGCTGAGCAGCATGATTGGCAAACCATCCTGCCCCAATGGGATGCGCTGTTTAGGGAAGTCTTGGGTCGCTAACATGGGTAAGCTCGATAAAATCTACACCATCTCCCCGCTTTGGCTGCAGAATACCATGGTCAGCACGTATGGTGCCTACTGGCATTGGGCGCGCTTTGGCGGAAATTACCAGAATTTTGAAGATCAATACCGTTCCAGGCAAACTTTCACCCAAAACGATTGGCAAGCCTATCAAGATCTTGCTTTAAAACAGCTTCTTTCAAGCTGTGTCCATAATGTGCCTTACTACCGTGATAATTGGAGCCAATCTCAAAAAGAAGCAGCTCTGTCTGGTGCGCTCTCTGACCTCCCTTTATTAGAAAAAGAACCCCTGCGGGCTTCTGCGGCGCAATTTAAAGACTCAACGCGCCATCCATTTCCAAGCTTTACTTTTTACACCAGTGGAACCTCTGGCACACCCATTGCTTCTCTCTACACGCTTTCAGAGCTGCGTAGCAGCATGGCCTTGCGCGAGGTGCGCTCTGCAAATTGGGCGGGTGTTTCATTCAGCCTGCCCCGGGCGACCTTTTCAGGGCGCCTGGTTGAGCCTGACCCAAACAATGATCAGCATGTATATCGTTATAATGCAGCTGAAAAGCAAGTTTATTTTTCAGCTTTCCATCTCAAGCCAACAACCGCCAGGTTTTATATTGATGCGCTTCTCAAACATAAAGTTGTCTGGATGACGGGTTACGCCGTCTCCTTCTACCTGCTGGCTCGTTATATTTTGGATCAAAGCCTGCCTGTCCCTCCCCTCAAAGCGATCATTACCACCAGCGAAAAAGTCACTCAGCCTATGCGCGAGGTGATTGAAAGCGCCTTTAAGTGTAGGGTTTTTGAAGAATACAGCACCGTAGAAAATGCCTTGTTCGCTAGTGAATGTGAACATGGCCGTTTACATGTTAGCCCGGATGCTGGCGTGGTTGAGATTCTAAGACCTGATGGCTCAGCCTGTGCACCAGGCGAGGTGGGTGAGGTGGTTGCCACATGTCTCTTGCGCTCCTACCAACCCCTGGTGCGTTTTCGCTTGGGCGACCTGGCTGCCTGGGATCCTGAGCCCTGTCCCTGTGGGCGGTATATGCCAGTGATTAAAGAAGTGCTTGGTCGCATTGAAGATGTTATCACCGGGCCCGATGGGCGCCAGATGGTGCGCTTCCACGGTATCTTTGTCAACCAGCCCCATGTCATCGAGGGCCAGGTTATCCAGAAAACACTGCAAGATTTTGTGGTTAAAGTCGTGCCGACGCCCGGTTTTTCCGAGGCTGATATCCAGGATATCCAAGCACGTATGCATCAACGTCTCGGGGAAAACATCAATGTGGTTATTGAACAGGTTCAAACGATCCCCCGCACCAGTGCTGGCAAGTTCAAAGCTGTTATCTCCAAGGTGAAGTAAAACTTGAGTCTCCCTTTTGTCTCAATACTAATCCCAATTCGAAATGAGTCTGCTTACATTCAGCGCTGCCTGCAGGCCGTGCTTGCTCAAGACTACCCTGCAGAGCTGATGGAAATTCTCATTGCAGATGGCATGTCCACAGATGATACCCACTTGATTCTGCAGAAGATTCAATCTCAAAAGCCTCATATTAAGCTGATTGACAACCCCCCGGGCATCGTGCCCACCGGTTTGAATAGCCTCATTTCCCAGGCCAAGGGCGAGGTTCTCATCCGGGTTGACGGTCACTGCGTGATAGAGCCGGATTATGTCTCCAATTGCGTACGCCACTTGCAAAATGACGATGTGGATAGCGTGGGCGGGCCAATGCACAGCATTGGGGAGGACTTCCTTTCAAGCGTTATCGCCTTGGCCATGAGCTCAAAATTTGGAGTTGGCAATTCTTCCTTCCGTACCGAAACCGGTCAGACCAAACTGGCAGATACGGTGCCCTTCCCAGCCTACACCCGTGCCATCATTGAAAAAGTCGGTCTGTATGACGAGGAGTTGGTCCGCAACCAGGATGACGAATACAACTACCGCATCCGTGAAGCAGGCGGGAAGATTCTATTGGCTCAAGACGTCAGGTCAACTTACTACAGCCGTGGCTCGCTTAAGAAACTCTGGAAGCAGTATTTTGGCTATGGCTATTGGAAGGTGCGTGTGCTCCAAAAACATCCCCGCCAGATGAGTCTTAGGCAGTTCATCCCGCCTCTCTTTGTTTTGGGGTTATTGTTTAGCTTACTTATTGCAGTACTATTTACTTGGGGTTGGATAATGCCGCTTGTTGTGTTGATTGCTTACCTGCTTGCAGCTTTTGCATCAGCAATTAAAGAAGGCAGAGCGCTTGGGTTTAAAGCGATTATTTTATTGCCGCTTGTTTTTGCGGTCATACACCTCGGTTATGGCTCCGGTTTTCTGTGGGGCTTAGTCAAATTTTCACACCGCTGGGGGGATAAAATGGGTAAAGTTCCCCAGGATAGGTCGCTCAATGGCAAGTAATGATATCGAGCGCTTGAAGCAGGAGTATGCACGCCGTGCTCTGGACGCTGAAAAAGATTACTCACCAACCCATCCTTTGCAGGCTTTTATCCTCTCGCAAAGGTACACAGCGCTTCAAGCGCTTCTTAGGAATCATCACCTTCAAGATTCATCCAACTTACGCATCTTAGAAATCGGCTGTGGCAGCGGCGGGGTGCTCAGTGAATTTATTAAGCTAGGGGCTAGCGCTAATAATCTCTTTGGTATTGACCTCCTTCCTAACCGTCTCAGGCCTGCGCATAGTCTTATTCCTGCAGCAAGCTTGTGCCAGGCAGATGGCCAGCGCTTGCCCTATCTTCCTGAGACATTCGATCTGGTCCTGCAATTCACGGCTTTCTCATCGATTTTGGATCCGCATGTGAAACACAACATGGCTGCCGAGATGCTCCGTGTCCTTAAACCTCGTGGTGCGCTGATTTGGTACGATTTTTGGTGGAACCCGACCAATATACAAACAAAAGGTATTCGATTTAAAGAAATTCGCACCTTATTTCCTGGTTGTTCATTTAAAATTCGAAGAATAACGCTTGCCCCCCCAATTGCTCGAAAAGTAGTTCCGATTTCATTGTCTCTTGCCAAAGTATTGGAATCATTCAGGATCTTTAATAGTCATTACTTAGTATTAATTAGAAAAAACAACTCTTGAAACTTATTTTTTCTCGTTATTTCCCTGCTTTGCTCTGGGCTGCCCAGATCTATTTATTTTCCAGCTTTTCAAGTCCAATTGATTTTCTCCCCCGTTTCCTGGTCAGAATTCTCTGGCGCACCATCATTTTTGGGCAGCGTTTATTCTTTTACATGGGGGTTGTCGGTCATTTTGTTAATTTCGCAATCCTTGCTTTCCTCCTTGCCAGGGCTTTCATTTGGAAGGGTCCCCTAAAACGCAAATGTTTGATCCTGGCTTTTACCATCGCCTGCTTGTATGGTGTCTCCGATGAAATTCACCAGATTTTTACCCCCGGCCGCTCTTATAAAGTTCTAGATTTGTTTGTGAATAGCGCTGGTGCCGCTTTCGGTGTCTTTGCCTTTTATTACGTCCAAGTGAATTTAAGATCAGCTTCTCCAGAGGGTTTAAGAAAGTTCTGGGATTACCGCAGGGATAAAGCTGCTAATATACCATCCACAAAAAACCACTAAAAAATTAATCCCATTTTAATCACCTACTCACCTCACTTCTGCTACAATTCCCATCAAAGGAGTGAGATTATGGCAAACAATAAAAACTTAAAACCCTTTCGCAAAGGTGATCCGCGCATCAACCGCCGCGGACGGCCCAAAAACCTGGATGTCATGCGCCAGGTTGCCCAAGACCTCTGTTACGAACCGGCGGACCTCAGCACAGACGAGGTCGCCCGCACCCGTCTCGAAGAGATCCTGCGCGAGTGGCTCACCTCCGGCGAGTTCCGCAAGCAGCTGGCGGTAATGAAGATCGCCTTCGGCAAAGTGCCCCTCATCAACGAGGAGAAAAAGAAAGATCAAAAGATCATTATCGATTGGAACAGCCTTGAAGATATTTAGTAATACAGGTATGGATGCAACTGACTCATCTAACCAGGCCGTATCGAGATTTAATTATTTTTCTCACTGTATAACTGTGAAAAAAGCGTTCAATTCCCCCATCTTCCCCTGGCTCCTGGTCATCCTCTGGGCGGCCGCGATATTCCTGCTCTCCAATAATCCCGACCCCTACGGACTGCTCCCGGAGAAAATTTACCAGTGGGTATACAAGACCCATATTACGGGCATCCGGCTCACAAAAATCTTAGGCCTCCTGGGTCACATGGTCCAGTTTGGCATCCTGGCCGTCCTGTTAGTTCGCGCGCTGGCCTGGCCTGGAGCGCTCTCCCCCAGGCACGTTTGGCTGTCGATCCTCCTCAGCGTCCTATATGGCCTGACCGACGAGATCCACCAAATCTTCATACCCGGCCGAGCATTTCAATGGCTGGATCTTTTCATGGATAGCCTGGGTATCCTGCTTGGGCTCTCATTGTACGTCTTCGTTCAATTCCTGCACCCCAAAGCGCAAGAGCAACAGCCGCTCTATGAATAATCAATGCCCTTCCGCAGCCTTCTTGAGCAAAGTTCATTATTTTCTGGCAAAAAGCTTATAGTATAATTAATTAAATGATACAGACATGGTTGGGAAATATCAGGAAATAACAGGATGAATTCTCTCAGGGGTGATTTATGAGCAACAATAGCGCAGAAAAAGAACCAGTTTTAGCAAGCAAAGAAAAGGAATCATTGACACTGAAAGCATTTACTAAACGGGCATTTGATATCATCGTTTCATTCCTGGCACTAATTGTACTTTCACCCGTATTCGCTGGCATCGCCCTGGCGATCAAACGCGATACGCCTGGACCGGTCTTCTTCAGCGGAGATCGCACAGGCTGGCGCGGAAAGCGCTTCAAGATCCTCAAGTTCCGCACCATGTACGACACGCCTGAAAGTCATAATGGCACGCCCATCACAGCTGAAGGCGACTCGCGCATCACCCCTTTCGGTAAATTTTTGCGCGATACGAAGCTCAACGAACTGCCCCAATTCTGGAACGTGCTCAAAGGGGAGATGAGCCTGGTTGGCCCCCGCCCGGAATACCCAGACCTGGTCGAAAAATGGCCTGAGGATTTACGCCAGGAGATCCTGTCTGTGCGCCCAGGCATCACCAGCCCGGCTTCCATCATCTACCGCAACGAAGAGCAGCTGCTCAAAGGCGCCGGCTTCATGGATGACTACCTCAAGCAGATCCTGCCTGATAAACTGCGCCTGGACCAGCTCTACGTGCGCAATCGCTCCTTCTTTACCGACCAGGATATCCTCTTCATGACCCTGATCGTGATCCTGCCAGCGCTGCGTAGAAGCACCATTGCAGAAGAAAGAATCATCAGCGGCCCATTTTACAACTTCTTCCGCAGGGTCTTCACCTGGTTCATGATCGATGTTGTGGTGACCATCCTGGCGGTTGGGCTCTCTGGCATCGTCTGGCGCATCAGCACCATTATCAACTTGGGCATTCCCACCTACATCATGTTTGCATTAGCCCTGGCAATTTTGGTCAGCATCATCAACACCTTTCTGGGCTTGCACCAGGTGCGCTGGGAAAATGCTAGCCCCACCTACGTGGTTGATTTGGCATTTTCGGTCGGTCTCACCACCCTGATTTTGTGGGCAGTCACCAGGTTCTGGCTGACCGACCCGTGGATCCCCTTCAGCATGATCTTCCTGATCGGCATGATGACCTTTTTAGGCCTGGTGACGGTGCGCTTCCAGGAACGCCTGCTGACCGGCCTGGCTAACCGCTGGCTGCTCTTTCGTAGGGGTGAGGCTTCCTTTGCCGAGCGCATGTTGGTGGTCGGCGGGGGCGAACTGGGCGAACTGGCGATTTGGCTCTTCCAACGCAGCGCTTTCTCGCACCTGTTTGGCGTGGTTGGCGTGGTGGATGATGATGCCCGCAAGCAGGATTTACGCATTTTGGGTTTGAAGGTTTTAGGCAGCACAAAGGAAATTCCCAGGATTGTGGAAAAATACCATATCGGGTATATTGTCTTTGCCATATCTAATATAAATGAAGCGAATACTCGGCGTATCCTGGAGATGTGCAGGCAGACCCCGGCCAAGACCATCGTGATCCCGGATTTGGTGAAAGTGCTTGAAAAATCGTTCAACGATATGGGAATTGAGACTGCAAATGGCAAATAAATGGCAAAACTTACCCGTCCTGGTCACCGGCGCTGGCGGATTCATTGGCAGCCGGCTGGTGCAGCGTTTGGTCGAGCAGGGCGCCAGGGTGCGTGCCTTGGTACGCTACAATTCGCGCGCGGACTTTGGCTTGCTCAAGCAGCTCCCCGCGCACACCCTTGCCCAGCTGGAGATTATCGCCGGGGACCTGCGCGACGCACATACGCTGGCGCTTGCGGCTAAGGGTGTGGAACTGGTTTTTCACCTCGGTGCGCTGATTTCGATCCCCTACTCCTACCTGCACCCCGACGAGGTGGTGGAAAGCAACATCTTGGGCACGCTCAACGTGCTGCAGGCCTGCCGCACACATGGCTGCTGCCTGGTGCACACCTCCACCAGCGAAGTCTATGGCAGTGCCCTGACAGTACCCATAACAGAGGCGCACCCCCTGCAGGGGCAGTCGCCTTACTCCGCCAGCAAGATCGGCGCGGATAAGCTGGTCGAAAGTTTCTACCGCACCTACGGCGTGCAAGCTCTCACCGTGCGGCCTTTCAATACCTACGGCCCCGGCCAATCCGCGCGCGCCGTCATCCCAACTATCATCACCCAGGTGCTGACGCAGGATGTGATCAACCTGGGTAACCTGGAAGCGAAGCGCGATTTTACCTATCTGGATGACACGGTCGATGGCTTCATCAAGGCTGCCGAAGCAGAAGGGGTGAATGGTGAAACCTTTAACCTCGGCACGGGCACGGAGATCAGCATTGGCGAACTAGCGCAGCTGGTAATCAAGCTGGTGGGTAGGCCTGTGCAAATTGCGGTGGACGCGGATCGCCTGCGCCCGGAAGCCTCCGAGGTGACGCGCCTGCTCTCCGATAATTCCAAAGCCAGGCAGCTGCTCGGCTGGCAGCCCCAGACCACCCTATCGGACGGCCTGGAGCAGACCATCGCCTGGATTGCCGACCACCTCGACTTCTATCGCATCGGCACCTACGAGAGGTAAGATGTTTGTCACTGCGAGGAACGAAGCAGTCTTCTAATTACGATATTGTCATTGCGAGGAACGAAGCAGTCTTCTAATTATGATACTGTCATTGCGAGGTACGAAGCAGTCTCCTAATTATGATACTGTCATTGCGAGGTACGAAGCAATCTTATTTAAAAATATGCATATATGACCTGTAGTGAGATAGCTTCACTACGTTTGCAGTGACAGTAATGATGTCACTGCGAGCTTGCGACTGCGTAGCGTCCCGTAGGGACACATGCACCAAACTGCGTTCGTTGCAGAGCAGGTGAGCAGTCTCCTAATTATGATACTGTCATTGCGAGGTACGAAGCAATCTTATTTAAAAATATGCATATATGACCTGTAGTGAGATAGCTTCACTACGTTCGCAGCGACAAAGATCTGTCACAGCGAGCTTGCGACTGCGTAGCGTCCTGTAGGGACACATGCACCACACTGCGTTCGTTGCAGTGCAGGTGAGCAGTCTCCTAATTATGATACTGTCATTGCGAGGTACGAAGCAATCTCCGACCTTTTAAATATTAGATTCTCATGACCGATCACACCTACTGTGTTTACATCATGACCAACTCAAACAATACAGTTCTTTATACTGGCGTTACCAATGATCTCAAGCGGCGTGTAAGTGAGCATAAGTCTGGCATAGGAAGTGGCTTTACAAAGAAGTATAGAATACATAAATTGGTTTATTATGAATGTGGGGAAGATGTTGAGGCAGCCATTCAACGAGAAAAGCAAATTAAGGGTGGGTCTCGGCAAGCGAAGATTGATTTGATCATTTCGATTAATTCTGAATGGCGTGACTTGTATGATGATTTGTTTTAGAAATTTAGTAATACTTTTGAGATAGTGGTATTGATTCGGAAATAACGAGATTGCTTCGTGCCTCGCAATGACAGGATAAAACGCAATGACAGGAATATTGTCACTGCGAGCCTGCGAAGCAGTCTAAAATGGGAGATTGCTTCGTGCCTCGCAATGACAAAATAAATCGCAATGACAAAATAAATCGCAATGACAATAATCTTGTCACTGCGAGGGAAGTGGTTTCTCTTCTTAAAAAGCGATAAAATTAAAGAACAAATAATTAAAGCAATAAATAAGGAATTAAAAATGCAAGCAGTCATTTTAGCAGGCGGGAAGGGCACCAGGTTGGCGCCGTATACCTACATTTTACCCAAACCGATGATGCCCATCGGCGATAAAGCCATCCTCGAGGTGCTGCTGCGCCAACTCAAGCGCGCCGGCATCAACCATGTGACCATGGCGGTCGGCTACCACGCCGGCCTGTTGCAGGCCTTCTTCCAGGACGGCGTCCAGTTTGACCTGGACATCACCTACTCCCTGGAATCCAAACCGCTGGGCACGGCTGGCCCCCTGGCACAGGTGCCCGGGCTGGAAAAAACTTTCATGGTCTGCAACGGCGACGTGTTGACCCTGCTGCCCTTCAACGACCTGATCCGCTTTCACAAAGAGCAGGGCGCCATCTGCACCATCGCCATGCACGAACGCCAGGTGCACATCGACCTGGGCGTGATAGAACAGAACAACGGCGATTACGTGGTGACTGGCTATGTCGAAAAGCCTACCCTCGACTACCGCGTCAGCATGGGCATTTACCTGTTCGAGCCGCGCGTTCTGGACTACATCCCCACAGGCGAATACCTCGACTTCCCAGACCTGGTCAAGCGTCTACTGGCAGCCGGTGAACGCGTGGTCGGCTATCCCTACAGCGGTTACTGGATGGACCTGGGCAACCCGGAAGACTACGCCCAGGCTAACCGCGATTTTGAACAGATGCGCAACCTGTTCCTGCAGGAGGTTAGCTGATGGACTGGCGCGTACCCTTAGCAGATGTCAATATCGGGCCTGAAGAAGAAGCTGCGGTTGCGGAAGTGATTCGCTCTGGCTGGCTAACGATGGGCGCGGTCACGCAAGCTTTCGAAGCAGAGTTTGCAACCTTCACTGGCGCCAAACACGCCCTGGCGGTCACCAACGCCACCGCCGCGCTACACCTGGCCTGCCTGGCGCTGGGAGTCGGGGCTGGCGACGAGGTGATCGTACCCTCGCTGACCTTTGTGGCCAGCGCCAATGCCATCCGTTACACCGGGGCCCAAACCATCTTTGCCGATATCGAGAGCGCTGACTGGTTATGTGTATCTCCCCAGGCCATTGAAGCCAGCATCACCCCGCGCAGTAAAGCCATCATGGTTGTGCACTACGCCGGTTACGCCTGCGATATGCCGGCCATCTTGGAGATCGCGCGTAAGCACGGCCTGGCGGTTATTGAAGACGCTGCCCACGCAGTCGGGGCGAGCCTGCAGGGCAAACACCTGGGCACCTGGGGCGATATCGGCTGTTACTCCTTTTTTGGCAACAAAAACCTGACCACCGGCGAAGGCGGCATGCTGGTGACAAACAGTGACAACCTGGCGGAGAAGCTGCGCATCCTGCGCTCGCACGGCATGACCACCCTGACCTGGGACCGCTTCAAGGGCCACGCCAGCACTTACGACGTGGTGGACCTGGGCTATAACTATCGCATGGACGAGATACGCGCTGCCATGGGGCGCGTGCAGCTTCAGAAGCTGCCATCGGGCAACGCCAGGCGCGGAGAATTGACCGCGCTCTATAGGGAACTGCTGGCCGAGCTCGTGCCTGGGGTGCAGGTGCCCTTCAGCGAGCTGCGCGGACAAAGTAGCTACCACATCATGCCCGTCTTGCTGCCCAAGGGCACGGATAAGCTAGCGGTGATGGCCTCCATGAAAGCGCAGGGCATCCAGACCTCCTGGCACTACCCGCCCGTGCACACCTTCAGCATTTACGCCAAGGGCTGGCAGGCGCAGGTGAACCCCTTACCGCTGACAGAATCCGTAGCCACCCGCGAGCTGACCCTGCCGCTCTACCCAACCATGACGGAAGAGCAGGTGCGTATGGTCGTTGAAGGATTGAGGGACAGTTCAAGGTGAATGGGATCAGCTACAAGCTAACGTCTACCCGCTATGAACTAAAAGCTGCGCCAGGTGATCCCTATATAGTGAAGGTCGGAAGGGTTAAATAAGAGTTAAGAGATGTTTTGGTGTTAGTTTCACTAAAGTTGTGTGGATTATGCAAGCTAATTATTTAACTACCTGAATTTCTTGACAAATCTTATGAATCGTTATATGCTGATAATTAGAAATAAGTGTTTCGAAGCGAGGATAGAAACCAGTGCATTGATTGTTAAAATAACATCTCTGCGCAAGTCAATTTAAAAAGCACTCGAATGAATTTTCTTTAAACTGTTGTTAGAGAAAAACAGCATTTTGGAAAGTTATAAAACACTTTCAGAAAACGGGGTTCACAAATTGTTTGTTACAAAGATAACTTTAGACCAATCTATTTCTAATCGTATTAATGCGTATTAAATATTATTAAGTATTGACAAAATGCGTTATAATATAATAAGTGGAAAAGAATTAATGGATGTCAACCCAAAGTCCACCAAGGCATCAAAGGCTATTTTTTAGACGCGTTCAGGACGAGGGGATTTAGTTTTATTATATATTTGGAGGAGAGTTATGAAACGGTTTTTGCAAATTACACTTTCAATATTTATTGTCGTTTCGTTATTCAGCTTTGGTGGGTTGAAAGACGTGCGAGCTAGCACACCAGTAGATACAGACTTTGAAACTGATGATTGGGAAGGCTGGACCCCTGTAAATGGCTCTGAAGATAATCATTGGGTTGTCGATTCAGAAGCAGGTAGCAGCACTACGGGTTCATATGCAGCTTATATATCAGATGAAGGGACATGTGATGCCCCAGGTGATCCCTGTAGGTATGAGTACAATACAGGTGATTCTGCCATTGTACACTTCTACCGGGATATTATTTTTCCGGCTGGTGAGTCCCTGATCACACTGACTTTTTACTGGAAGAGCGATGGCGAGGATGGTAATGATGACGACAGATTAACTGTTCGCGTAGTCAATACAAGCACAACCCCAACAGTAGGTAATGAAGTAGGTGGTGACCTGTATGGCACTTATTCAAATGGTGATGATACAACTTGGAACTCCGAGTCGATTCTACTTTCTGGATCATATGCTGGAACGACTCAACGTTTAGTTTTCACATGGGTTAATGATCGCTCATCTGGTAGTCAACCCCCTGCAGCTATTGACGATATCCTGATTACAACTGAAGCTTTGGAATACTACATCGGCGATAAGGTCTGGCTGGACCGAGATGAAAATGGCCTTCAGGATCCGGGTGAGGGCGGGGTTGCAGGGGTAACCGTCCAATTACGCACTTCCTCCGGCACTCTCGTGGGTACAACCATTTCAAATGCGGATGGTGAATACTGGTTCAACAACCCTCCCAGCGGGGATTATTACCTTGTCTTCATCGAACCTGATTATTACGGTTTTACACTTCAAAACCAAGGCGCAGATGACACCCTCGACAGTGATGCGGATATAACGACAGGCCGAACGGCGACTTTTACTTGGACAGCTGGTGGCCTGCAAACCCAATGGGATGCCGGCTTAGTATCTGACAACCCCTCCCTGACTGCCTCTTGCGGTTTGGATATTGTCCTGGTGCTAGATGTTTCTGGAAGTATTAACGATACGGAATTTGGTCAAATGCGATCAGCTGCGGTCGATTTCATCGATACATTCCTACCAGCAACACCTACTCAAATTGCTGTAGTTCAATTTTCAAATTATGCAAGTGTTGTCCAAGGGTTTACTAATGACTTAACGCTGCTCTACGGTGATAAAGGTGGCGTTGGGGGATGGGGTGCCTTGACGAGGCAAACATATACCCCCCCCACCATACAGTATACGAATTGGGATGATGCTTTGTATGATGCCCGTAACCTTTTCCCGGGTCGGGCGGAATATCCTGACCTGATAATTTTTGCCACAGACGGCAACCCAACAGCATATGGCGGTAACGGTGGTGTAGATGTTGTAACTAATGCTACTGAAACGAATGCTATGAACTATGCAGTGCCAGAAGCAGAAGCTGCAAAAGCGGCTGGAATACGGATTTTGAGTATTGGTATTGGTGGTGACCTTAATACCGACAACTTAGTCAGCATATCCGGACCTATCCTACACCCGCCCGCGCCAATCACGATCGATACAGATGTCATCAGCGCTGATTTCGATGAATTGGCTTTTGAACTGGAAAACCTGGCAACTCAATTATGCGGGGGCACCTGCACCGTCTATAAGGTCATTGATACAGATAATGATCTTTCTACGACTGCTGACCAGGTTAAAAGTGGTGGCGCGGTTGCTGAATGGACTTTCACGGTTACAGCAATGGATACTGGGATTACCCTGTCTCCTGGCCAGAATGATTACGAGGAAACAACTACTTCTGGAGCAGTAAATTTTGAATTTGATATTGCCCAGGGTGTCACATTCCCCGTGGATATCACAATCCAGGAAACCTTGAAAAGCACAAAATGGACTTTCATCAATGCAGAATGTTTCCTCAATGGTACGACTCCCTTGGCAGAAGTAGTAGTAAATAGTGCTACAGCCACTGTATCGAACATTGAATTCAATGCCTATAATGATATTGTCTCCTGTTACTTCTACAACTATCCCAAACCCACCTCTGTTGAACTGATCTTCTTCACTGCCAGGGTTGAAGGCCAGTCGATTGTACTGGATTGGGAGACTGCCACAGAAGTCGATAACTTGGGCTTCAACCTGTACCGGGCCACCTCGCTCGACGGTGAAAGGACCAAACTCAACACAGACCTGATCCCATCCCTGGTCCCGCCTGGCAGCACATACGGGGCTTTGTACGAATTTGTGGATGATGATGTCGTACTTGGCGGACAGTACTTCTACTGGTTGGAAGATGTTGACTTGGCTGGAAGAGTCAAGAGTATCCATGGGCCAGTGGAAGAAAGGGTGCTGCCCTTCAAGATGTTCCTGCCGATGATGGTTAATTAAGGCTGATAGCCATCGACCGATTGCTTTCATTTCGAATGCCTCTGACCAGTAAGTTGCTTTGTTAAAACACCGACAACCTACTGGTCAGGGTAAAAGAACAAGAAAGCAGAGCAGTTTGGACTAAGATATGGATCATCTTATTAAGCACACAGGCATCACCTTTACGACCGCAGCCTTCTTGGAATTGGCTGCTGAAATATTGGGCCGTGGCAAAACACTACGTTTTCAAGCGCGGGGTGTCAGCATGCGGCCCCTGGTACGCGATGGTGATGTGCTATTAGTCAAACCTATTGATCCGCAAAATATCCGTCTTGGGGATGTTGTCTTATGTAAGAACCAGTCAGAGCAGGCTGTGGTTCACAGAGTGATCTGCAAAAGGCAAGAAGAAGATGGTCTTGCCTACCAGGTAAAAGGTGACCAGTCTGTTCAACCAGATGGCTGGCTACCAGTTGGGTGTGTCTATGGCAAGTTGATCGGAATTGAACGCGACGGCCAATCAATTGAGATGGATAAAAGACAAATACGTTTGTTGAGCTGGCTGGCAGTACAGCGCTCAAAATTGCATTCGGACAAGCGCACCTGTCTGCAACCACTTAGCCAGTTAATTAGAAATTTACCAGTCTTCAGAACATATTTATCTTAGGAGATTTTGATAGTGGAAATTGAGAAATGTTACCAGAGAAATCCAGATTTTATTTATCGTAAAATCGTTGATGAGGTTATCCTGGTGCCTATCCATAATGATGTGGCGGACATGGACGCCATCTACACCCTTAACGGTGTGGGTGCCTTTTTATGGGAATGCCTTGACCAACCTGTGAGCCAAACATATCTCCAAAATATTGTTCTAGAAGCTTATGAGGCGGAACCAGGTGTGGTTATCGCTGATCTTGAAAAATTTTTGGGAGATCTGACCAGCATTGGTGCGATTCGAGTGAATTAATAATGGATTGCTATACTTTTCCTGAACTATCTGTTGACGAATGGGGTCAAACCCTGCTTGAGAAATTGCGTTGGGGGCGTTATCCCTTGGGCGGCATGTTTGAATTAACCAATCGATGCAATTTATCCTGTGTTCATTGTTACATCAATGAACCATCCAAATGTCAAACAGCACGGGAAAAGGAGTTGACAACAGCTGAGATCAAACATATCCTTGATCAACTGGTTGATGCAGGGTGTTTGTTTCTTGTTTTTACAGGCGGCGAACCATTAATTCGCAATGATTTCCCTGAGATATTTCAATATGCCCGAGGTAAGGGAATCATCGTCTCCCTTTTTACCAATGGAACGATGGTGACGCCGCAGATTGCTGATATGCTTGCGGAATGGCGGGTACAATCGATCGAGGTAACGCTTTATGGTGCCTCCCAGGATACTTATGACCAGGTTACTCGGGTTCCGGGTGCGTTTAGGAATGTGCAGCGCGGTATTGGGTTGATGTTGGAACGCGGACTTCCGCTATCTTTAAAATCGGTTTTACTTACCATCAATCTGCATGAGTTACATGCAATGCAGGAATATGCTAAAGACCTTGGTGTTAATTTCCATTATGATGGGATGCTTTTTCCCAGGATCGATGGTTCTCGAGCCCCTCTGAATTACCAGATATCGATGGATGATCTATTGCAATTCGACATTGAAGACGCACAACGACAGAAAGAATGGAAAAGGTTAGCAGATAAGTATAAGGAAACTGCGCTAAGATCCTCGTATGTGTATCATTGCGGTGCGGGATTACGAACTTTTCACATCGACAGTGAAGGTATGCTGAGCATGTGCACGATGGCTCGCCAACCAGCTTATGATCTGCGGAAGCAAAATTTCAGCGAGGCATGGAATAAATTAGGTGACTCGCGCCGGAAAGAGCGTAAATTACACACACCTTGTGAAACATGTGAAATTAGAGCTATTTGCATGCAGTGTCCTGCCTGGTCGCAAGCCGTTCATGGCGATGATGAGACACCAGTAGAATTCATCTGCAAATTGAGTCATTTACGAGCTAATGTTCTAGAAAATACTTTTATAATGAATAATGAGGAGATTATTAATTATGAACAAAAAAACTTATGAAGCCCCAACAATAAAGAAGATTAATCTCGCGGTAAAGAACGCCGTATTAAATATCTGTCAGACCAGTGTCACAATCTCGCCTGCTACAGGTTTGAATTGTGAGAATGCAAATGCTGATATTTGCTTTTGGCCATTTGTTGGTCCTCAATCATAAACAGCGTTCAAGGACAAGTTGATAGGTTATCATTAACAAATCAGTAACGAAATTAACGGTAGCAGTTACTTATGAATGGAATGCTCCTTTATATTGAGAGAAAAAACTTATGTAATTAACTTACGGATAGCCGCGTTTAATTTAAAATTTGACGCTACTGAATCCGAACTAGAACTTAATACCCCTCCCTCCCACACGAAATTTACACAGATGAACTTTCATGGGCTGGGGTATTTTGATTTACCAAATAGTGCCCTGATTTTAAAAATAAAAAATAGACCTTTATTTGATCCTGAAGCACGATTTAGCCCAATTTACTGTGCAAAAAACTGGGAACTTTGGCAGGATGATGACCAAAACTACATGTTCACAGCACCCCGTATACCATCACCGCAATGGATTATTGTAAATAAAGCTTTTTCAGTGGGTGAGGTGTACAGTCAGTATTCCAATGAGAAAGGTAAGTTTATTTATCCCCTTTTTCATGATCTTGAAATTGTCTTCTTTGTTAATTGGTTGGGGTCTCTTGGCGATATTATCCTGCACGCATCCGGGGTAATCCTTGATGGAAAAGGTTATGCTTTCATTGGGTCAGCCGGTGCTGGCAAGTCTACCCTGGCAGCGACATTAGCAAAAGAAGGGGCTGTGACTAATCTTGGCGAAGACCAGGTGATTTTACGCATGCGGGATGGACAATTTTGGATCTATGGCACCCCCTGGCACCTTAATCCTGAGATGTGCTCACCTCAAGGGGTTCGCTTAGAGAAATTATTCTTTCTCGAAAGGAATGGGAAATATGCTACAGAACCGATTAAACCCACAGATGGCATCACGCGCATCCTCCAAACCGCCTTTGTCCCCTATTATCGTCCAGCATTAGTATCTTGTATCATGGATCATCTTGTACTTCTCGCTGAAGAGGTCCCATTCCGGTCGTTGAGTTATCCGCTTGGGTCTGATGTGTTGAAATTGATTAATGGTCGTTCATTATACAGTTAATAATAATTTTAACCTTTCCTATTCTAATGTTTTCCCCAAAGTTTTAGGAGAATTTCATGAAATTATCTAAATGTCTGCGAATTCTGTTCATGATTGGTTTGTTTATTCTATCTATACCAACCAATTCAGTTTCAAATGCGACTTCTGGTTTTGATCAATTTTCAAATCCCGATTTCATCCAGGAAGACTCCCTTTATTCGACTGACCCGTTCGTAAAAAGGTCCGGTCTCCAGGTCTTATCTAGTAGCAATCAGGATAATAGCTTTGAAATTACCCTGCCATGGGAGGACTTGAACCTATCCCAGGTGACTGAAAATGGCAAGAATTATACCCAGGTGTCCCTTGATGGTTGGAGTAATACAGTGAGACCAGGCGCACCCAGTGTGCCCTATCTGACAGAGCAAATTGGTGTGCCGCTGGATGCAGAGGTTACCTTAAAGGTCATTCCAGGCAAATCCCACACATACGAACTACAAGCGCCTGTTCTTCCAGCGCAATCACAAAGAAATCAAGGGGATCCAGTGCAAACAGATGCCCTTTCACCATCATTGCCGCAGATGGTATATGAGATTGAAGAAAATCCCGTGGTTTATGCTGGTTCAGAACCATACCCAGGAGAATTAGGGATTATCGCCAATGACGGCATGCTGCGTCAGCAGCGCGTGGTTGGCATTAACCTTTACCCGGTTCAGTATGATCCGCAGGTGATGGCACTAACAGTTTATGAATCACTGCTGGTTGAAGTGGAATTTGTTGGTTCTTTATTCATAAGAACAGGTGAAAAAATTTCAGATTCAGAAGTTTATGAAGCTCTTTATGCTCAGGAGTTGGTAAATTATGAAAGCGCGCAAGCCTGGCGCCTACCAGATGCCGACTTAATATCTTTTCAGTACGAGGAAATTTCTGAGACGCGGGAATTGCCCTGGGCACCGCCAGAACCCGGGTGGCGCATCTTGGTCCAGGCAGATGGCTTTTACCAACTCACTTATGCCGAATTAGTGGCAGCCGGTTGGCCGGTTAGCTTAGCGCCAGACACAATCCAACTCTTCAACCTGGGTAAGGAGGTTGCCATCCAGGTTAATCCTGGAGTTAACGGGCTATTTGATGAGGCGGGGGATAACATCCTATTCTTTGGTGAGGATATTGACTCAAAATATACCGCGGATAATGTCTATTGGTTGACCTATGGAGCACAGACCGGGCTGCGGATGACAGCACGCGATGGCACACCTGGAAGTGGGGCTACCCCATCCCATTACTTAGCAAATCGACATTTTGAGCAAAATAAATATTACAGTTCGAAAACCCCCGGCGATGAGGCTCTTGAACGTTGGATGTGGGATTACATTAATTACACACGAACCTGGCAGGAGTCTTTTACAATAGTTGATCCCAAACTTGCTGAAACAGCCACCTTGAAGATCGCCATGGTGGGAGGCTCAGAGAGTCCATTTAACCCCGATCATCATGCAAGAATATTCTTAAACAATATCCAAATTGGGGATGTGACCTGGGACAATCGCACATGGCAGATCCTGCAAATGCCCAATATTCAAGATAAATTAATTGTCGGCGAAAACCTCCTGCGGGTGGAATGTATTGATGATTTGGAAGTGGCTGCAGATACGATTTATATTGACTGGTTTGAATTAGATTTTGCCAATGGGTTCATTGCCGAATTAAACGAATTGGTTGTGCCTTTCCCCGAGTTAGCCTTTGATTATGGGGATCCTGGCACCTGGAAATTTGAGATTGAAGGCTTTGAATCTGGTCATGTTGCGGCGGTCTATGACATAACCACCCCAGCAGCTCCTGAAATCATCACCGGCGTCTCGATGGTCTCATCTGGACTTGGTACCGCAGCCCAATTTGAGGATACCATCACAACACCGAAAGATTATTGGGTAACGCTGAGCACAGCGTTTCGCCAGGTTAAGCGTCTTGAACAAAATACCGCATCCAACTTGCGTTCAATTGAAAACACTGCCGAACATCTGATCATCACCCCTTCAGAATTCATCTCACAAGCCGTGCAATTACGGGATCATAGAATATCTCAAGGGCTGGTTTCGATGAGCATCGATGTGCAGGATATCTATGACGAATTTGGTTACGGTATTGTCAGTGCAGAGGCTATTCACGACTTTTTGCTTTTTACTTATTCCAACTGGGGAACAACTGCACCTTCTTATGTAGTTCTGATGGGTGATGGCCATTATAATCCCAAAGATTATTATCCAGGTGTTCAGGGTTTTGGTCGGGAAAGCTATATTCCACCCTACCTATCGCCTGTGGACCCATTGATATTGGAAACCGCGGCAGATAATCGTTATGTCATGCTGGTGGGAGAGGATAATTTACCTGACATGATGTTAGGTCGGCTGGCAGTGAACAGCCAGGCTGAAGCCAGCGCTTTTGTCAACAAGATCATTGCTTATGAACAAGAACCAGCTGCGGATTGGCAAGAGCAGGTCCTGTCAGTGGCCGATGATGGCATTTTCACACAACATGCTCAGGATCTGCTGGATTGTTGTTTGCCCAATCCCTACCAGGTGCAGAAAGTTTACCTAAATGAAACCCATGCGACAGTGAGTGCTGCTCGTACAGCAATCCTGGCGGGTATTAATGCAGGAAAGCTGATTGTTAATTATACCGGTCATGCAGGCACAACGATTTGGGATGGGGGATTATTCTATAACAGCGATGCTAATGGTTTAACCAATGTAGATAAGTACCCAGTGATCGTGTCTATGGCCTGTTATGATGGTTTTTATCACTATCCATTCATCAGCACCAGCAATGATGCGATTGCTGAGGTGGTCACCCGGGTTGGAGGAAAAGGCGCAGTGGCAAGCTGGTCTTCAACTGGCAATGGTGACCTGGCAGGGCATGATCTCTTAAATGAGGGATTCTTTGACGCGGTATTTAAGTTTGGGGTTGTAAGCCTGGGTGAAGCAACTGCTGTAGGTAAACTGGTACTTTGGTCTACGGGAGGTTTTCTGGATCTCCTGGATACTCATTTACTTTTTGGCGATCCAGCTACCCAAATCATCAGGGCACCATTAGCTGTTGATGATACCTATGAAATTGATGAGGATACCTCCTTGATGATATCTGCCAGTGAGGGTGTCTTGCGGAATGACACTGGGCTTCAAAGGGACAACCCCCTCACGGCTGTTCTCACAGAAGCAACTGCTCATGGTGAAATTGCATTAGCCCCTGATGGTTCTTTCGTTTACGCTCCTGATCCGGACTGGTACGGCCTGGATAGCTTCAGTTACCAAGCCTATGATAGCACAACCCTGATTGGTACAGCGAACGTCACCATCCGGGTTTACCCGGTTAATGAAATCCCCATCGCCTATGATGGACAAATCTATACCGGGGTTAACCAGGACGTTGAAATCAGGCTGGAGGCTTATGATCCTGATAGTTATCCCTTGAGCTGGTCAATTGTCTCTGGACCTGCCAACGGGAGCCTTGTGTATCTCGAAGCGGACCTGCCTGATCTTAAATATGCTCCCAATACTGGGTGGTTTGGGACGGACAGTTTCACTTTCAAGGTGAATGATGGCAACCATGATTCCAACGTGGCAACGATCACGATCACTGTCAGTGACGTGCCCCTGGCAGTCGCTGATGCCTATGACACGATTATCAATGCGCTTCTCTCAATTCCCTATGATGACGGGGTGCTTGATAATGACATCACCATTGACGAGGCAATCTTGACTGCTGAGCTTGTAAATAACCCAGGTCATGGGGAGTTAACCTTTAATTCTGATGGATCCTTTTCATATGAACCTGATTTGGATTGGGTTGGGATCGATAATTTTTCCTATAGGTTATATGGAGATGGCATACCCTACAACACTGCCATCGTTTCAATCACCGTCAGCGGTGCAGTGGATGATGAATATCAAATTGATCAAGATGTCCTTCTTCGTGTCAACACAACCAACGGCTTATTAAGTAATGATATCTATGATCCGTCAATTGGACATTTTGTTGAAATCCGGACGCCCGTAGAACACGGCAGCCTAGATCTTAATTATGATGGCTCATTTACCTATATGCCTGATGCTGGCTGGTCAGGGATAGACGTTTTTGAATATGCTCTAATTAGAGAGGAGACCTTCATTGATGTGGGTGCGGTGACAATCATCGTCGGTGACAACAATCCACCAGTGGTTTCGGACATCCCCGACCAAACCATCGACGAAGGCAGTACCTTTACCAACATCAACCTGGATAATTACGTTACCGATGTGGACAACACCAATGATGAGATGACCTGGACCTATAGCGGTAATACGGATCTAATTGTCAGCATTGATGCCAACCGATTTGCCATAATCACCATTCCCAATGAGAATTGGACTGGCAGTGAAACGATCACCTTCCGCGCTACGGACCCTGGCGGATTATGGGATGAAGATGCTGCAACATTTAGCGTGACTGCAGTCAATGATGCACCCATCGTTACGGACATCCCCGACCAAACCATCGACGAAGGCAGTACCTTTACCAACATCAACCTGGATAATTACGTTACCGATGTGGACGACACCAATGATGAGATGACCTGGACCTATAGCGGTAATACGGATCTAATTGTCAGCATTGATGCCAACCGATTTGCCATAATCACCATTCCCAATGAGAATTGGACTGGCAGTGAAACGATCACCTTCCGCGCTACGGATCCCGGCGGATTATGGGATGAAGATGCTGCAACATTCAAGGTAACAGCGGCTGGGAATTATTACATTTATCTTCCTTTGATACTAAAGTAAGTGGTATCCATTTGAAGTTAAAGTAACTAGTAACTGAATCTGACTTCTGCATATTAGTCATATTATCTTGATGTAAAGCTTTTATGTTTATTCTAGATAAGATAGAGATAGCATCTGAGGCCTAAAGGTGGGTTAATTTGTTAAAAGGCAATTTACCTTAGCTGTGCTTCTGTGTTAGAATCACAACCATAAATTCTCATAAGAGGCTTATTTGTTCTCATTGCTCTGCCGTTTGGCATCGCATGATTTAAACTCGGAAAATATCCAAAGCGAACTTAATGTTCTCACTGTACAACAGTGGGAAGCATTGAGCATCGCGGCATTTCAGCATGGCTTGGGTCCGCTGCTGTACCAGCGCTTGAATAGGGCTGGGGCTTTGGAGCTGCTGCCCCCGGTTGTTTTTGATAAATTGCGCCAGGGCTTTCTGGTCAATACCGCCCGCAACCTTATCTACCAGCGCCAGACTGCGCAGTTGCTGCAGGCGCTATCTGAGCAAGGTATCCCAGCCATTGCACTGAAAGGTATCTACCTGGTTGAGCATATTTACGAGGATATCTCCCTGCGGGTCATGTCTGATGTGGATATCATGGTCAAGAAAGAGCATGTTGCCAGGGCAATTGCTGCTATGCAAAAACTGGGATACCAAACCAGTACCTATTTTGATGCGCAGGATAGCAACCGGGATGTCAAGCACGTGCCGCCCATGATCAAAGGCGGTTCCATTTACCTTGAGATTCATTACGCTCTTTTGGAAGAAGCACGGCCTTTCAATATTGACATCCCAGGGTTGTGGGAGAGGGCTGTGCCTGCCAAAATTGGCGGGGTGGACGCCCTGGCACTTTCGCTTGAGGATTTAATTCTCCATCTCTGCATCCATATGACCTATCAGCATCGCTTCAACATGGGGCTGCGCGGGTTGGTGGATGTCCTGGAGGTGCTCAGGCATTATGAAGGCCAGGTGGATTGGGATGTGTTGCATCAGCGTGCCGAAGCGTGGGGGGCAGGCAGGGTTGTGGCTGTCAGCCTGTCCTTGTTGCACAAGCTATTAGGTGCATGGGTGCCAGCTTGGGTCGAGGGTGAGCTTCAAGCCGACCCTGAGCATACACACATGATGGAAGTAGGCTTTGGCATCCTTCGCGATCCGCACCAAGGAGAGCTGCCCGTTACGCCTGACCTGGCAAGTTTTAGTTCAACCAGGGGCTTGATTGGTAAAGCTGCTGTTGTTCTCAAGCGCATTTTTCTACCCAGGATGACCATGGCGCGGATTTACGATATTCCGCCGAAAAGTTGGAAATTGCCCTTTTATTACCCGGTAAGGTTTTATGATTTAATGAGAAGCTACCGCGGAACGGGGTGGCAGCTGCTTAAAGGAGAAAGCAAAGCCCTTGTGCAGGCTGGGCAAGAGCTTGAGGCTGGCAGGTTTACGGAGTGGTTAACAGGAAAGTAAACTTATGAAAAGTAATTTGCATACTTCAATAGAATGATAGGTTTGTCTTTGCTTTAAAAAAGGTTATGAGAAAAAGACAAGTTTGTGGTATGCTTAATTGTTACGGAAACGCAAAAACAGGGTCATGGAAATCAGCAAGATTTTTTTTAATAGTTTCACTCCTTGACCCAAGCAAGAGAAAATAAATGGACATACGTAAAATCTTAAATATCGTCAAACGCTGGATATGGTTATGGATAGTTGGCGGCTTATTGGCCGGGGTTGGTGGATACTTCATCAGCAGCCAGCAGACCCCTGAGTATCAAGCCAGCACACGCTTTGTAGTTTTACGCGCAGCTCAGACTTCTTATGATTACTATTCATACTTAGATTCACAGCAGTTGATTTCAACTTATGCACAGCTTTTGTCAACTGAGAGTTTGCTACAGCGGGCCTCTGAGGTTCTTGGTTTTCCCGTGAAGAAAGGGCAGGCAACAGCCCAGCAAGTCGGTGAAACGCAATTTGTGGAACTCACCGTCAAAGATACTATCCCAGAAAAAGCAGCCGCTATCGCAAACGGGCTGATTGAAGTACTGATTGAGCAAAATGAACAGCTGCAAGCGGTGCGCTATGTTGCGGCAGAAGAGAATATTCAAAACCGCATCAACCAGGCCGAAACACAGATTGCCATCCTGCAAGATCAGATCAAGAATATTTCCTCTGCAACAGTTGAGGAACAAGTACAGCAGGTGCAAACCCAGATGAACGAGCTGCAGCCGCAGATCAGCGATCTTGAGTACAAAATTTCTCAAATTGATCCTGAGTTTGCTACGAATGAACAGGAATTATTGCGCTTTGAATACCAGGCCACCCTGGACCAGATTAAGCCGATCATGACGCTTTACCAGGAAATATATACCAACCTGGTGGTTTTTGGTCAGCCCTCTGAAGCAGGGGTGACAACCACAGGACAAATGGATCAGCTTAAAACGACGCTGAACCTTTATGAGCAAATATACATCAGCAGCATCAGCAACCTTGAAAGTGTGCGCTTGATGCGTGCCCAAAATACACCAAACGTGGTCCAGGTAGAAGTAGCCACCGTTCCCGATGACCCGATTTCCCCTAAACCTTACCAAACGGCTGCCCTTTCAGGAGCGGTGGGTTTGTTGATGGCTGCTGGGATTGTTTTCTTGGTAGAGTACCTGGATGATACTGTAAAAACACCGGATGAGGTCAAAGAGTTGTTGGGACTGCCCGTCATAGGACTGGTAGGCGATCTGCAATCTTCTGGCAATGGAAATAAACGAAAAAGAACAGGCATGCATGTTGCTTACCAGCCCCGCTCACCAGTATCTGAGGCATTTCGCTCATTGCGCACGAACCTGGAATTTTCAAGCATTGATGACCCCCTTAAAACAGTCATGGTGACCAGCCCAGGTGCATCCGAAGGCAAGACGACTATTGCCGCAAACCTGGCCATAGCCTTGGCTCAGAGCGGCAGAAAGATACTGCTGCTCGATGCAGACCTGCGCCGTCCGAGCGTGCATCAGCAGTTTGATATTTCCAACCGCGCTGGCCTGAGTGACCTGGTACGGGGGAAATTTGACATTAGCGATGTGACCCAAAAAACAAATGCTGTTAAAAACTTAAGCATCATTACCAGCGGCAGCCTGCCACCCGACCCAGCTGAGTTGCTAGGCAGCGAACGCATGCGCAACTTGCTGGAAGAATTGAAGCAATACTTCGATATGATTGTGATCGATGCGCCGCCTTTATTGGTTGCAGATCCCCAGATTCTATGTGGGCTCTCTGATGGCATGATTTATGTCATTCAACCAGGAAGAACGCGTGCATTAGCAGCCAAAACGCCTTTAGAAGAGCTTGAACGGATTAACATCAAGCTACTTGGTGTGGTGATGAACCGCATTCCTAAAAACAGAGGCTATTACTATGGCGGCTTTGAGTACTACTCGCCTTACTCGAATAAGTCTACTTATCATCACAATGAATATGACACGAATGACTACGAGGTTGTTGAATCCAATCAACGATCCTAATATTAATTATCATGCTGCCGAAATCATATATGAGATAAAATTTGCAGATTTTGGTTTTATGGAAATCAAAGCATGGACGAAACTTTAAACAATAACGACATAACCCCTGAATTTGAGGATGAAATAGAATCTGGAAGCACCCAGGAAAAAAAGGCATGTCCACATTTGGGGATTCAATTTGACCCGAAGAGTCTCTATGTGTATCCCTCAGACATGCACCGCTGTTATCACACCCAGCCTGTAGGTGCCCCTGTCAAAACACACCAGGCTCGCGTTTGCCTGACCAGTTCATATGAAGGCTGCCCAGTATTCAACCAACCTGAAGGGTTAAAAATGCCACCAGAGTTGAGCGGAGAACAAAAAATGCTTTGGCGATCAAAGAAGATTATTCTTCAGTTTGCTGGTTTGGTTTTAGCCTTGGTGGTCATTCTTACTTTATCTGCCCTGTTTGGTAAAGGGAGCACCCCGCAAGAAGAACAACCGGTGGAGCAAGAGCTCACCCAGGTGATGAATCAGTCAGAACAGGAGACAGCAACAAGCCTGGCATATATCATTGTGCTTGATGAAATTAACAGCACACCTACATCAATGCCTAATCTCCCAACGGCAACCGCTACCTTGGCGCTTACGCCTACTGCAATCCTCACGCCTGAAATCACCCTGGCGCCTACCTCTACACACGGCTTGGATATGGTCATCGGTGACACCTATAAATTTATTATCCACCGCACAATGACCGGTGAGAGCGTGCAGATGTATGCTGACCTGTATAACACCACCCCCCAGGCAATTTATGACAGTAATTACCTGATGCCGGTGCCAATTTGGATTAACTGGCTGATCATTATCCCGGTTGATATGACAGACACATCCGATTTACCAGCTTTTGAAGCCTACATGGTTGAAAAAGATGGTGTGCGCTTAGATGTGTTGGCAGATGAACTGAGTGTCAAGCTCTATGAACTGATGCTTTATAATGACTTGGAATTAAACCATATCTTGAATAATGGCGATTGGCTGCTAATTCCCAGGGAAAGGCCGGATTTAACGAATTAGGGAAATATGCCTTCTATCCTGTTTGTGTGTACTGCGAATCGGTTCCGCTCGGCGCTTGCAGAAGCTATCTTTAAAAAGAAGCTGAGTTATCTTGAAGATGCTGAAGATTGGCGCGTTGAAAGTGCAGGCACATGGACAGAGGACGGATTACCCCCCATGCGCGAAGCGCTTATTGAAGCTGAAAAACGCGGCCTGGATATCAGCAAACACCGCTCACGGCATGCCACCCGCGACTTGCTAGCAAAATTTGACCTGGTTTTAGTGATGGAAACTGGCCATAAAGAAGCATTAGTGACCGAATTTCCTGAACTTTCAGGGCGGATCTTTCTATTATCTGAGGTTGGCGGCGGCTCCCCCATCAGCATACGCGATCCTTATTTAGATAGGGTACATGCCGGGCATATTACCAATGAGATTATCCAGGTGCTTAATAAGAAATTTCCGGTCATATATGAATACTTAAGGGCTCTGAATAGTCCTAAAGATCACTCTCAATTGGCAAATGATGCTGATGGAGAAACGGTATAATTATTGTGATAATTGCTTTAATTACTGGTAGAAAAAATGCTCACGCCTGATAAAACTGATTCACGCCGCTGCCCATACCTGGGATTAGAAGATGACCTGACAACGGTTACAGATTTTCCGTCATTATTAAATTACTGTCACCGCTGTAAGCCAATTGAAGTTCCTTCAGCGCTGCACCAGCGCACGATCTGCCTGGGCAGTGACTACGTGCGCTGCACCTTATTTTCGTCTTTTAACCAACGCGCCATGCCCAAAGCAATGCGCTGGCAGCATGCACCTTTTTACACGCAAAAAATCTTTCTTTGGAGCGTATTAGGCACAATCATCTTTTTAGTATTTGCTGGGTTGCTATTTGCGTTTTGGGGTGACTTGTTTAATTCGAAACCTGCTCAAGCTACAGTGGCAGTTTTTTACCTACCGCCTACGTCCACACGTACCCCAACTTCAACGAATACAGCTATCGCTACAAAAACACAAACCCCCAAACCGACCTCGACGGCAACGCGGATTGCCTCAAAACCCAGTTCGACCTTCACTCTCTCGCCAACGACTGAGTTAACATTGGTCAGTGTCAGTAGAGCAACCAGCTGCCGGACCGGGACGAGTGTTTCGTTCCCTAAAGTGGGTGATCTTGACGTCGGCGAGCAGGCTGTCATTATTGGCAGAACAACAGATCTCCAGTACTGGCTTATCGAAAACCCGGATAGGGATGGCAGTTGTTGGATCTGGGCTTATTATTCTACAGTTACCGGGCCTGTGGAGGATATCCCAATTGTAATCCCGCCGCCTATTCCAATAACCATTCCTACGGCCACGCCTATTCCATCTGTTCCTGAGCCGCCGCCGGTTCAACCCACAAGCGTGCCTGTCAAACCGACAAGCGTACCCGTGCCTACCGAGGAGCCAACAGAAGAGCCGACAGAAGAGCCAACTGAGGAACCAACAGCAGAGCCAACTGAACCAACTGGGGAACCT